>Ga0272441_10004013_pt1 | contig 27246 bp, 25 predicted proteins | sample SSMProp6N_FD_193582 | JGI IMG/M metagenome (GOLD analysis project Ga0272441, IMG submission 193582) | Marine sediment archaeal communities from Little Sippewissett salt marsh, Falmouth, MA, United States - SSM-Prop-6N | ecosystem: Environmental > Aquatic > Marine > Wetlands > Sediment ... | reverse complement strand
CCATTCACAACCGTGCTGAACTGAATCGCCGCCCCGCGGGCGCCCTCGACCATGCAGTTGCGGATGACGAAGTACCTCGTGGTATGGTCGATGTAGATCCCGAACCCTGCGCGATCGGGGACGATCTTCCACCCTTCGATGATGTACGGGTTGTCCCGCGTTCCGCAGCCCGCGACAACGCCGTTACCAGGTGTAAACGCCCGGTCCCCGTAGATGTAGATCGGCTCGCGATGGCCCCACCACAGGTACCCGTCGCCAGCAGACCCCCCCATCATCAGACCCGAGCAGAGCAGCAACGTGGCTACGCCCAGGCACACGAGTCTCCTGGCCATGACTCAACCTCCTTGTTTGACATGCCCTTGCCCGACCGCCGCTCGGCCTGCTCCTGACGCGATGCAACCGAAGCGTCCGCGAACCGGCAGTGGCTCGAGGATTCAGTATAGGCGGGTACTGAAGTGAAGTCGGTAACGTGCATCACATGCCGGCATCGTCGGACGCGTTCACCGGTGCGGCGACGGCGAAGAAGACCTCCTCGAGGTCCTCACGCTCGTAGGTGGAGCACAGCTCATGCAGAGTCCCCGAGGCGCATAGCCGGCCGCGGTGGAGGATGCCGATGCGGTCGCATAGCTTCTCCGCGATGCGGAGGATGTGCGTCGACAGGACGATCGTTCGGCCCTGCGCCCGGAACAGGCGAATCGATTCCGTGACGGCACGCGCGGCCATGACGTCGAGGCCGAACGTCGGCTCGTCGAGGATGAGGACAGGGGGGTCGTGGACGATGCTGCGCGCCAAGGAGAGCTTCTGCTTCTCTCCCGTGGAGAAGGTGCCCACGCGGCGATCGGCAATCTCCGTGAGCGCGAGCAGATCGAAGATGTGGCGCGTGCGTCGATCGATGTCGGCATCGCCGAGCCCGGTGATGCGTCCGAAGAAGCGCAGCGTCTCCCTCGCGGTGAACCGATCGTAGAGTCCAGTTTCCGCAGCCACGAAGCCGATGTGCTCACGCACCTGTGCCGGCTGGGCGCGGATATCGAATCCAGCGACCTCCGCCGTGCCCGTTGTCGGGGAGAGGATGGTAGCCAACATCCGTAGCGTGGTCGTCTTGCCGGCACCGTTGGGACCGAGAAGCCCGAAGATCTCGCCCGGCGCCACTGAGAACGACAATCCGTCGACCGCGAGCACCGTACCCGCTGAGGAGGAGAACGCTTTGCCCAGATCGGTTGCGAGCAGGGACGCGACGTTCACAGCTCGTCGGCCCCGAGCGTCGCGCGCAGCACCTCGGGGACACGCACCGCTCCACTCTCGGTCTGGTTGTTCTCCAGGAGTGCAGCGACGAGTCGCGAGGTGGCCAAGGCTGAGCCGTTCAAGGTATGAACGTACTCTGGCCTCGCCTTCGGTGCGGGTCGGAAGCGGATGGCGCCACGGCGCGCTTGGAACGCCTCACAGTTGCTGCACGAAGACACCTCGTAGTAGCGCCGCTGGCTCGGGAGGTAGACCTCAAGGTCGAGGGTCTTCGCTGCCTGCTGCGCGAGATCCCCGGACGCGAGAGCGACCACGCGGTAGTGCAGTCCGAGGGCGACGAGCACTGATTCAGCGTCCGCGACCACGCGGTCGAGCGCGTCGTACGAGTCTTCGGGCGTGGTGAAGCTGAACAGCTCCACCTTGTTGAATTGGTGTACGCGCAGCAGACCTCGTTCCTCCTCGCCGTAGCTTCCCGCCTCGCGGCGGAAGCACGGCGTGTACGCGACGTAGTTAAGCGGCAGCCGCGGCGCTTCGAGAATCTCGTCTCGATGCAGGTTGACCAGGAGGCTCTCCGCTGTTGGGTTCAGATAGAGATCGTCCTTCTCGATGTGATAGACGTCGTCCTCGAACTTGGGGAGTTGTGAGGAGACGAAGAAGCTTTCGCGGTTGGCGAGGAACGGCGGCCAGACCGGCGTGTACCCTCTTCCCACGTGATGGTGGAACATGAATTGCAGCAACGCCATCTCCAGTCGTGCTCCGAGTCCGATGTACATCGGGAAGCGGGCGCCCGCAAGCTTCGCGGCACGGCCGAAATCGAGTAGCCCCTTCTCCGTGCCCAATTCGAGGTGGTGCTTCAGCCCGGGGAACGATGGGGGCTGGTCGCCGACGCTTCGAAGCACGATGCCATCCGACTTGCCGCCTGAGGGAACGCTGGGGTGGGGAAGGTTCGGGAGGGAGGCGAGCATCTCCTCCACGCGCTGAGACGTCTCGCGAAGCTCCCCTTCGTGGTCGTCGATCTCCGCCGCGAGTTGCGACAGCTCGGCGAGCAGATCATCGGCTTCCTCGCCTCGCTTCTTGCGCTGCCCGACCTCCAGGGAACCCTCGTTGCGTCGGGCCTTGAGCTGCTCGACCTGTTGCAGAAGCGCCAGACGTCGTTCGTCGTCGCGCAGCAACTCGCCAAGGTCCAGCTGGGGATTGCGTGTACGTAGGCGCTTTGTGCACCCCTCGGGATCGTCTCGAAGCTGTCGGATGTCGAGCATGCCCTACCTCCGGTGTGGCGGCCATTCTAGGTTGCGGAGGCTCCCCGAGCAACGCGCCGAGGGCAGCGGGCGGTTTCGCCGCCCGTGCCGTGCCCGTATAATGCCCCGTCTCCGGGCGGGCGCTCCTGGTATGGTCTTCCAACGAGCGGTTCACGACTCGGGTGGTGACGAGTCTCCTGCGAGGGCAGCGATGAAGATCCTCATGTACTCCAAAGCGCTGTACGCAAGCTGGCTCTACTACAGCGCGGATCGCATCCTGTTCGACGCTGGAGAAGGGGCGAGCTCGGTCCTGGGGAACAAGGCGTTCGCGATACGGCGGGTGTTCCTGTCTCACGGGCACGCGGACCACATCGCAGGTCTGGTGGGATTGGTGAACATCCGCAACAACGCCATGGGGGACCGCGAGAAGAGTCTCACGATCTACTATCCGAAAGGCAACTATCTCATTTCTGAGATGGGGGGATTCCTCGAGCGCACAAATCGGAGGCTGAGCTACCGCCTCGAGTGGGTGCCTCTGCGTCCTGGAGATCGTGTGGAGCTTCTTGACGGGCAGCTGCCCCGCTACGTCGAAACATTCCCGACGACGCACGTGCACAGCGAACCGTCGCTCGGCTACTCCATTGTCGAGGTACGGCATCGGCTTCGAAACGAGCTGACGGGCGCTTCGGAGGAGCACATCGCGGAGATCGCACGCGCGAGGGGGCGAGACGCCGTGACGGAAAGCTATCACCAGCGGCTGTTCTCCTACGGCGGGGATTCGGTGGCGATCAAGCCGGAGCTGGTTCGCGGTACGGAGATTCTTTGCCATGACGCCACGTTCCTCGACGAGCAGGACAGGAAGGACTATAAGCATGCTACGCTCGCTGAAGCGGTGGCGACGGCGCGCGAGGCCGGTGTTCGCAAACAGCTGATCGCGTTCCACATCTCGAGTCGGTATCGCACGCGGGTCAAGGACGCGGCACTCGACAAGAGGTTCGAAGGGCTCGACTTCGATGTCGTGCTTGTCCCTCCGGGACGGGTGTTCGTCCTGGACTAGCCATTGTGAACGGGTTGAGCGGCGCAGCGCGGCCGCGATACCATGCGCCATAACCCAGACGTCAGGCGGAGGTGGAGTCATGGAGCGTCGCTTCGCGCGAGTCGTCACCGAGCTACCCGGTCCGAGATCGGCGGCCGTGCTTGCGAAGAAGGCGCAGTTCGTTGCTGCGCCGTTGGAGACCTACGCACCGTTCGTCATCCGGCGAAGCTCGGGAGCGCTGATCGAGGATCTTGATGGGAACACGTTTATCGACTTCTCCGGCGGGTGGGGCTGTCTCAATGTTGGTCAGCGCAACCCGCGTGTGGTCGACGCGCTCAAGGGGCAACTGGACGAGTATCTGCACACCGATTTCACCGCTGTCCCCTATGCCCCGCTGATCGATCTTGCGGAACAGCTGTGCCGTCGCGTTCCGGTTCCGTGGCCGGTCAAGGCGGCGTTCTTCAATAGCGGCGCCGAAGCCGTCGAGAACGCGGTCAAGATTGCGCGGGCGTTCACTCGCCGCAAGGCGATCCTCGTGTTCGAGAACGCGTTCCACGGGCGCACACTGCTCACGATGACGATGACCCACAAGGCGACCCCGTACAAGGCATGCTTCGGCCCGTTCGCCTCCGATGTCTACCGGTTGCCGTATCCGAACACGTATCGGACGCCGGTCACAGCGGAGGACATCGAACGAGCGATGGTGAGTCTCGTGGATCCGTCGGAGGTCGCGGTCATGGTCGTTGAGCCGATCATCGGGGAAGGGGGGTTCCTCGTGCCTCCGGACTGGTTCCTGCCGGCCCTTCGCGCCCTCGCCGACAAGTACGGATTCGTCCTCGCCTTCGATGAGATCCAGACGGGGATCGGGCGCACCGGCAGGATGTTTGCCTTCGAGCACTTCGACGCCCTTCCCGATCTGCTCTGCGTTGCCAAATCGCTGGCGTCAGGACTGCCGCTATCTGGTGTTGTAGGACGCGCGGAGATCATGGACGCCCCTCCGGCAAGCGGCATCGGGGGGACGTATTCCGGGAACCCGTTGGCGTGTCGCGCGGCGCTGGAGGTGTTGCGCGCCATAGACGACGGGCAGTTGCTGCAGCGAGCGGCTCGGATTGGCGAGCGAATCCGAGCACGGTTTGAGAAGCTCGCCGACACGTATGACGCCATTGGAGACGTTCGCGGACTTGGAGCGATGGTCGCCATGGAACTCGTCGCCGACCGCCAAACGAAAGCGCCAGACCGCGAGCTGACCGGACGGATCGCGCGCGCCGCAATGCGGGCTGGCGCCATCTTCCCGACAGCGGGTCTCTACGGTAACGTCCTTCGCGTCCTCGTGTCGCTGGTGATCACGGACGAACAGATCGAGGAAGGTATGGACGTTCTCGAGGGGTGCTTCGCGGCGCACGGCTGATCGAGCGATCGCGTTTGCTGCTTGTCACGCGGTGCCGGCGTTCGTTCCCGCCAAGGGCGGTGCTGCGTCCCGACACTCGCGCCCAGGAGGGGAATGCAGGACGCCATTCTGAAGGATCTCAACGCGGGTCAGCGGACGGCCGTGACCCACGGAGATGGTCCACTGCTGATCGTTGCCGGCGTGGGCACCGGGAAGACCACGGTGATCACTCGGAGGATAGCCTGGCTGATCGCCGAGAAGCGCGCCAAGCCATCGGAGATCCTTGCGCTCACGTTCACCGAGCGAGCGGCCCAGGAGATGGAAGCTCGCGTCGATCTTCTGGTGCCGTACGGGTACATCGAAGCGACGATCGGCACCTTTCACGGGTTCTGCGATGGCGTTCTTCGGGAGAATGCCGTGCTGTTGGGGCTGGATCCTGCGTTTCGCATTCTCACGGAGGCCGAACAGGTGATGTTCCTCAAGAGCCACCTGTTCGAGCTTCCCTTGGAGCGGTTTCGCCCACTGGGGAACCCCGTGCGTCACTTGCGCGCGTTGACGGCGCTCTTCTCTCGCGCCAAGGACGAGGACATCTCTCCTGAGGCGTACGAGACCTACGTTGGGGCGAAGCTCGGCGCGGCGCCGGACGCCACGTGCGGGAGTCGGGACAGCGCGGAAACGGACGAGATCGCAGATCACGCAGAGCTCGCACGCGTGTACACGGCCTATCAGCAGCTCCTTGCCGCGAACGGGTGCGTGGATTTTGGAGATCTGATCGCCCTCTGCTTGCGGCTGTTCCGCGAGCATCCCGCGGTGCTGGAGCGGTACCGCGAACGCTACCGCTACGTTCTCGTTGACGAGTTCCAGGACACCAATCGCGCACAGCTGAAGCTGCTTCAGCTGATTGCCAGCCACCGGAACCTCAACGTGTGTGGCGACGACGACCAGTCGATCTACCGATTCCGCGGCGCGGCGATCGACAACGTCCTCGGCTTTCTCGAGGCGTATCCTGACGCCGAGCAGGTCGTGCTGACCGACAACCACCGGTCCACGCAGCCGATCCTCGATGCAGCGTATCGGCTCATCCAGTTCAACAATCCGGATCGGCTGGAAGTGCGGACGGGAATAACCAAACAGTTGCGCTCGGTGCGCGGGGAAGGTCCTCCCGTTGTGCAGCGGCACTTCGATACGCTGGACGAGGAGAGCGACTTCGTTGCCCGCGAGGTGAGCGAGGAGGCACACACAGGAGCGCGCTTGGCAGAAATCGCGATCCTTGTGCGCAGCAACGCGCAGGCGGATCCGTTCCTCCACGCGCTCAACCTTGCGCATGTTCCGTGGAGGTTCTCTGGAAGCCGTGGGCTGTACGACCAGGAGGAGATCCGTGCGTTGGTCGCGTTGCTTCGTCTTCTTGCGGATCCGTCGGACAGTCAGTCACTACACTTCCTCGCCGCTTCGGCTCCGTATGCGGTGAACGGGGAGACGCTTGCCGGACTCGCTGGCGAGGCGAAGCGCAGCCGTGAGAGCCTGCTATCGGTGATGCGCAGGGCCCTTCGCGATGCCACGACGGAGTCCATGGAGGGACTGCAGGCGGTGAGCCGTGTCGTCGATGATGTGTCCACGATGCTCGCCGCCGCAGCGCGGCGCGGAACCGGCGAGGTGCTTTACCAGTACCTCACGAGCCAGACAACGTTGCTGGAGTCGTGGTCGAACTCCGTGGACGAGGCGGATGCGGCTCGCGTGCAGAACGTAGCGAAGCTGTTCTCCATCGTGGATCGCTTCGCTCGGGTGTCACGCTATGATCGCGTGCCGTGGTTCGTTGACTACTTCGATGATCTCGTGGCCGCTGGGGACAATCCCCCGACCGCGGAGCCCGACCCCGACGCCGACGCGGTCCACGTGCTGACGGTCCACCAGGCGAAGGGGCTGGAATTCGACCTTGTCTTTCTCGTGGGCCTTGTCGACGGTCGCTTCCCAGGGATCTACCGCAGGGAGCCGCTGACGCTTCCGGAGCCGTTGCTGGTCGGAGGCGCGGGAGGGGCTGAGCTGCACCGGCAGGAGGAGCGGCGCCTGTTCTACGTGGGCATGACGCGGGCGCGCCGCCGACTGGTGCTCACCAGTGCACGGGACTGCGGCGGGAAACGCGCGCGAAAGCCAAGCCAGTTCACAGGAGAGGCGTTGGATCTCCCGGTGGCGCAAATGGTGCGCGAGAAGGGGTCACCGCTTGTGACCATCGGCCGTCACGCGGGCTCCTCGGGGGAGTCGTCAGCTGTGCAGCCGAGCGACACGGCCCAATCTGCGCCCCCCCTGACACTGAGCTTCGAGAGGATCAGCTGCTACCGTAGCTGTCCTCGTCGCTACCGATATCGCTACGTTCTTGACGTCCCTGCTCGCCCTCACCATGGCATGGTCTACGGGCGCGTCATCCACCGTGCGATTGCCCACTTCTACCGAGCGTGGCAGGCGGATGGGCGGTGGCCGACCCTCGATGAGCTGAGGGCGCTGTATCGCTCGCTGTGGCAGTCGGAGGGGTACTTGTCGGCAGAGCACGAGGAGCTGCGTTTCAATGAAGGACTCGAGGCGATGAGTAGCTTCCACGGCCATGCGACACAGGAGGAAACCGCTCCGGCCCTCGTCGAGCAGCGGTTCGCGTTTTTCGAGCGCGGCGTCAAGGTAGTGGGCGTGTTCGATCGCGTCGACCGATCGCAGGGCCGGGGTGTGGTCATCGATTACAAAACAAGTGCGGTGGGCAGTGAAGAGGAGGCGGACAGGATCGCTTCGCGCGATCTGCAACTTGGCGTGTACGCTCTCGCGTTCGAGCGTCGGTTCGAGGCGTTGCCGGACAGCCTGGAGCTGCACTTCCTGACGCCTCGTCTTGTCGTCGGCCGAACCTCACCGGGGGAGAAGCTCCTTAGCATGGCTCGCCGGAGCCTCACCGCAGTCGCGGAAGGGGTCCGCGCACAACGCTTCTCCGGGACGCCATCGCCGCACGTCTGTCGCTACTGCCCGTACGTTGGGATCTGCCCGGTGCGCAAGCTGAACTAGCCGCGCGGTGGCGTTGAGGTCGGCTCAGGAGTCCGTCCCGCTGCGGGCCAGGCGTTCACGCCGCCGGGCCGCGCGGCAGCTCCATGAGATGATCCGCCCAAAGCGCCTCGATGTCGTAGAACTCGCGCGCCTCGCGGCGGAAGAGATGGACGACGACATCGCCGTAGTCAAGCACCACCCATCGCCGCTCCGTGAGGCCCTCGCCCTGGTTCGGCTTCATCGGTAACCCTTCGCGCAGGGCGTTGACCAAGGCCTTGACATGAACGGAGTTGTCAGCCGTGGCTAACACAAAGAAGCCCGTGGGGATGGAGATCTCGCGAAGGTCGATGAGCGCCAGATCCTCGCCCTTCTTGTCGTGCAGCAGCTCGGCGATGCGCGTAACCAGCGTCAGCTCATCCATCATTGTCCTCGTATCCCTCGCCGAGTATGAGAAGGGCGTCGGTCCTCTCCGGGATGTGGGGCTGCAGCGCCGCGAGATGCGTTTCGAAGCGGTCAGCCGAGAGGATCGTCTCGTCCCCCGGAAGCGCTGCCGCAACAAGCCGCGCCTTGTCCGCGTCGCCGAAGTGCACGATGAACGTGTGCTCGTAGTCGAAGCTCTCCGCGTTTCCCTCGTGCACAACGGCGAAGCTTCGCGCTCTGAGGAACTCACCGGCGTGCTTGGCGACATCGCGGGCGCCGTTCCCGTTGAACACGGCCACACGAACATCGGCGGGGGCAAGGAAGTCCTCACCCCGTAGCAGACGGGCGACCAGTCGTGTCGTTTCCACGATCCTCGGCTCGGCCAGGATTGCGCCGTCCAGAAGCAGCTCCGAGGCGGGGAGGATCCCGAACTGCACGGACTCAGCGGGGATCGCCGCAGCCATCTCGGTCAGGTCGTAGAGGTCGATCAGCGAGAGATTGGTGCGCAGAAGCGGATGCAGGGCGCGTGCCGCGGCGCGTCCTGATGCGTCGTTGCCCACCTCGCTGGAAAGGATTCCATAGAGGATCTCCTGTTGCGCTCGCAGCGCACGGTAGCGCGATGCCTGTGCTGTGCAGCGAAGGTAGGACACGATCTGCCGCCCATCCATGGCGAACGTGCTCACGGGGAACTCCAGGGTAACCGGCGGTACAGGGACCGAGTCGGTACACTGCATTTGCTCCTGCACCGCAACAGGGAGGGGGCCGAACGTGTCGACGGCCCGTTGCAGCGCCGCGTAGTCGACCTCGACATAGAACGGGATATCCACGAGGAGGAAGTCGGCAAGGACGGCGCGAATCAACTCGGCGTCGTCCGCAACGAGTCGGAGTGAGAGGGCATCCAGCTGTCCGTCGGGGAACCTCAGCCGCAGATCCCACGGTATGAGGAGCACGCCCGCCTCGACCTCAGGGGCGAGGCTGACCACAGCCGCCAAGGTGCACGGCTCGCCGTCCACCGCGTCGTCGACGGCAAGAGCAAGGATGTTGACGCGATCTCCCCGCGAAGCGAGACCGCGAACGTGGCGCTGACTCACCAGGAAGGCAGAGAGACCGCCGGCGACCACCGCGGCGATAACGAAGATCCCGACTACGGTACGTCGACGCATAGCTTCGCTGATTCCCCCTGGCAGACGACGCTAGCACAAGGAACTCCAGATGTCAACAGGATCTGGTCCGCTGTTCGCTGGCGGATCCGACGATATCCTTAGCCTCGATGATGGAGGAAGGTGTTCGACACGGGATTTTGCGGGAGCTGCGGGCGGGACCGACTGATCGCAGTGTCTCCGTCGTCTTTCGTACGTTCGGATGCCGTGTGAATCAATCGGAGACCGCCGCGATGCGCGGGCGTCTGTCGCTGTGTGGCTACCTCGACGCCGAGGAGCCTGATGTGGTCGTGATCAGTGGTTGCACCGTCACGGCGCTTGCCGAGCGAAAGGCGCGGCAGGCGGCTGTGCGTTCGCGCCGAGACCACCCCGGTGCGAAGATCGTGCTCGTCGGGTGCCTTGCCGATGCCGTGCGTCGGGGCCTGACATCGTTTCGGAGCGCAGATCTTGTTGCGGGCAACGCATGGAAGCCGCACATCGATGAGGTGGTCCGACGCGCCGCGGCCGGGGTGCGGGGCGTGCTGTCTGCAAGACCTGAGGACGAACCCGACGGAGGGCCTCAAGGTTCCCGTGCTGCCCCGGCAGCCGGTGCCGAGCCCGGGCGTGTGCGTGCCTATCTGAAGATCCAGGACGGCTGTCAGCACGCGTGCACGTACTGCCGTACGACACAAGTCCGGGGCCTGTCAAGGAGCCGCTCACCCGAGGACGCGGTGAACGAAGCGCAGGAGCTGGCCACCTGCGGCATCCCCGAACTCGTCCTCGTGGGCATCGACCTCGCCGACTACCGGCCCGCAGGCGGCACCCTCGCAGGGCTGCTGGCGCGCTTAGACGGGATTCGCGGTGTTCGCCGGCTCCGGCTGGGATCGATGAACCCCGAAGGGCTCACCGATGGAGTGCTCGGGGCAATGGCCGGTCTGCGAGCGACATGCCCCCACTTCCACCTGCCGCTGCAGAGTGGGGATGATCGCATCCTTGCCCGGATGGGACGGCCGTACGACGTGGCGTCGTACCTCGACACGGTGCAACGTGTGCGCGATGCCATCCCGCATGCGACCTTCGGAACGGATCTCATCGTCGGGTTCCCCGGAGAGAACGCCGCCGCGTTCCGTCGTACGTGCGGTGTGCTCTCCGTCGTCGGGTTTGTCAACGTTCACATCTTCCGCTACTCTCCCCGTCGAGGCACGCGTGCCGCCGCGTTGGCGGACGACATCTCCCCCACCGTCAAACGCCAGAGGGCTCAAGAGCTTGATGCGCTGGCGTCTGCGGTGCGCGGGAAGATCCTCCGCGAGGCCGTGGGAACCGCGCAGAGCGTGCTTGTGGAGCGTAGCGAGGGGAAGCTAGCGTACGGGTACACCGCGGGGTATGTGAAGGCGGTGGTCCGTACGTCTCGACCGATGGGCGTTGGTGAGGACATCAGGGGACGTGTGGTGTCCGTGACGACGGAGGGCGTGGAGGCGCGAGCACTCGATGAGTGAAGCAACGGCAACCATCACGCTGTGCGACAACGCTGTGTCCACGGCGGTACTGGGGCGGAATCACGTCAATCTGCGTGCGATTCAGCAGGCGTTCAGCGCTCGGGTCGTTGCCCGCGGGGACACGGTTCGCATCGAAGGCGAGGCCGAGGACGTTGAGCGTGTGCGGGTCCTGTTCGAGAAGCTGCTCGACTTGGCCGAGGAGAACCATGCCCCGACTCCGGATGAAGTTTCGTATCTCATCTCGCGTGTCACGCAAGGCGAGAGCGTGAACGAGGTGCTCTCGGACGTCGTCCGCGTGACCCACTGGGGAGAAGCGATTCGCCCCAAGACCGCCGGGCAGCAGCGGTACATCGAGGCCATCCGCAACAACGACATCGTGTTCTCCATCGGCCCTGCGGGAACGGGGAAGACCTACCTCGCAGTCGCTTCGGCGATCGACTATCTGAAGACCGGTCGGGTGAAGCGCATCATCCTCACCCGGCCCGCTGTAGAGGCGGGGGAGGAGCTGGGATTCCTCCCGGGGGACATTCAAGCCAAGGTCAGCCCGTACCTCAGGCCGCTGTACGATGCGATCTTCGACATGATCCCCGCCGGGGAGTTCGAGCGTCTCTTGGGGCAGGGGCGGATCGAGGTTGCACCGCTGGCGTTCATGCGAGGTCGAACGCTCAATAGCAGCTTCGTGATTCTCGATGAGGCGCAGAACACGACGTCGATTCAGATGAAGATGTTCCTTACGCGCCTTGGCTTCCACTCGAAAGCGATTATCACGGGCGATGTGACGCAGGTGGATCTGCAGGTCGGGCGTTCGGGTCTGATCAGTGTGCGCGATGTTCTCGTCGACATCGAAGGAATCACCTTCGCCAGTCTGACGAAGTCCGATGTCGTGAGGCACCCGCTGGTCGCCAGGATCATCGATGCGTACGATCAGCACGCACTCCAACAGGAGGACGTCGCCGCGGGGATGTCCAGTCCCGGGGCGTCAAGCGTTTCCTGAAGGCCGGTTCGGCACGGGGAGAGGGGGGAGATGTTCCGGATCCGTGAAGCGAGCGAGGCGGACAACGACGCCCTGCTGCGGCTCGAGTCGGCAAGCCCCCAGGGCACGGGGGTCTCCGTCAATGTCGACCGTGACACGTACTTCTACCGGTCAGGGCTGTTCGATTCGGCCAAGGTGCTGATCGGAGAAGAGGACGGACGGCTCGTGGGGATCATGGCGTACGCTCTCAAGGATCTCTTCGTCGCTGGGGAGATCGTGCGCGCCGCCTACTTCTACGACCTGCGTGGCGATGCATCGTATCGCAGGAGCATGAAGCGTGGTCTGTTCCGGATGTGGAAGACGGTTGAGGCTGAGGTGCAGGAGGCTGGCGCTGAGTTCCTGTACGGGCACGTCAAAGCGGACAACGAGGACTCCCTTCGCGTTGGCACCAAGAGCGGAACCCAGATCGCTGCGTCGTCGTGCATCCTCACCCTGCCGACACTGGCTTCGCGGGGCCCGAAGCTGGAGCCGGAGCGCGTCGACGCTGCGACGGCCGCACAGCTTGTCGAGGAAGCCGTTGGCAGCCGCGACATGAGGCCGGCGGAACTGCGGCGGATCTACGAGCGCGGAAACCAGCTAGGATATCTGCACGGAACCTACCGCGTGGAGAGCGGGGCGTCGCGCGCACAGATCAGCGTCTGGGACACATCGTCCATCTTCCGCGGGAAGGTGTTGCGCATGCCCTTGTGGATGAAGCTCCTGGGGGGCGTGCTGAATCCGCTGGCGCAACGTCTTCCAGTCCCTCGGATCCCTACGGTCGGGCAGAGGATCACCTACTGGCAGCTCTTCGACCCCCTTTGTCACGGTCCCAAAGGGAAGAAGCTACTAAGGCAGCTGATTCAGTGGATTCGCCACCTGGGGTTCGCTCGCGGCATAGAGATCACGATGCTGTTCTACTACGATCCCGATCCCGCGTTCCGTCTGCCCACGTTCGTGCCGTCGAAGACGCTTGGGTATAGGACGATGGTCAAGCCGTACGGCGATACCTTTCCCAAGCCCCCGCTGTACCTGGACATTCGGGACGTCTAGGCCGCGAGGCGGTACCCGAACCCGCGCACGGTGAGGAGAAGTTCGGGCTTGGAGGGATCCGCCTCGAGCTTCCTCCGCAGTAGGTAGATGTACTTCTGTACGTCCTCCGCAGTCGCCGATCGGCTCTCGGGCCAGAGGTGGTGCAGGATGTTGCCGGTCGTCACCACCTCGCCACGATGAGAGGCGAGAAGAGTGAGGAGACCGTACTCCTTCGGGGACAGCCGTACTCGTCGATCCTGCACACGGGCCTCTTTGAGGGCCTCGTCAATGAACACCCTCACCGGCCGCGGCGGCTCGGGAAGCCGGCGCCGTAGCACGGCGTCGATTCTCGCGCGGACCTCGTCGGGATCGAAGGGCTTGCAGATATAGTCATCGGCGCCTGCAGCGAGGGCGCGTACGATATCCTCTGTTTGCCCAAGGGCGCTCACCATGATGATCGGCGTGCTTGAGGACTCGCGGATCCGATGCAGGATGCTCCACCCCGTCTCGCCTGGGAGGAGCACATCGAGCAGGACAAGGTCTGGGCGGCCTCGCCGGAACGCATCGAGTGCGAGAGATCCGTCTTCGACGGTCTGCACGTCGAAGCCCTGACCGCCGAGATAGCACGCCAGGATCTCGGAGATGTCCGGGTCATCCTCACAGATCAGGATCCTCACGCGTGGCCTCCGTCGTGCGTGGACACTGTGGGCTACGCTTCGTCGGACTCCTCGCCCGGAACCTCTTGACTCCTGCGCAGATAGGTCGGGATGTCGAGGTTCTCGTTCGGCAGAATTCGCTGTCTCTTGGCTGCAGGGCGCTTCTTCGTCGGCTCCGCGGCTTTCGCCTCGCCGAAGTCGGCGGCAATGACCGTGATCTGCACGCCCTGGTCGAACGCTTCGTCAACGACGGCGCCGAACACCAAGTCGCTTTCGGTGGCGGTGACGCGCCGGATGAACCCCGCTGCCTCGGTGACCTCACCGAGCGTGAGGTCTGGCCCTCCCGTGACGTTCATGATGATCTTCCGCGCGCCGCGGATCGAACCGCCCTCGAGTAGCGGGTTGTTGCACGCCATCCGCGCGGCCGTCGCCGCGCGCTGGTCCCCCTGCGCGGAGCCCATCCCCATCATCGCTTCGCCGGCATCGGCAAGGAGGCTTCGGATGTCCGCGAAGTCGAGGTTGACAAGCCCGCGGACGGTGATCAGATCAGAGATTCCGCGGACACCCTGATGGAGGATGCTGTCCGCGAGCTGGAACGCCTCAGTCATGGCGAGGCCGCGGACCGAGGACTCCAGCAGACGGTCGTTGGAGATGACGATCAGGACGTCAGCGGACTCGCGAAGGCGGGACAGCCCTTGTTCCGCTCGTCTCATGCGCCCTGTCCCCTCGAAGGTGAACGGTTTGGTCACGACGGCAATGGTCAGCGCACCCTCGTCGCGCGCGAGCTCGGCGATGACGGGTGCCGCGCCCGATCCTGTCCCGCCGCCCAGACCGGCGGTGACGAACACGAGATCGAGACCTCTCAGAAGGGTCGCGATCTCCCACTTGGACTCGAGGGCTGCGCGGCGGCCCTTGTTCTCGTCGCCTCCGGTGCCGCGGCCGCCGGTGATGTCGACTCCGATCTGCAGGGTCTCCGGCGCGCGCGTCGCGGACAGAACCTGTCGATCGGTGTCCACGGCGACGAGCCGAACGCCTTGGAGCTGCTCGCGGTGCATTCGGTCCACGGCATTGCTGCCGCCGTCGCCAACGCCGAGGACGGCAATGCGTGCCGCGATGTGCTGCGGAGCTTCCTCATCGCGGGCCTGTTCGATGAGTGGCGGCTCGGCAATGCTCACCTTGCGCGGTCCGAGGACGTCCTCCACAGCGCGGGCGAGCCGATCGAGTTTCTTCAGGCAGTACTCCTTCTTGAATTCGCTCTCGACCCGCACCTCAAGACGGTCGCTGTCCAGCGCGATCGAGCGCGGATCTTTGGGCAAACAGGCGCGAAGGATGTGATCATCCACGGAGGCGAGGATCTCCCGCCACGAATCACGAACGTTCGTCTCGTCGTTGTGGCGCCCCTCGTTCTCTGACATCCTCTCCACTCCTCCTACCATTCTGTCCGTCGAGTGGTCAAAAGTCAACAGCACGAGTGCTTTTGGCGGTTGTGGTGGTTGTCGGAGCAGGGCGTTTCGCCTACCCTCCTGTCGACATGAGCTGGAATGCCGTATGGAGCGTCCTGAAGTGGGTTCTCGCTGCGCTGGCTGCGGGGTTCATCGGGCAATTCGGGCGGATCCTTGCGATGCGCATCATCCATCGGCGCCAGGCGCTAGCCGCGCAAGGAGACCAGCCACCCGCGACAGACCCGCCGGCGCGTACGCCAGAGACCCCAGCGGAATTGCGCACGCTGGAGAAGATCGAGAAGAAGCGGGCCAAGGCGGAGGTCAAGAAGGCGAAGAAATCGTAGGGGCGAACCCGTCGCTGGTCTCCCTGAGGTGGTGCGGTCTAGCTCTTCTCGGCGCTTGCCTGAGCGATGATCAGCTTGCCGTTGTAGTAGCCACAGCTCGGGCAGACGCGGTGAGGAAGCTTGAGCTCATGGCAATGAGGGCACTCGAGCGCGGGGCTGGCAAGAATCCCTTGGTGCGCTCGTCGCATGCGTGCCTTTGAACGAGAGCTTCGATACTTCGGTACAGCCATGTGTGCTCCTTGCGTGACGTTCGTTGACAGGCGCGGATTCTAGCCCACGGCTCCGGGAGGCGCAACTTCGAGGACGAACGTCACGGGCCCGTCATTGGTGAGACCCACCGCCATCTTGGCTCCAAACACGCCGGTCTGCGGTGAGCCTCCCCGTTGTCGAAATGCGTCGACCAGTCGGTCAAACACCCGCTGCGCCATCTCCGGTGGGGCAGCAGCGACGAAACTCGGGCGCCGGCCCTTGCGCGTTTCCGCGCACAGCGTGAACTGAGAGACAAGAAGAATCTCGCCACCGATCTCCTCCAGAGAACGGTTCATCCGCCCCTCTGCGTCTGAGAAGATTCGCAGACCGGCGACCTTCTTGGCCGTGGCGTCGAGATCGAGACCCTCGTCGCCCGACTCCACGCCGACAAGCAGCAGGATGCCCTGTCCTATGCGGGCAATCTCCTCGTCCGCCACGCGCACATGGGCTTGGGTCACCCTTTGGACGACGAGACGCACGGCTAGCCCTCTGCCTGGAGGCCGTCGGCGAACTCGAGAACGCGACGCAGATCGTCCTCCGATAGCTCTGCGGTGCGGGAGAGCAGCAACGCCTGCAGGCGTTGCCGTGCGACCTTCTCCTGGATGCGGTTGTGGTAGGCACGCTCGACGAGGCGTGGGGCGAGGCGATTCGCCGCTCGGTCGATGTAGTTGACTCTCCACTGTGGAAAAGCGTTGAGAAGGCTCTTCGCCTCGTGAATGAGATGGGTGAGGTTCGGTCGACGCGTGTGAAACACGCCGTTCACGTGGTTCGCGAGCTGCTGGTTGTTGGTGAAAAGGATCACCGACGTGGGCGCGTGCTCCTGGGCGAGGCGGCATCCTTCGATGAGCGCGCGGTACTCCGCGACAAGCGCCGTCGCACGGCCGATGAGCCGTGATCTCTCCTGGATCACGTTGCCATCCTTGTCCGTGAGTACGACGCCGATTGCCGCTTCGCCGGGCGCGCCTCGCGCGGTTCCATCAACGTACACGAACAGCTTGTCCGTCATGTGCGGTTGGGTCCACCAGGATTCGAACCTGGGACCAACCGGTTATGAGCCGGATGCTCTGCCCCTGAGCTATGGACCCCTGTGATGCACTATAGGTGGCCGCCAGGGGCGAGTCAAGAAGAGGTGTTTGGGTGGAGTTGTGGTGGTATGGCCCGGATCCGACACGCCGCCGTCGCCCTTGCCGAGAGGAGGTGGATCGGCAACCATGGAGCGATGAGTGATACAGAACGGAGAGACGCGTGGGGGGCCGCAGCCGTACGACGCATCCGGCATGTGGCCATGCTGCTGGGTGGGATCACTGCCACAGTCTGCATCTGCGCCCTCGGTGCCGATCTACGTCCGCTGGACAGCTTCCTCGCGGACGCGTCTCAGGAGATCGGGCCGTGTGCCCTCTCGCTTTCGCAGAACGGCGTGACAATCTACGAGGAGGCGGTCGGCGGCTTTGCCCTGGATCAACCGCTTCGGATCTACTCGGCGACGAAGTGGCTCTCCGCCGCGGTGATAGCGTGTCTCGCGGACGATGCGCTGCTGTCGATGGACGAACCCGTGGCGTGGTACTTCCCGGCACTCGACTTGGGCGACGTCGTGATGACGATCCGCCACCTCTTCGCGCACACGTCCGGCCTACCGGACAGCGTGCCAAACGGTATTTGCACGGACTCTATGACGCTTCAGGGCTGTGCGGAGATCCTCTCGAATCTCCCTGTCCTGACGGAGCCGGGGAGGGTCTTCGCCTACGGAGAGGTCTCGATGCAGATCGGCGGAGCCATTGCCGAGATCGCTGGTGATGCGGTGTGGCACGAGCTCTTCACGTCGTACCTCGCGACTCCTCTGGGTATGCTGGCGACGGACTACGAGGCGTTCGGGGCCTCCACGAATCCGGTGATCGGGGGCGGGGCAAGAAGCACCGTGCGCGATTACCTGCGCTTCCTGACCATGCTTGTCAGCGGAGGAACGGCAGGCGGGACAAGGGTTCTCTCGGAGGAAGCCGTGGCAATGATTCTTGCGCGGCAGACACTGGGTGCGGTCGGCGCCCCGGAGAACGGCTACGGCCTTGGCTGTTGGCGGGAGCGTGTCGATGTCGTGAGCGACGCGGCCATCGTGGCATCGTCGCCGGGCGCCAACGGGTTCACGCCGTGGGTTGATCTCGGGAGGGGCTTGGTCGGCGTGCTCGCGGTCGATGGGGATGGTGCGATCGTGTACCCCGTGTTTCAGCGGCTTCTCGCGTTGCTCGACGAGCTGCTTCCAGTGGGACAGGACTGAGCGTCGGGCGCTCCTCGAGGGATACCGGACGCGATCTTCGTCCGTCAGTCGACCGTGAGCGTCTTGCTGAGATTGCGAGGAAAGTCGGGGTCGTGGCCCCGGAGGAGGCTCAGGTGGTAGCTCAGGAGCTGGAGCGGGAGCGCCGTAAGCAGGGCACCGACCTCATGAGGGACGCCGGGAAGGGGAAGGTGGATGTCGACGTGGCGGCGCAGCAATGGGTCGTCTGCCCCGATGACGATTGCTCTTCCTCCTCGACATGCAACCTCGTTCACGTGGTTGATCACCATGGTCGAATCGTTCGCGGCGACGACAAACACGACCGGGTACCCGTCGTACACGGCGGACAGCGGGCCGTGCTTGAACTCGGAGCTCAGGAGCCCTTCGCAGTGCACGTAGGTGACCTCCTTCAATTTGAGGGCACCCTCGAGAGCCATCGGGAGGGTCAGGCCGTAGCCGAGGAAATACAGCTCCCCGAAGGGATCGAGCACGGCCGCGAGCTGCCGGGAGGGCTCGTCGAGAGCACGGATGACCTCCTCGATGAGGCCGGGAAGTCGATCCCAGTCGGTGGGGGCTTGCGGCACGCCGAGGCGCTCAGCGAGATAGTGAAAGAGGATGGCTTGGTTGAGGAACGTCTTGGTCGCAGGAACGCTGATCTCGTAGCCGCAGGCAAGGGGAAGGTAGAGGTCGCTGGCATCCATCAGCTGGGAGCCGAGCACGTTCAGGACGCCGAGGATCCTCGCTCCAGTCGGCCTCGCCGCGCGGTAGGCGCTGATGATGTCCTTCGTCTCTCCGCTTTGACTGACGAGAACGACAACATCGTCCGCGGTGAGCGTGTGGGCGAGTGTCTCGCGGAATTGCGTGGCGAGGGCCGCGACAGCGGGGACAGCCGCCAATCGGTTGAACAGGGCGGCGCCGAGCAGACACGCGTGGTAGCTCGAGCCACAGCCCACCAGGTACACGCGACGGCCGGTCTGTAGCGCTTCGAGGAACAGGGGCACGTGTGGCGATTCCCGCAGAAGGTGGAGGAGATCCCCCGCGACCTTCGCCTGCTCGTGGATCTCCTTGAGCATGAAGTGGGCGTAGCCGCCTTTCTCGGCGGTTGCCATGTCCAGGGTGAACAGCTCTGGCTCACGCGCGATGAGAGCTCCGTCGGTGATGCGTCGGATCTCGACCCGATCGTGCCACAGCGTGACCATCTCCCCGTCCTCGATCCGGATGATCCGGCGGGTCAACGGAAGAACGGACGGGAGGTCGGAGGAGACATAGGTGGCGTCCTCGCCAAGGCCGACCACGAGACCTGATCCCTGTTTGACCGCGTGTAGGCATACGCCATCGCTGGCGTCGCGGTCGGCCCGCTCCCCGATGATGTACGCGTAATCGCCCTCGAGATCGTCAGTAGCACGACGGATGCTTTCGACCAGGCTGTGACCGGCGCGCACATGGCGCTCCACAGCGTGTACGCAGCTCTCCCCATCGTTGGTCCCGCGAACGACCATGCCCTCAGCGATGAACTCATCGCGTAACGCCACGTGGTTGACGATGTTGCCGTTGTGTGCGCCGACGAGGTTCCCCTGCGAATCCATGTGGGGTTGCGCATTCTCGTGCGACGGGGCGCCGAATGTGGCCCAGCGCAGCTGCACCATGCCCCGGCTTCCCGTCATGTCCTCGAAGTGAAGCCGGCCATTGACCTCGTCGATCCTGCCTGTGTCCTTCCGTAGGTCAATCGTTCCCGAAGGGCTCAAGGTGGCACAGCCGATGGAGTCATAGCCGCGGTAGGCAAGACGTCTACCGGCATTCAGCAGGAGCTCGCCCAACGGCTGCTCGTCACGAACGACAACGCCGAAAATGCCGCACAAGTGAGTGCTCCTCTCTCCGGGAGTTGTCGCCCATGGCGGCGGCCATTGTAGCGCGGTACGGGGCGGGCACAACCTGCGGATCGATCAGCGTCTGCGGCGGCCGCGAAGCGCGCAGTATACTCGTTTGCCGAAGGGAGAAGCGATGGCGCCATGTCCAGGCTGAGCACGGTCGCTCACTACCTTGGGATCATCCTTGTTGTCTTCGCGTTTCTCCAGGCGTTGCCCCTGATCGTCAGTGCCTTCGCCGAGGAGACCGTTCGGTTCCCGGCACTGACGTACGGCAGCCCGGCGGCCATCTGTCTCGTCCTCGGAACCGTTCTGTCGCGACGCTTCCGTCCCCGGGAGCTCACCGCGGGCGAGGCGATGGCCGTGGGCGTACTGGGCTGGGTTGTGCTATCGATGGTCGGTGCGATCCCGCTGTGGATCGCTCTGGACTTCAGCTACTTCGATATGCTGTTCGAGAGCGTTAGCGGATTCACAACCACAGGCATGACCGTCATCCTGTCCGGCTCGCGTGGACTCGCGCAGATCGGCCTCGAGGACCTGCCGAACAGTCTCCAGGTATGGCGCGCCCTGACCCAATGGATCGGCGGCCTGGGTATCTTCACGCTGTTCCTTGCGGTCACGCTTCGCGGAGGCTCCAGACATCACCTACTGGCGGCGGAAACACACAAGGCGATCGCAGGACGTCCGGTCCCGGGGCTTCTGCACTCCCTGCGCATCCTGTGGACGGTGTACGGCCTGTTGACCGTGGCGTGCGCGGGGATCCTCTTCGGCCTCACGCGAGATCCGATAGACGCCGTGGTGCACGCGCTGACGGCGCTGTCCACTGGAGGTTTTTCGACCTACGATGCGAGCGTCGGGGCTTTCCGCAGCGGCCCGCATGCGGCGGCCATCGAGTACACGCTGATCGTGTTCATGCTGCTTGGCGGGACCAGCTTCCTCGTGCACTGGAATGCCATGCGCTGTCGCTTCCGCAGCGTCACCAGGAACCCCGAACTGCGCCTGTGGCTGCTCCTTCTGCTGGGCGCGACGCTGCTCGTCGCGTTGCGTGCAGGACCGGGATCAACAGCGGGGCTGCATGAGCGGGTGCGAACGTCGCTCTTCCACGTGGTGTCCGTGGCTACGACCACTGGCTTCACGACGCGAGATCTGGGGAGCGCGGTGTTCAGTGGCGTCGCGCGACAGGTTTTCCTGTGGCTGATGGTCATCGGCGGTTGTGTCGGCTCCACGGCCGGCGGGCTGAAGGTGTCGCGGCTTCTGCTCATGCTGCGCCTTCTGCGGCACGGGGCGAAGCGCACCGTGCTTCCTCCAGCGGCGGTGGCTCCATTGATGATCGATGGGCAACGGATCGCGCACACGGAAATCGTGCGCTGCGCGACCGTGGTTTTTGGCTGGATGCTGTTCCTCGCGGTCGGGGCGGTGGTCCTATCGCTGACCACGTCGTTGTCGGCGTCGAGCGCGCTGTCAGGGTCGTTCTCCGCCCTGGGCAACGTTGGCCCGAGCCTCATCACGGCCGAGGAGTTCGCCGGTTTGGGCGTAGCCGCCAAACTGTGGATGATGTTTGCGATGATCGCCGGGCGGCTGGAGATCCTACCGGTGCTGGTGCTGGTGCAACGACAGGTCTGGAGATAGGAGGCTCGATGAGGGTCGTCGTGGCTGGGGCAGGGATGGCGGGCCGGCGCCTCATCGCCCGGCTGAGCGCGGATCGGCATGATGTTACGGCGATCGACGTGGACCGCAGCACGTGCGAGCTTGTGAGTTCCACGCTCGGCGTGGTGACGGTGTGCGGCAACGCAACCGATGTCGCCATTCTCGGCCAGGCGGAAATCGCTCGCAGCGGTGTTGCCGTGGCCCTGATGCGTAATGCTGCCGATAACCTCGCCTTTGCGCTGCTCGCACGCGGCGCCGGTGTGCCTCGGGTCATCGCGCGCATGCCCAACCCCGAGTACTCGACGGCGTACCAGCAGGCTGGGGTAACGAGTCTCATCGACATCACCGGGCTGTTTCTGGAGCAGCTCGTGCTGGAGATCGAGCGCCCGGACATCGAGCGTGTCATGGAGTTTGCCTCCGGGGAGGGGATCGCCGTCAACGTCAGAGTGCCTCCGCGAGCTCGGGTCATCGGCAAGACGATCGACGAGATCTACAGCGACCGCAGTTGGCGGCATTCCGTCCTGGTTGCCGCCGTGGTTCGGGCCTTGGACGGTGCGTTGGTCATCCCGACAGGAGTGGAGCGCGTTCGAGCTGAGGACGTTCTCCTCCTCGTGGGGAAGACGGGCGAGATCGAAGAGGCGGTGGATTACTTCGGGGTTCGTGCGGGATGGCTGAAGGGACGCTGGGCTGTCGGGCGTCGAGCGGCGAACGAGCCGGACGAGACGACACAGGTCGCCCTCGATCGTGCCCTCGAGGCGGAGGAGCCGCTCCCACCCGAGACCTAGAGCGTGGAGTTCCCTGGCGAGGCTTCGATGCGCACGTCCGTGAACACGAGGTGCAGTTCTGCCGCTTCGGCTTCGTTGGCGTCCACTGTCGTGATGATCAGTATGACCTCCAGTGAGTCCCTGGAGGAGAAGCCGGTCTTGTCTCGCAGCACGGGGCTGTAGAGCAAGCCGCCGGAGCGGATCGATCCATCCTGCCTGCGAACGGCCGCAGCGAGCGACCACCGGCCGCGCAAGCCATCAGCGACGAGCGTGTCATCCAGCCGAACCGCGAACGAACCGCTTCCGGCGATGCGAGCCCTGGTCAGCGGGAGCTCGGGGCCCCACAGGCCACTGTCGCCGTAGATGAAGCCGTCCGTCGTTTCCAGTTGCAGCGTGTCGGAGCGGACGGCGACTGAGGATCCGGTCTGTAGGCTCGATAGCAACTGGATCGCTCGATGCCCCACAGGCTGAGCGACGGCCTCAAGCTGCCCCCGGCCTGAGGCGGTGTCGAGGGTCAGCACCAGTGTGCCATCGCCGCGGGCGCTGTGAACCCCATCGTAGGCAAACGGATCAGAGGGTGTGCCCACGATCCAAGGGGAGGCTCCGGACACGACCCACGGCTGTGTCACCGGCGAAGGCGGCCACAGGGTGAGGGCAAATGCGACGGCTCCGACGAGGGCGAGAAGCAGCCAGAAACGGATCGTCACAGTGCGCATCACCTCCATACCGTACGTGCGGCGAATCCTGCGCTCTTGCGAGCCGGCCGTTACTCGGATCCGTGGACCGCGGGCCCGGCCCTACGGGGCGTGGACGGCGAGGCGGATCGCCGCGCGACGGGTCCCTACGTTGCGATGATGAACTCGATGCGGAACGCCTGCATGCCGTTCAGCTCGCCGATGGCCGCGTAGCGTCCGGGAGACCGGCCATCGAGTGGCAACCGATACTCCCTCCAATCACCGCGGGCGACGATGTCCTCCGTGCGTTGCATTTCACCCCCGGCGGCGTCCACCCATCGAACGACAAAGCTGTCGCCGTTTTCGATGCGAGTGCAGTGCACGATGAGGTAGGCGGCGCCATCTCCCACGGCAAACCGTTGCGTCTCCCCACCGCCGACGAAACCTTGGCGCTTGGGGCGCACCTCGCGGTACAGCCCATAACGCAGTTCCCGCGTGTAGGTCTCGCTCAACAGCAACGCGATCTCCCCCGCAATGTCGTCCGCCGATGCGGCGATGAGTGGGTCGTATCCGGAGAACGTGCCGCCTTCCTTGACCAGTTGGCTCGCCGCGCCTGATACGTCGGCGGCGCGTTCGATTTGGCCTGTGTGCGCGTTGAGAACACTCACCTGGGAGAGGACCCGCACGTTGTACCGAGTGGCCGGAACGGAGGCGATACACTCGCCCCCTGCCCACTGCTCGCACACCGAGGTGTCCTCCGCGGTTGCCTGCACGCTGTAGACCGTTCCTGTGACGAGCTTGTTGACGCCGATCAGGCTGCCGATGCGCGCGGCCGTTGCCTGATCGAGGAATCCGGCTTCGCCCAGCGTCTGCTCGGTGAGCAGCTGATCGAGCTCGGTTCGCGAGTAGACCGTCATCCCAGGCGTATTGACGAGGCGCGTCTCGGTCCGCGCCCGCAGCGTGTCCTCGGCTCCCGGCCACGATGAGCCATTGCCAAACCGCAGCACGGCAATGTCCAATCGATCGAGGGCAACCACGGCTCGTTGCGACGGCTCGGGGATGATCAGCGCGAACATCCCGACGACGAGAGCGATGCCAACGATCAGCGCGATCAGAACGCTCGTCGAGTCATCCATGAGTGACCTCCTCTTGCCCCATGCAGGTCATCGCTTGATCCTCGATGCCAGCACCTGGGGCGCCCGTGACGAGATCATACACGGGAAGAGCTGTGCGAGCAGATGGATCGGCCTCCACCCCCAGGTCCGGAGGCTCTGCCTTGCCAGTGACGGCCGGCGCACCTACAATCCATGCGGTGGGATGGGATGACAAGGGTACCTGATCTTCTTACGGCTTCACGAGGACTGATCGCGGGTGCGATCGTGTCCCTCGGATTCGTCGGCCCTGCAGCGCTCGAGGCTGTCATTGCGTTGACCATGTTGGGCTGGACGACTGACATCCTCGACGGCCGCCTCGCCCGACGCTGCGGCAAAGAGCCGTCGTGGATCGGGGAACGCGAGTTTGCCTTCGACATGATGCTCGTGTTCTCCGGGCTCTGTTACCTAGTCATGGCGGGGTTCGTTCCGTTCACGCCGGCTGCAGTGTATGTGGCGGTGGCCGCGGTGTGTGTTGCCTTCTTTCGCTCGAAGTCCGTCACTATGTCGTTCGCCACACCGCTTGTGGCATTACCGCTGGTCATCGCCTATCTCAACGCGAGGCAGGCCGCGTGGGGGTACCTGGTGTGGATCGCGTTGGCGTTGCTTCTCGATTGGCGCAGGTTCAAGGGCGTGGTGGCGCAGTTCATCGCCAACTACAAAGCGGTAGCCCGGCGCTAGCAGGCTACAGAAGGCGCCCCGAACCCTCCGATATCTCGATCCCGAGGTGCGCATAGGCCCGCTCGGTGGCCATCCGTCCCTGCGGCGTGCGTCTCAGGAACCCCACCTGGATGAGGTATGGCTCGATGACATCGGTCAGCGTGTCGCGCTCCTCCGATAGAGCGGCGGCCAGCGTCTCCAGCCCCACCGGCCCCCCATCGAACTTGTAGACAAGGGCATCCAGGAGCGCTCGATCCAGGGAATCGAGGCCCATTGCGTCGATTTCGAGCATGGCCAGAGCCTGTCGCGCGGTGTCGCCGTCGATCCGGCCCTGGCGTTTGACCTGAGCGTAGTCGCGCGTCCTACGGAGAAGCCGGTTCGCGATGCGCGGCGTACCTCTTGCGCGCTTGGCAAGCTCCGCTGCGCCATCCTCCGTGATGTCGATCCCAAGCAGACCTGCCGCACGCTGTACGATCGCAGCGAGTTCGTCTTGCCGGTAGAAGCTCAGGCGGAAGGAGACCTCGAATCGATCGCGAAGGGGAGCGGAGATCAGCCCTGAACGTGTGGTCGCGCCGACGAGGGTGAATTGAGGCAGGTCGATGCGCAGCGATTGGGCGTTGGGGCCTTCCCCGAGGATGATGTCAAGCTTGGAGTCCTCCATCGCTGGGTAGAGGATTTCCTCCACATGGCGTCGAAGCCGGTGGATCTCGTCGATGAACAGCACATCGCGCGACTGAAGGTTGGTGAGGATCGCCGCGAGGTCGCCCGCCTTCTCGATCGCCGGGCCTGATGTGATGCGCACACTGACCCCCATCTCGCTGGCGATGATCTGCGCGAGCGTGGTCTTCCCCAAGCCGGGCGGCGAGTGCAGCAGGACGTGATCGAGTGGCTCGCCGCGGCGCCTCGCGGCCTCGATGTAGATGCTCAGCTTGGTGCACAACTCATCTTGACCGACGAACTCATCAAGCGTGGTCGGCCTCAGACTCGTGAGGACGCCCTCATCCAGCGAGCTGTCGGTTGTCGCCGCGTCGGCGATCCGCTCGATGCGCATGGCAAGAGCATTGTACCGCTGTCGCTAAGCGCCTTCCAACACGGGCAGCGCCGGCCAATGCGCGCCGATCGTGTACCATTAGTGCGCTCGCATGGGAGGTTGACGGACGCGATTGACGAGAACTGCTGTGAGTGTGGGGACGTTCGATGGCGTTCATCTCGGCCATCGGGCGATTCTTGCTCGCTTACAGGATGTGGCGAGCCGGCGCGGCCTTGAGCGGGTCGTGCTCGCGTTTGTACTGCCTCCCCGTTGCGCGATGCAGCGATCGGAAGCGACGCGCTGCCTTCTTGCTCCGTTGCCCGTGCGCGCGGCGCTCCTGCGACCCCATGCTGATCGCCTGGAGTGGGTCAGTTTTCCGGACGTACGGCGACAGACAGCTCAGGCGTTCGTCGAGGGGACGCTCGTCGGCAAGCTTGGAGCGGAGGTTGTCGTCGTCGGGGAGCGGTTTCGCCTCGGGCACCATCGGGACGGGGACGTCGCCCTGTTGCGCTGTCTCCTCGGGAATGACAATGTGGTCGCTGTCCCGGAGATCGTGCACGACGGGGAGAAGGTGAGCAGCTCTCGCATCCGTGAGCTGCTTGCGCGTGGGAGAATCCGCGACGCGAGCACCCTCCTCGGAAGGCCTCCTGTGTTCACGGGGGTGGTGGAGCGGGGGGATGGCATCGGTGCGAGCCTCGGCTATCCGACGGCCAACCTTGCGCCTCCGGCGCATCAGCTGATGGCAGCCGACGGGGTGTACCTTGCCCTTGCGTACGGGGCGGGAGTCGCGGAGCACGGGCTGCTGTATATCGGCTATCGACCGACGCTTGCGGGGACGGAGCATCGCGTGGAACTCCATCTGCTGCGGCCGCCGGTGGAGGCGCTGGATGGGGATCACTTCGAGGTCCACCTGCTCGAGCGCGTGCGAGACGATCGCCGTTTCGAGGGACTCCATGACCTGCGCGAGGCCCTGGCACGCGATGTGGATGCCGCGCGGCGGCGCCTGGTCGAGGGCGGCCTACCGCTTCCACGGCGGATCGTCGGTTGAAAGCGGGTTCCACCCCATCTACCATACTGCCGAGCGATGACGACGCTAGGCTTGGAGACAGCGGAGGCGATCGGGGGTGCTGCGTTGTGGGGCGACAGCGGACTGCTCATGGAGCAGCTGCTGGATGCGCCGCTGCAGCACGCTGAGCAGCTTGTGCCTGCGGTCAACGGACTGCTTGCGTCGTGTTCGGTAGGGCGGCAGGACATCGAGCGGATCGCCGTCAACCAAGGGCCGGGCTCGTTCACTGGACTGCGAATCGGACTCTCGACTGCGAAGGGTCTTTGTCAGGCGCTGCAGGTGCCGCTGGTTGGCGTCGAGGCGACCGTGGCGTATCGGGCTCGCGCGGACGAGGGTGCCCGTGTGTGTGTGATCCTTCAGGATCGACGAGATCGCTACTACGTCCAGCGGTTCTCGGGAGACAAGCCGCTTGCGGCTG
>Ga0272441_10004012_pt1 | contig 27248 bp, 25 predicted proteins | sample SSMProp6N_FD_193582 | JGI IMG/M metagenome (GOLD analysis project Ga0272441, IMG submission 193582) | Marine sediment archaeal communities from Little Sippewissett salt marsh, Falmouth, MA, United States - SSM-Prop-6N | ecosystem: Environmental > Aquatic > Marine > Wetlands > Sediment ... | reverse complement strand
CTGGTAGAAGGACGTCGTTGCGGCCGTTCGGCACCGCCCCCTCCTTCGTAGTCGCCCCTGGTCATTGGGCGCGACCTCGACGCCGGCCTGGAAGAGCGCGTTTCATCCCTATCCCAATCGCGCGCCAAAGGGCGACGCGATGGAGCCCTTCTTTCATCTGGCGCCTCGCCTCTGTCCGTTCGATAGCGCGGCCGTTCAGAACCACGCCTGTCCTCGTACTCTCTCCTGGGAGGCCTATCATCGTATCTGCCCCGCGGACGCTCTGGTGCGCCTTCAGGTCGGTCTGAGCGGTAGGGAGATCGTGCAGGACCACGTCCGTCCTCGTACTCTCTCCTGGGAGGCCTGTCATCGTATCTGCCCCGCGCACGCTCAGGTGCACCTTCAGGTCGGTCTGAGCGGTAGGGAGGTCGTGCAGGACCACGTCTGTCCTCGTACTCTCTCCTGGGAGGTCTGTCATCATATCTGCCCCGCGGACGCTCGGGCGCTCCTTCCGGTCGGTCCGAGCGGTAGGGAGGTCGTGCAGGACCACGCCTGTCCTCATACTCTCTCCTGGGCGGTCGGTCATCGTATCTGCCCCTGGGTGGCGCAGGCGATCGCCTGTCATCGTAGATAGCGCTTCTCGGTCTGTCGGAATAGCTGCCTCTCGGGCGCTCTGCGGCCGACTCACCTCTATCCGCGTAGTAGCGAGGACGCGCGGTGGCGGGTCTTCTGTCGTAGGAGTCTCCTCCAGGTCGTGTGGCAGGCGCTCTTCGAGTCGTGGCTGCCCGGGTGGGTCTTGGTTTGGCAGGGGGCCGCGTGAGACTCCGAACCTCATCACTTGTGAGTTCACGGAAGGATCCCTCGGGAATCGACCCCAGTGTTAGACCCCCGAGTCGTACGCGCTTTAGCAGGGCCACATGCTGGTTCACTGCGGCAAACATCATCCGTACCTGCCGCTTGCGGCCTTCATGGATGATGACACTGTAGCTGTAGGGAGACTCCCCCTCGAGCTTGCGCACCTTCGCAGGCCAGGTGACCTGACCCTCGATGTCGACGCCCTCTTCGAGGCGGCGCTGGTCGTCCTCAGGCAGACTGCCCGTGAGGGCGACATAATACTCCTTCTGGTGCTCGAACCTGGGGTGTGTCAACTCGTACGTCAATTGGCCGTCATTGGTCAGAACAAGCAGCCCCGTGCTGTCCTCGTCCAGACGTCCTGCAGGATGCAGCCCTGCCTTGCGCAGGTTGTCGGGAAGCAGTTCCATTACGGTGGGTCTGCCACGGTCGTCCTCGGTAGTGCACAGATAGCCGTCAGGCTTGTTCATGGCGATGTACACACGCCTAGGGCGTTCTTCGCCGGTGCGCTTGCCTGCCACGACGATCTTGTCCGTGGTCGGGTCGACCGGTTGTGTGTACGACTCGGCAACCTCGCCGTTGACTTGAACCAGGCCTGTCTTGATGAGGACAACGACTCTGCGCCGGGCGCCGTAGCCGGCGTCGGTCAGCGCTCTCGCGAGTGGCACAGTAGTCATGAAGTGTTCCTTTGCGTGGTTTGACGCACCATATACTGAAACCTAGAATAGCACGTCTCACGCTTGTCGGCCGTTCTGCTCGTGACGAGCGGCGCACCATGCATGTGGGAACGCCTGCAGAGCAAGGACAGCAGGCGAGAGAAAGGAGCGCATGCCTCAACTTAACGTCGGATTCATCGGTCTTGGATACATCGGCAAGCCCATGTGCAGGAACCTCCTGGAGAAAGGATTTCCCGTTACCGTGTGGAACCGCAGTCGTCCGGGCATCGAATACGCGGTGTCGTTCGGGGCGACGGAGGCAGGCTCCGCCCGGGAAGTGGCGGAACGCTCTGATGTGGTGGTCACAATGGTCAAGCATGGCGGTGACACTGCTGAGGTAGCGCTCGGCATGAACGGTCTGCTGGCAGGGGCGAAGCCAGGGATGGTCCTTGTGGACCACAGCACGATTGCCCCTTCTGAGGCCCGCGACATAGCGGCGAAGCTTGCCGATGGCGGAGTGCTGATGCTGGACGCGCCCGTGAGCGGCAGCACGATGAAGGCCGAAGCTGGCACCCTCTCCATCATGGTGGGTGGCCCGAAGGAGGCCTTTGACAAGGCCCTGCCGGTGATGCAGGCGATGGGTACCAATATCGTCCATATTGGCGAGCAGAACGGCGCAGGCCAGGGCGCCAAGATATGCAACCAGATCCTGGTGACGGTCAACATGCTCGCGGTCAGCGAGGCGCTGACGATGGCCGGGGCGCTCGGTCTCGACGTGCAGCGAGTGTACGAGGCCATCAAGGATGGAGCTGCCGCCTCTTTCCAGCTTGAGCAACTGGGCTCGAAACTCATGGTAGGCGACTGGGAACCCGGTGGCACGGTGGAGACCATGCAGAAGGACCTGGGAATAATGCTCGGGGCAGGGAGAGAGCTTCATATGCCGCTGCCGGCGACTGCGCTGGTGTCGCAGCTATACAACGCAGCCGAGGCGGCCGGAGCGGGAAAGAAGGGGCACCAGGCGCTGGTTGCTGGCTACGAGGTGCTCACCGGCATTCACATACCGGACCATGTAGGCAAGTCCGACTCATAGCTAGAGCTGGTGAACCGTGCCGCAGCGCGGACAGCGGACGTTGCTCGCCTTGATGCCCGGCGGTACTCGTAGTCGTGCCCCGCACTGGCAGTCGATGGTACGGTACTGGTTCTTCCTCCAGAGGACATCGCCCACTTCCCGTGCGCGCTTCACCTCGGTGTCTGCCGCCTTGTCAGCTTCCTCCGATGCTTCCCTGAGCGGCATCGCCGCGACCGCAGCCATTGTGCTGGCTGGTACGACACCGCGCTTGCCGGCAACCTGCTTGAATGCGGCGTCGTACTCGCCGAACGACGCGCCGGACATGGACCTGAGGACCTGAATACGCTTCGATGTCGGAGGGTGAGTGCTGGTCAGATCCGATGCGGCCATGCCCTTCTTGCGGAATGGGTTGATGATGTACATCGGGGCCGTGGCGTTGTTGGCTGCCTTCAACTGCGTCCTTGAACCGGATATCTTCTCCAGTGCGGACGCCAGCCCCTCTGGATAGCGCGTGTAGAGCGCGGAAGACGCGTCGGCAAGGTACTCACGCTTGCGAGACAGGGCGAAGTAAAGCAGGCGCGCTGCAATAGGCGCGAGTATCAACAAAACGAGGGCCACGATGAGCAGGATGGCCCCGCCACTGCCGCCGCTCGAACTGCTCCTCCTGTTGCCGCCGCTGAAGAACATGACGCGACTTCCGTAGTAGGCGAGAATAACGATGGTGCCGAGCATGATGCTGCCGATGGCCATAAGCATCGTGTCGCGGTTGCCGATATGTCCCAACTCGTGCGCAATCACTCCCTGCAGTTCGTCGCGGTTGAGCTTCTGCAACAGGCCAGATGTAACAGCGACCGCAGCCTTGTCCGGCTTCCTGCCGGTTGCGAAAGCATTCGGGGCGGGATCGTCGATGATGTAGATGTCGGGCATCTTGGGCAGACCCGACGCAATCGTCATCTCCTCCACAATGTTGTGCAGGCGGGGATGGTCCTCTTTCTTTATCTTGTGAGCCTTGCCCAGCGACAACAGGATGTTGTCTCCCTGCGAGAAGGCAACGAGCATCATGATGGCCCATACGACGATGGCAATGAGAGCGCCGGCCTCGGCACTACCAAAAAAATACAGGCCCAGTGCGAACCCCACGAAGACGAGGAGCGCCCCCATGAAGACGACGATAAAACCTGAGCGAATGCGATTCGCCCGAATCTGTTCCCACATGGCGATTGCTGACTACTAGCTGAAGCTGACCTTCGGCGCTTCCCTCTCCACCTCGGAAGTGGTCTCAAAGAACTCCTCGGCCTTGAAGCCGAACATGCCCGCTACTATGTTCGAGGGGAATACCTGTGTCTGGTTGTTGTAGCGCAGCACGGAGTCGTTGTAGAACTGCCGTGAGAATCCAATTTTGTTCTCCGTCGATGTCAACTCTTCCTGCAGCGCAAGGAAGTTCTGATTGGCCTTCAGGTCGGGGTAGGCTTCGGCTACGGCGAGAAGACGGCTTAGCGCGGAGCTGAGTTCTCCCTCAACCTTTGCCCGTTCTCCCGCGCCTGCGTTCGCCACCTGCTGAGCGAGGTTGCGCGCCTGCGTGACCGCCTCTAGCGTCTCACGTTCATGGCTGGCGTACCCCTTCACTGTCTCAACAAGGTTGGGAATCAGGTCGTATCGCCTCTTCAGTTGGACGTCTATCTGCGCCCATGCGTTCTTGACCTGGTTGCGCTTGCGGACCAGACCGTTGTAGATGCTTACGAGCGCGAATGCGATGATTACGACTATCGCTATGACTACCCAGATCCACCACATATCAATTCTCCTTACTGCCCGGCATTGCCCGTATCACTTGGGGTCCTCTTATCCACATCAGGGGTAGCTTGGCCGAATGTTCCCCTGAGGTGATGCTTCGCAAGGCGCTCCTTCACAGTGTCTTCCGCGTCATCTGCTTGCTGCGACAGCACCTGCTCGAGTTCGCCCTTGTCGAGCCACAGGCCGTCGCACGCAGGACACACGTCTGCGAGAACCGATCCCGTCTTGCCCAGGAGCCGCTTGTCCATCTTCTTGCGGCATATCGGACATTTCAGACTTGCTTCGCTGGTGCTTGCCGGACGGGTGCTGAAGCACTCTTCGGCCTCCACGCCCGACTTGGCGCCGACGAGTTCGATCTCCCCGCTGTCGAACCACAGACCCTCGCACTGAAGACAGTAGTCGAGTTCGACGTCGTCGTATTCAACGACAATCATCGGCACATGGCATTTCGGGCAAATCATAGTGACTAGGTTGGAGTTTATAGCTACGTCAGGGCAGCGTCAAGAAAGGCCTACGAGTGACACACACGGAGATAGGTCTATGGGCACAGAGATGTGAAAAGGGGCGCACAGACCATGTCCGTGTCGCCCCTTGCGATTCATATCGGGCTGGCCAGGACTAGGAAACAGGCTTGCGTTCGAGAAGCTCGATGATGGTATTGTCGGGACCCTTGAGAAAGGAGATCCTGATGCCGGGTCGGAAGTCCGTCACGTCCTGAACGAACTCGACGCCCTTCGCCTTCAAGTCTGCAGCGGCGGCATCAAGGTCGTCGGTGACGATACCAAAGTGCTCAAGGCCGTAGCTGTTTCTCGGGTCGGGCGCTCCGCCCGCTGGATCTTCGGGCTTGCCCATGAAGAAGATGTTGGAGCCGAAGAAATCCACTGCCACCATTGCCGTGCCGTTGGGCGCAGTACCGCTGCTCTTGATGGTCGCGCCGAACTTGTCCACGAAAAACTGGGCAGCGTTCTGCGGATCAGAGCTGATGATATGTACGTGGTCGTAGGTGTATGTTGGCATGTCACACTCCTCTTGATTGGTATAGCTGGCGTAGATGAATACTGAAGACAGAGTGTAACATGCACAGTTGTAGAAGCCGCATTGTGAGCGGCGACTTGGTCCGTAGGAGGAAGACAACCACAATGGAACGGAAGAGATTTGTCGTAGTGACCAACAAGATCGAAGACGCAGCGATGAACATCCTTTGCGAAGTTGCACCAGACCAGTTGGAGGTTGTCAGCGTGGCAGACCTCGCGAGGGTGGAGCGTCAGGGTGACTACTCGCGCACGGGCGAACTGGACTCGCTGCTATCACGTGCGGAGATTGTCTACACCCTGAAGCTGCCTGAACGGCTACTTGAGCGTGCGCCAGGGCTGAAGTGGGTCCAGACCATCTCGACCGGAGTGGAAAAGGTCCTGACCGATGAGCTGATTCGCAGCGACGTTGTTGTGACCAACATGAGCGGCATTCACGAAGTGACGATGTCCGAGTTCGTATTGATGTTGATGCTCATGTTCGCGAAGGGTGCGCCGACGAGCTTCTACCAGCAGATAGAGGGCAGGTTCAAGTGGTTCCCGATGAAGGTGCTGCCGGGGAGAACAGTCGGCATCATAGGCCTTGGACGCATCGGCAAGGATGTAGCGCGAGTCTCAAAACTCCATGGCATGCGAGTCGTGGGCACGAGCAGGACCGCGATGGCAACGGACGCGTTCGAGAACGTCGATGAGGTGATGCCCTTGTCCCGGTTGAACGATCTCCTCGGGCAAAGCGACTTCGTCGTTCTTGCACTTCCGCTGACGGCTGAATCTGCCAACCTCATTGGTGAGGCCGAGTTGGAGGTGATGAACGCCGAGGGCTATCTCATCAATGTTTCCAGGGGAGGCATAGTAGATGAACCCGTACTGGTGAAGGCCCTTGAGGAGGGCTGGATTGCTGGAGCCGGGCTTGATGTGTTCGAGACCGAACCACTGTCGCCTGACAGTCCTCTGAGGCATCTCCGAAATGTCATCTTCAGTCCGCACGTGAGCGGAGACATCGCCGAGTACGACGTGGGAGCCGCAGGGTTGTTTGCGGATAACCTGCGGCGCTATCTCGCGGACGAGCCGTTGCTCAATGTTGTGGACAAAGCACGTGGCTACTAGGCGACACGGGTGTGGCAAGCGGGCTTTGATAACATGGGGATGCGGGGATATACTTCCCGCGTTTGAGCCGTGGACTTCGGAAGACTCCGCACGTGGCGGTAGTCAACATCAGGAGGAAGCATGACCAATCGCGTCGCGATTTCCAGTGTTGGGTCTGGCTCCGTTGAGGATGCCGTTCGAGAAGCGATCCGACTGGCGGGAGGATTCGACGGACTCATAGGTCCAGACACACGTGTACTGGTGAAGCCGAACCAGTGCAAGCCGTCTCCGAGACATAGCGGCTGCCAGGCAGATGGCGATGTTGTTGAGGCCGTGACGAAGCTCGTGCTCGAGCAGAACCCGAAGTCCGTGGTCATCGGTGACGGCGCCATCGCGGGCTATGACTTCGGCGGATTCAGCACACAGGAATCGTTCGACACTTCAGGTGTGACCGATGTTGCTGCCCGTCTGGAAGTCGAACTGCGCAACTTGAACACGGATGCGTACGAAGAAGTCGAGGTTCCTGGCGCACTTGTTATGGACAAGGTTCGCATCGCGAAGACGGCGCTTGACGCTGACGTAATCATCAGCATCCCTGTCCTGAAGAGTCACATCAGGACCCATGCTACGCTCTCGACGAAGAACATGAAGGGTGTCATGCCCGGCAGCGAGAAGCGCAAGAGTCACCGACTGGGGCTTGACCAGGCTATTGTCGACCTGTGTTCCGTCGTGAGACCGCACTTCGCGGTCATCGACGCCACAGTGGGAATGCAGGGACTGTGGCAGTATCCAGATGATACGCGCGAGATGGGAGTCATCGTCGCGGCCAGCGACGCGTTGTTCGCGGACGTCGTTGGCGCCGCACTGATGGGTATCGACCCGTCCCAGATAATGCATCTCCAGTACCTCGCGCAGAAGGAGGGCAAGTCGGCCTCCCTGGATGCCATCGAGGTGGTCGGAGAGTCGATTGAAGCCCATCGTCAGCAGTTCATGACAGGCTTCGATGTCTTCCGCTCTCGCTATCCTGACCTCAATATCGTCCAGGGTGAGTCTGCGTGCAGTGGATGTACGAACGAACTCGTTAGCGCAATTACCTATATGAAGCAGGCGGGCTACGGCGACAACATGAAGGACCTGACCGTAGTCATCGGCAATGCGGCCGATGTCGAGGCCCCAGGCAAGATGGTAGCTCTCGGCAAGTGTGCCGCAGGGCTGGCCAATGCTGACAAGCATGTGCCTGGATGTCCTCCCAAGGAGGACGCGATGATACGTGCGCTATGCGACGTGTGTGATGCCGACCCCGAGGTCGTCTTAGCAACGATGGCAGATGCACGCAAGAAACTCTGGGATGACTCGAGCAGCGCTCTCGAGCGATAGAAACACATTGGAGGAGCTATGAAAGCGGCGTACTACGAGGGTAACAAGAAGTTCTCAGTTGGTGAGTCCCCCATCGTTCATCCGGAAGCGGGCCAGGTACGGATGGAGGTTGCCTACTGCGGCGTCTGCGGCACAGACCTGCATATCTTTCTCGGCCACATGGACCACAGGCTGACTCCACCGCAGGTGGTAGGCCATGAAGCTGCCGGCACGATTGTCGAGCTGGGTGAGGGCGTGACCGACTTTGCGGTTGGAGACAAAGTCGTGCTTCGTCCGACCGACGCATGCGGCAAGTGCCAGACGTGCGCGCGGGGAGACATCAACGTCTGCCCGACCGTGAATTTCATCGGAATCACCTCTCCAGGTGGTTTCCAGCGTTCGTGGACTGTTCCCGCCCATCTCCTTCACAAGCTGCCTGACTCCATCAACATGGTACACGCAGCCCTCGTCGAGCCGATGGCAGTGGCGGCCCACGACGTTCGCTTCGGTGAGGTCAAGGCCGGCGATTACTGTGTCGTAATTGGCGCAGGTCCCATCGGCGTCCTTGAAGCTCTGGTCTGCAAGGAGAAAGGCGCGAAGGTCGTCGTCTCCGAGGTGAACCCGGCTCGTGTCGCTCTGGCCAAGGAACTTGGCTTTGAGGTAGTGAATCCGAGCGAGACCGACCTGGTGAAGTACGTCATGGATGCAACGGATGGCGACGGTGCCGATGTTGTCTTTGAGGTGACCGGCTCTCAGGCGGGCGCCGAGATGATGACGAAGCTGCCTCGCACTCACGGCAGGATCGTTATCGTCGCTATCTTCGCTGAACCCAAGATGGTCGACCTACGGACTATCCTGTGGCGCGAATACACCGTCGTTGGCGCCCGCAACTACGTGAAGCAAGACTTCGATGAGGCCATCCGACTGGTTGCTGAAGCCAACATGCCTCTCGACAAGATCGTCTCGGATATCCGACCTATCGACAGGGTGCAGGAGACGTTCGAGGAGATTGCGAGCGGTAGCGCGAACTTCATGAAGGTCCTTATCTCGGCCTCGGAGGACTAGCTTACTACTAGTTGTTTGAGATGACGCGCTCACTGCGTGTCGGCAGCCGATTGGTTGCCGAACCGCGTGAGCGCGTCTCTGGTTTTGCGGACGTGTTTCTCGGTCTCTTTCTTCAGCGAGGCCAATACGCGCGCGACCTCAGGACTCTGTTGCGGTAGCTGCTCGAAGAACCTGCGTTCCATTAGGGAAATCTCCAAGTAGTATGCGTTGGCGACGGCGGCTGCCATGGTCGTGCCCTGTCTCGCGTAGGCGCGCTGCTCGCGCAGTAAGTCGGAGAAAGTCAGGATGGCCTCGACCTTGAATCGTGGTCTCGGCGTCTGGGCCGTCGTCAATGCGGCTCCCAACTCTTCAATCCACTTCGCGTGCCGCTCCTCCTCGGCTGCCATGCCCAGCCAGAAGGCCGCGTGTTGGGGCAGTTGGCGAGCATACTCCTCGTAGAGTGCTCTGAGGGCCCGTTCATTTGCCGCAAGGAGCACAGACTCGTCAGGCAGTATCCGAGAGGCATTCACATCTTCTGACATATTTCTAGTATAGGTCTCCAAGGACAGGTAGCGATAGCACGATGGCAACCAAGGCGTACAGGGAGAGTGCCACGGTAACGCTCGCCCGGCTCCGGTGTCGGCGAACGCTCCAGACCAGCACCGCGGCGACGAGGATACACCGTAGCCCAAGAGCTATGGCAATCCTTGCCGAGAGGCTGTCCGACCTGAAGAGCAAAGGTAGTTGTATAGGAGCAGCCAAGGTTGAGAGCGGCGAGAGGTAAAGCACCCGCAACTCCGTCACTTGGTCGGGCCATAGGGCGCCTGTCTTTATCTGCCTGAGATATAGCTGGGGCGGTCCGTAGAAGATGTACTGCTGGCCGAAGTAAACTTCCGGCGTCATCAGGCTGCCCTCGACCCAGTACGAGCTGCCAATCTTGAATTCCGTAGGGGTCGAACCACGTGTGTAGGCCTTGTCGAACGATAGAACGACGGATTCGGCGGGTGCGTCTCCATGGAGGGTGGAAGCGGCGAAGTAGGTCAGTTGTCCATTTGTGGATTTGCCGAGGAACTCCTCCAGTTCGGCTTCAAATACGTATTCGCTGACCGTATGCGCCGGCCGGGGCAGCACAACGCAGAGAGGAAGTACGACCGCAGCTATCACCATGGCGATGGCAAGAAGAGAGGAATGCCGCACTTGGGGAAAGCTCATACAGCTTCACTAGGTTATGGCAGTATTGCGACTCCTGCAAGGGGCAGTTCTGTCTGTAGGGCCTATGTTACAATCGGCCTCACTTCGTCCTGCCGTTCCCTCGCTAGTGCCGGAAGGCACTGACGGCCAAAGGAGATATCGCAATGTCCATGTCTGAGAACGTACGTCAACAGATGGTTGAAGGTTCGTGGATAAGACGCATGTTTGAGGAAGGTGCGGCACTGAAGGCGCTGCACGGAGCGGACAAGGTTTGCGATCTCTCTCTCGGGAATCCGATTGCAGAGCCGCCCGAGGAGTTCGTCTCGGAACTGCGTCGGGTTGTGAATAATCCTGTTCCCGGCATGCACCGCTACATGCCGAATGCGGGCTACGAGGAGACCAGAGCTGCCGTAGCTGCAGAGCTTGAGCGAGAGACGGGCGTGTCGGTGGCCACTCGCGACGTCGTGATGACGTGCGGGGCCGCGGGGGCGATGAACGCTGTTCTCAAGACCCTGCTGAACCCTGGCGAGGAAGTGATTGTCCTCGCGCCGTACTTCGTGGAGTTCTTGGGATACGTTGACAATCACGGCGGAAAGCCGCGTGTGGTGAAGTGGGCGCCAGGTTTCCTGCCGGACATGTCGGCCATCGAGGCCGCCATAGGCAAGCAGACCAAGGCGGTTATCATCAACTCCCCAAACAATCCGACAGGCGTTGTGTATTCGGAGAGAGTTGTTGGTGCCCTGGGAGAGTTGCTTGCCCGCAAAGAGGCGGAACTGGGCACTCAGATATACCTCATCAGCGACGAGCCGTATCGCCGCATTCTGTTCGACGGACTATCTCCGGTGCCGCTGTTTCAGCATTACCACAACAGCATTGTGGTCACCTCACATTCGAAAGACCTGGCGCTCCCTGGCGAGAGAATCGGCTACGCCGCGCTGAATCCTGAGAGCGACAACCATGACGAGTTGATGGCAGGCTTCATTCACTGCAACCGGATACTCGGCTTCGTCAACGCCCCTGCCCTTATGCAGCGAGCGGTGACGAACGTTCAGCACGTGACAGTTGCCGTGGAGCAGTACGAGCGTAAGCGAGACATGCTCTACGAGGAACTGTCGGGAATGGGGTACGACGTGGTCCGGCCTCAGGGTGCCTTCTACTTCTTCCCGAAATCCCCGGTGGATGATGACGTCCAGTTCGTGCGCGAGCTGCTGAGCTTTCTTGTGCTTGCGGTGCCGGGCCGAGGATTCGGCGCTCCGGGCTACTTTCGCATATCGTACTGCGTGGACGACCGCACGCTGGAGATGTCGCTGGAAGGGTTCAGAAGGGCCGCGGAGATGTACGGGCTGCGGAGCTAGTCTCTGAACTCGACTACAGTTACGCCGTCGCCACCCTCTCCCTTCTCCCCGGGGCGAAAGCTCTTGGCGAGACGGCTGGCCTTGACGTACTCCCTCACGATGTTGCGCACGGTTCCCGTTCCAAAGCCGTGAATGATGCGCACATCTGGTACACGGGCCATCGAGGCGGCGTTGAAGTAGGTGTCCAGTTCTGGTTCAATCTCGTCCGCCCTCCTGCCGCGCAGGTCCAGTTCTCGCGGAACGTCGCGGTCGATCCACTTCGAGCGAATCGAGACGGTGGACTTCGCAGGGGCAGCCGCGGGTGATCCCCCGGCGACTTTGTCGACGCTGTCAACTCCCAACCATAGCTTGGTCTGACCGCACTGTACCTCAAGCTGGAACGTCTTCTCTGAGATGCTGAGAACTCTTGCGTCGGTCGTCGTGCCGCGAATGCGAATCGTGTCGCCGACCCTGATGTCAGGGTCCTCAATCGGCTGTTCTTGAATCTCTTCAGGTTCCGGAACCTGCATTTCGGGGGCTTGCAGGCGTTCTTGGACAACACCGAGAGTCTGACGAGCCTTGTCTATTCTTACTTTGCTGCGCTCACGTTTCAGCTCGGCTGATGCTTCCCTGAGCTCCCGGTATAGGGCAGCAGCCTCCCGCGTCACATCATCGCGCGCTCGCTGGATCGCCTGACGATCGGCGTCTCGTGCCCTGGCAAGTTCTTCGTCCAATTCCTTCTGTCGCTTCTCAAGGCCAGCCTGTGCGGCCTCTACCTTCTTGCGAGTTTCCTCGAGGGAGTCCTTCTCCTGCTCGAGGTCGGTGAGAAGAGCTGCCAGGTCGCGGTCTGCCTTGGGCAGCATCTTGCGGGCTCTCTCTACCAGTTCCTCAGGGAGCCCGAGTCGTGCGGCTGTTGCAAGGGCGTTGCTCCCAGCCGGGAAACCTATATTGAGATGGTACGTGGGGCGCTTGGTGACGGCGTCGAACTCAAAGGAGGCGTTCTCCACGCCAGGGGTTGCGTGCGCATAGACCTTTACGTCGGTGTAGTGAGTAGCTGCCATTGCCAGAGTGCCACGACTCAAGAAATGCTCGAGCAGTGCGCGTGCGAGTGCAGATCCTTCGGCCGGGTCCGTGCTGGCTCCCGGTTCGTCAAGAAGGACCAGACTGTGCTCAGTTGCGTTCTCGACAATGCGAACAGCGTTGGTGAGATGCCAACTGAACGTGGACAGCGTTTCTTCGATGCTCTGCTCATCACCAATGTCTGCGTAGATACCATCAAATACGGGTAGTGTCGTGCCCTCGGCAGCCGGTATGGGGATGCCTGACTGCGTCATCGCGGCCATCAGACCCACGGTCTTGAGCAGCACGGTCTTGCCGCCGGTGTTTGGACCCGTGACGACAAGCACGCTGTAGTCATCGCCCATCTTGAGGCTTAGTGGTACGGCATTTGAACCCAGCAGAGGATGGCGCGCCTTGCTCAGGACGAGGCGCGGCGAGCCTCCGTCACGTGCGGCCGAGTCGTCCAGAACGATGGCCGGAACTGCTTTGTTGCGCTGAGCGTAGCGCGCCTTTGCCAGCGCAACATCAAGGGCTGTCATCGCCTCAATGTCATTGCCTATGGCGTCGCGGTGGGCACCCAGCAATTCGCTCCTGTCGCCCAGTATCCTCTCTATTTCGTCGCGCTCTCCTGCCTCGAGCTGCCGCAATTCGTTTCCCTGTTCAACAGTGCTCCATGGCTCAAGAAAGACGGTTGCACCGCTGTTCGACACGTCGTGTACTATGCCGCCCACTTCGTGACGGAACTCTGCCTTGACCGGTATGACGTACCGTCCCTCTCTCTGGGTGACCACAGTGTCGGAGACCAGCTTCTGCCCCGTGGTGGACGTCACGTATTCCTCGAGGCTGGCCACCAAAGTCTGGCGAACATTAATGATGCTCTGGCGAATCTCCATCAGGCGGGGAGAGGCGGAGTCCATTATCTCACCTGAGGGACCGATGCCTCTCGATATCTCTGTGGCGACACCTCCAAGATCGCTGAGCGTTTCTCCGATTGACCAGAGGCGAGGCAATTGGGCGCTGTGATGCTCGAGTCGCCGACGAGTGTCCGACACCGTCAGCAGCGTGTGCGCTGCCTCAAGCAGGTCTGCTGGCGGAAGCACCATGCCCTGAGCTGCAAGCGACGCCGCGGGACGGACATCGGTCACAACTCCGGTGGTGAAGTCAGCATCCAGCGCCAGCAGCAGCGAGGCCTCGCTGCTCTCGGCGAGTCGCTCGAGGATCGCCTTTCTGTCGGTGAGCGGTTGGAGTTCGAGTACTTCGTCGCGGCTCAACTCAAAGGACGCGAAATCGGCGACCTTCTCCTTCGCACGCGCGAATTCAAGTAGTTCAAGGCTCTTCGTGTCCATAGGCCTGCAAGAGAAGACCGGAACGTTGTGGTGTCGAATGTCCGGCTCAGTATGCTGACACCCGTGCTGCTGGCCGTCAAGTCGGGGTTATGACGCGGCCACGCCGTATCGAGCTGCCTTTTCGGGGTCATAGGGAGCGCGTCGCCCCTCGCACACCGCCCTCGGGCACAGCTGACAGCTCTCGAAGCGCACCTCTGTGGGGAAGGCGATTCCAGAGACCGACTTAATGGGTAGCATCAGGTGCTTGTCAGTTAGGCGTACGCCGACGAGCCCCTCAGTGTCGCCCAGCAAACGGAACAGGGGGACCTGCTCCGGAAGAGGCCAGTCCGGCAACGAGCCGGGGGCCATCCGTGATAGCTGCGACAGAGAGTATGTCTCCTTGAGGTATGCGTCGAGGCGCCTTCGTGCCTTCTGCAGGAGCAGCAGGCGCACGGCCTCGGCGCAGTAAGTGGTCATCATGTCCGTGCCACTCAGCTCGACTCTGTCGACCTCGACGCCGCAGGTGGCCACGAACGGAAAGACACGCTGGATGCCGTCGAGATTCTGGCTAAGCACCTTGCTGTTGAACGTCTCACCGCCCAGAGTGACTCCTGAGTCAGTGTGGGAAGTGAGATAACAGACGGTGAACATCGCCTTGGGCCGCGCAACCGCGAGACAGCGCGCAAGTACGTCGTCGACGAGGTTGAGTAACGATTCGGGCGTCTTGCGCACCTTCATCGCCTTCAGTACGTCATCACGGGTGAGTTGCACATCAACGTCTTCGATGACGATGGGACTTGATGCAGCGTTTTCGGATTCGTTCATGGTGTCGAAGAACCGTACACGACGGGAAGCAAGTTGTCTACTTGCGGGCCATCTGTCCTATACGCGCGGGGTTCACGATGTGCTGGCCGTGTGTCTGGTATACTCGTGGGCCGATAGAATTGCTCCCTGGAGGTTCCGAACCATGCGACACAATCAGTTGAACTGGGCTTCTCCGTATCCATCTTTCCGCAAACCGATGTTCGGCGCCAATGTCGTCGCGACGTCGCAGCCGCTTGCTGCACAGGCTGGCATGAGCATGCTTCAAAAAGGCGGCAATGCTGTGGATGCCGCTGTTGCCACGGCCATATGTCTGGCAGTTGTCGAACCGACGATGAACGGAATAGGGAGCGACTCATTCGCAGTGATATGGGACGGAAAGAAACTCCACGGACTAAACGCGTCCGGCCGTTCGCCTGCCGCGTGGACTCCAGAGATGTTTCGCGGCACGCCCCAGATGCCAACGACCGGATGGGGATGCGTCACCGTACCGGGAGCAGTATCAGGTTGGATCGAGCTGTCGAGGAAGTTCGGCGTCCTGCCCTTTGCCGAGCTGTTCAAGCCGGCTATTGAGTACGCAACGTCCGGATATCTCGTCTCGCCGGTCACAGCGCGGACGTGGCAACGCGAATGCGAGAAGTACCGCGAGTTCGACTCGTATGTAGCAACCTTCCTGCCTCAAGGGCGTGCGCCGGCGCCCGGCGAGCTGTTCAAGTGTCCGCAGATGGGAGAAACACTCACGGAGATTGCTGGCACGTATGGCGAATCGTTCTATCGTGGACGATTGGCAAGGCTGATTGCGGACTACTCTCGAGAGACTGGCGGCTGGATGACCGAGGAAGACCTCGCGAATCATCAACTCGAGTGGGTTGAGCCGCTCTCACTGAACTTCGGCGACTACTCTCTTTTCGAGATTCCGCCGAACTCTCACGCAATCGCGGCGCTGCTGGCGCTTGGAGTACTGCGTGACACCGACATTGTCGCTCTGGACCCGGATTCAGCGGAATCCGTCGATATCCAGGCGCGGGCGATGGCCATGGCGATACGACTGGTACAAGCCGAGGTTGCTGACCCCTCATGGATGAGGATTGCACCAGAGGCTCTTCTGAACGAGCGGTGGTTCTCCGAAAAGGCCGGCGAAATCGCTCAAGGAACCACCGTCCCACAACGCGGGACGCACGAGGGTCCGGAACCGGACACTGTTTTCATGACCGCTGCCGACTCATCGGGCATGATGGTCTCGTTGATACAGTCGAACTATTTCGATTTTGGCTCAGGGATCGTTGTGCCTGACACAGGCATCAGCATGCACTCACGTGGGGCGCTGTTCAGTCTTGAACCTGGACACCCGAACGAGGTCGCCGGGAAGAAGAGACCGTTCCATACGCTGTGCCCTGGCTTTGTGACTCACAAGGGAGAGCCTGCGATGAGCTTGGGTGTGATTGGCGGGCCGTTGCAGCCACAGGGACACGTACAGATGTTCCTGCGCGTCTTTGCTCACGGCCAGAACCCTCAGACCGCATGCGACGCACCGCGATGGTTCGTGACCAGCGAGGGGTCAATCATGTTGGAAGGCGAACTGTTCGATTCCATTGGCTCGCAGTTGAGACAGGCGGGCCATGTAGTCGAACCGGCGGAACACGGCGATCCCATGTTCGGTGGAGCACAGGCGATATGCAGGCTCGAAGATGGATACTGTGCCGCGTCCGATCCCCGGCGGGATGGCGAGGCAGTCGTCTGGTAGTCAGGCGAGTGCCTGCCTGGCCGGCGCGGAAGCCCCGATGCTCGCGAGTATCTGGTCAAGCAGCAGGGCCAGTATGGCGGCCGGCAAGGCTCCCTCTATGACGAATGCAAGGTTGTCCTGTATCAGCCCGGCGATGATGGGAGAACCGAGCCCTCCGGCGCCGATTACTGCGCCGACCATCGCTGTTCCAACGTTGATCACGACCGATGTGCGCACGCCCGCCATGATGACCCTGGCTGCTAGTGGCAACTCTACCCTGAACAATATCTGAGGCCCGGTCATCCCCATGCCGGTGGCGGCCTCGCGCACCTCTCTCGGAATGGCCTCAAGACCTGCAACTGTGTTGCGCACGACCGGCATCAGTCCATAGAGGAACAGGGCGAGCACGGTCGGCTTGAGACCGAACCCCATCAGTGGCACGGCGAGGGCCAGCACCGCGACTGGCGGGAACGTCTGCCCAAGCGCCGTCAGGTCGTTCGTGATTGGGAGGAACGGCCTGCCGTAACCTCGCGTAACGAAGATCCCGAGCGGAATGGCGACGAGGATGGTGAGGCAACTCGACAGCGCCACCAGGAGCATGTGTTGCAGGACTAGCTTCTCAAGGGAGGCGCGCGGGTGCAGCACCTGCGATTCCTGTGGGAACATGGCGGAGAGCAGCCTTTCCCACCAGGCGTCCTGGGTAATGGCTACCGCGAACAGGACGGTGAGTCCGATGAGGACCACCCACCTGGTTCGAGGAGTGTTCCGCGTCAATACCATCCTACTCGGCGGTAGCCTCCTCGATGTCTTTGAGCGTGACCTCTCCAACAAGCTTCCCTTCTGCAGTGACGACAGGGACGTTGCGCACTCCCTGTCCGAGCATGTGTGATAGCGCTTCTCTCAGGCTGGCGTTCTCAAGCACTGACACCCTTCCGGCCTGCGTCTCTTCCACCTGCCATGACGCGGTGTCGCGCCCTCCGGAGGTGTCCGCCCAGCCAAGGAGGCGCTCTTCGCTATCAACGACCCACACATACCTCGGCAACCCCTCGAAGTCGCTCTCGTTCAGCGGCACACCGCGATGCACGGCCTTTGCGGGCTGCATCAGCGTGGTGACAGGGATCCGTGACAGTCGTTTCAGTGCACGGTCAGCCCCGACGAAGTCCCGTACGAAGGAATCTGCGGGACGCGACAGCAGTTCCTCCGGCGTGTCGTACTGGACGAGCGTCCCGGACTTCATCACGGCGACCTTGTCCGCCATTCGTATAGCTTCGTCGAGATCGTGGGTTACGAGCACGATGGTCTTCTTGAGGCGCCTCTGGATTTCCATGAACTGGCGCTGGAGCATTTCACGTGTGAGAGGGTCGACCGCACCAAACGGCTCGTCCATGAGCAGTATCGGAGGGTCGGCCGCAAGCGCGCGGGCGACGCCGATGCGCTGAGCTTCGCCTCCCGACAGCTCGTGCGGGTACTTCATTGCGTACGCATCTGCATCGAGTCCGACCAGGTCGAGAAGCTCGCGGCTCCTGTCGACGATGCGTGGCTTGCTCCATCCGAGAATCGACGGGACCGTGCCTATGTTCTGCTCCACTGTCATGTGTGGGAACAGGCCAACGCTCTGGATGGCGTAACCAATTGAGCGACGCAGCACCTCCGGTCGCGAGCTGTGGTTGTCCTCGCCGTTGATGAGGATTTCCCCATTAGTCGGCTCTACGAGCCTGTTGATCATTCGCAGCGTGGTGGTCTTCCCACAACCCGATGGGCCGATGAGCACGCACAGTTGGCCGTCGTGCACGTCCATCGTCAGTCCTGATACCGCGACGGTGCTCCCGTATCTCTTCGTCAAATTGTCCATCTTGATCATGTGACAGCCTCCGTACGCAGGCCCTTCGGCGAGAGCCTCGCTATCGCCCAGCGCATGATGATGTCTACAACCAGGGCAAGGGCGATCACCGGCAGCGCACCCGTCAGGATGAGGTCCGGGGCGGCCTGTCCGAGTCCCTGGAAGATGAAATGTCCCAGCCCTCCCGCGCCTATCAGGGCGGCGACTGTGGTGCCTCCGACCGATTGCACCGATGCTGTTCTCACTCCCTCGGCGATCAGCGGGGCAGCCAGAGGGAACTCCACCCTGCGCGCCACTTGTGTCCTGCTCATTCCCATGCCCCGTCCCGCGTCCATGGCCGCCGGGCTAACTTCCTTCAGTCCGACGTATGTGTTGTGAACAATGGGCAGAAGGGAATAGAGGACGAGCGCGATGAGGGCGGGCGCCGTGCCAACTCCGCGAATCCCTATTTCGCGTAGCGCGGGATACGCGTACGAAAGCGCCGACAGGGGTGCAATCATGAAACCGAAGAGGGCAAGGCTCGGGATTGTCTCGATTGTGCTGGCTATCACGAAGATGGGGCGCTCGGCGCGTTTGCTGCGAGCGGCAGCGATGCCGAGGGGTACCGCGATGCACGTCCCGATGGCGACACTCCCCAGGCTTAGGGAGATGTGACGGCCCAGTTCCTGGACGAACCTGTCCTCGTTGCCCGCGAACTCGCGGGCTAGGGATGTATCGCTGTAGGCACCTGCCAATCCGGCTACAACTATCAGCACGATGGGAGTCCAGATGATGGCCCCGCGGAGGCGTGGGCGTGCCGACAGTTCCTGTGCGGCGGTGTGGACCAGTACGTAGGCGGCAAGAAGTCCAATCCAGACTCCTGCCGACAGAGATGAGCGTGCGACGGCCTCAGCCGACTCGAGTAGTTGCGTCGAGCCAATGCCGGCTGCAATCAAGGTTGCAGGGGCGAGCAACGCGCCTGCCGCGCCGAGTGTCGCCGCACTGCGTCGGCGGTCTGCATCGAAGCCTGCACGTAGCGCGAGAAGCCAGACCGCCAGGAACATACCCGCGACCAGCGGGCCAACAGCGGACCACAGCCAGACGGGGTCACCTGCCGCCAGGCGGCTCGAGCGAATCGATAGCCATGGCAGTGCGAGCGACAGCAACCCGAGCGACGCACCAAACAGGGCGACGCAGTTGCACTGCGAGAGTCTGGACGAGCTATCCCCTTGACCGGGCACGCGCCTTCCTACAAGAAGCCTTGCTGCGTCAGGTATTCGAGAGCGACGGCGCGAGCGTCCTGGCCTTCGAAGGCGATCCTGGCGTTCAGGGTCTGCAGAGTCTCAAGATCCATCGACTCGAACGCAGGCGCCAGTATGTCCGCAATCTCGGGATAGACTTCGAACACTTCGCCCCTGACAATCGTAGCAGGCTCATAGACGGGCTGCGCACCCCGCGGGTCAGTGAGCACAACAAGGTTGAGCGCACTTAGTGAGCCATCCGTGCCGTAGGCCATAGCGGCATTGACGCCGTCGGTTCCCTGCGCGGCTGCCTGCTCGGTCTGGGCCGTGTTACCCCCGGCGAGCACAAGCAACTGATCGTCGCTCAACTCAAATCCGTACGCGTTCTGGAACGTGGGGAGAGCAGGGGGACTGGTGACGAACTCTTCTGAGCACGCTATCTTGAATTCGCCTCCATCGTTCAAGTACGCCGCCAGGTCGTCCAGCGTCTGGAGTCCTTCGGCTTCGGCAAGGCTTGCCGTCACGGCAATTGCCCATGTGTTGTTGGCAGGCGCGGGCTGAAGCCACACGATGTTGTTGGCCTCGAGGTCAAGCCGTGCGACTTCCTTGTAGGCCGCCTCAGCGTCCTTCCATGTCTCCGGGTCGGTTCCTTCGAAGAAGTACGCGCCACTCCCCGTGTACTCCGGGTAGAGGTCGATTTCTCCACTCAGCAGTGCTTTGCGCACAATGTCCGTTGGGCCGAAATGGGAGCGGTCCTCAACGGAAATGCCGGCGTCGTCGAGCAGGAGCAGGATGGTCTGGGCGAGCAGCGCTCCCTCCGTGTCTATCTTGGAACCTACGACGATCGGGTCTTTCCCGCCTGCGCCGGCACAACCAGGCAGAAGCAATAGGATGACAAGCAGGGAGACTGCGATGACGGATATCTTGCTAGTACGCACTACATCCTCCTTCCGTGCCTTGTACCCGAATATGCTGTCGGGCAGCACACCACCGTAATGCCGTCTTCTGGAGGTATCGGACCGCTTGTGGACATTCAACGGGTCTGTTTGAATCCCACGACGCTCAGTAAAGCAGAAGAGGGTGCCTGTGACAATCTGTCAGGGCACCCTCTGAATCAACTCCTGCTCGCGGTCGGCGGACTATGACTTCTGGAGATGGTCCTTCATTCTGCCTAGCAGAACTCTCTCGCGTTCAGCATGGGCCATAATCTCATCTCGAAGCGTTTCGACGTTGGTCTTCATGCCCCAGCCGGAGCCTTCCCAGACTTCAATCTTCTCGCCGCTGGACGCAATATCTTCGGCGTCCTTCATGAGCTTGGAGACATGTCTGTTGATTCCATTGTGCTCGGCAAGAAGTCTGTCCAGCGCGTCAGCCAGGTCTGAGGTGCCTTCCCGTCTGAAGGCGTCCGCGAGGGCAGTCTCCTCACGATTGAAGTGTGCTTTGAGGCCGAGGTCTATGGCCGCAAGCATCTCCTTCCACCGCCTCAGTCCCTCTCCCTTGTCGTCGAGGCTCTTGGATACGAAATAGTCTTTTGTCTTCTGACTTCCGAGTTCGGCTGCGGCAGTGGCATCACTGCTGATTTGGCCCAGCTTCTCGAAGCTGCCATGTATTTGCTTATGTTCGTCAAGTATCTGCTCGACGAGGGCCAGGGTTTCACTCATTCGTTCACCTCCAGAGGGCATTATAGTGTTCGGCGTAAAGCGAAGTAAACTCACTCGGCTTCCCGCGCGTGGTCAGTCCAGAACGGGGGGCACCGTCGCCTGTCGACGGCGCCCCCCGTATTGCGTTAGGCAACCTGCCAGAGCGATTGGCTGCGATGCACTACTGGGTCATCGCTGACTTGAGCGCCGCCACGCTCGCCTTCCATCCTTCCTCTCCCTCTGTCCACGGGACCGAGACAAGTGACAGTCGCACGGCGTGTGCCTCACCGCCGTAGAACTGGTTGCATGGCACCGTCACGATACCGCTCTCCTCGATGAGGCGGTCGGCAAACGGCTTGCACGGCTGGTCTCCTGTCTTCACGAGCACATACAGGGCGCCGAAAAGGCCATTGCCAGGGAGCAACAGGTGGTCGCCCATCTCCTCAATGAGGATGTTGAGTCTCCCTGCAAGAACGCGGCAGACCCATTCGTAGCTCCTCGGTTGGTCGAGGAACCTGCGCAGCACCTCGGTGCCGGCGATGAACGACGGCGTCGGGCTGCTGAGATTCTCGCGGCCAATAATGGCTTCCATGTTGTCGACCCATTGGGTGCTGCCGTATGCGAAGCCGAACCTCAGGCCTGCTATCAGGCACGACTTGGAGAGGCTCGAGAGCACACACATGTTGGGGTGAAATTCCTCACCGAGTTCGCGTAGCTCGTTGAGCGTCTCCTGGAGGAGTTTGGCATCGAACGTCGCCGTCGAGCCATCAAGGCGCAGTAGCGTCAGCAAGTACGGCGCGTCCCATACGAGACCGCCACCGTGAGAAGACATGATTACTGCGATGTCACGCAGCTGTTCCACCGACATGAAGCCGGTGGGGTTGTTGGGCATGCTGACGTAGCACACCGAGTTGGGAGCAGCCTTGCTGCGGAAATCGTCCATGTCTAGTGCTAGCTCATCGGTCATCTTGACCCTGACTTCTTCGCAGCCGTGGGAGCGAATGACTCCTGACGCAGGGCCGTACTCCCACTGTGGGATAAGTACTCGCGTGCCTGGCTTGATCGACCTGAGTGCGGCCGTCATGGCCTGCTGTCCACCCGCAGTGACGATGACGCGCTTCGCGTCCTCGTCGCTGATCGGAATGCCGTGAAGTTCTCTGAAGTAGCGGGCAACCAGGGCGCGGATGGGGCCGGTACCGCCTGTGGGCGAGTAGGCGACGCCCTTGGGCATGGGATAATATGACGAGACTATGCCATCGCGCAGTCCCTCGACCACTGCGCGCAGGTCCGGCAGAACGCTGTCGGAGACCTCCACTTCCATCTTGGAGAACACCGGCTGGCTGACAAGCAGGTTGCCAATGTTGCCGCTGCTGAAGTCGAAAACATCCAGTCCTTTGTCTTTCCTTTGAACAGCCTTGGCCATCGCTTCGCGGATGGCTGGTGCAGGCGGGCTAGGGAGCAGATACTCTTGTGTCATCGTCTCAAACCTCCGTTGCGCGCATCCCGCGGGGGAGCCTCCCCGTCGTTTCTATTGCGGAATGATAGGTGCTCGACATGTCGCGCGCAAGGGGTTGACGGTCTCAGAATCTTGCCGATGTAGATGGCCGGTGCTAGCATAGGCTGCCACCGGTGTGCCGGCGAGGCGCACCGAATCCTGATTGGGGGGATACGTATGGACACGATACCGCTCGAAGTACAGAAGCGCGATGTGTTAGGCAAGAAGAACCGCACGCTGCGACGTGAAGGAACGACTCCCGCACACGTGTTCGGGCATGGGGTGAAGTCCCAGGCCTTGCAGGGTTCTACGTCTGAGATTGAACGAGTTGTGGAGCGGGCAGGGAAGTCTCGTCTCATCGGGTTGAAGATTGCCGGTGAGAAGAGAGTCCGCAACGTGGTGGTAAAGGAAGTGCAGAGGAAGCCTGGAAGTGGCATGCTCTACCACGTCGACTTCTACCAGATTCGAACTAAGGAGAAGGTGACCCTGGAGGTGCCGGTACATGTCGTTGGACAGGCACCGGCACTCGAGAATACAGCCAATAAGCTTGAGGTCGAGCTTGCCGAACTGACCATCGACTGTCTGCCTACTCAGATTCCGTCGCGAGTCGATGTCGACGTCAGCTCGCTGGAAAAGCCATCCGACGCGGTTCGTGTGAAGGACCTCAGTCTCGCTGAGGGGATCAATGTGCACAACAGCCCAGACCTGGTCGTTGTGAAGATCATCGTCGAGAAGAAGAGAGGCCCTGAGATGGAAGCGGTACCTTCCGAGGAAGTAGAAGTGGTTGCGGCAGCCGAACCCGTGGCCGAGGCACCCAAGGAGGAGCCAGGCTCAAAGGCCGAGTAGCTCACACTCCTCCAGTTCCGAATTGGTCGACACAGGGGCGCACTGCGCTGGAGTACGCGACAGTCATGCAGTGTGCCCCTTTCCATGAAATAGTACGGGAGACAACACTTGAGCAGGATTGCAGACAAACTAGCAAGGTTACATAAGATTTCCACTCCGATCGGCTTCGGGTTTGCCACCAGAGAGGCCGCCGAAAGACGCATGCTTCTCGTGGCATCGCTCGATTCGGCGCCGACGGAGGAAGCCGTTCAGGCGGTGAACGCTATTGCGGACGCCCTGGTGCTCCGCGGAGCGAAGCAGCCTGACGGGATCGATATGGCGAAATTGCCGGCCGGTTGCTGGATTGGCAAAGATGATGAGATGCCTGAGGGCCTCTCGATTGATGCGTGCGACTTCGTGATCAGCGAAGTTGATGGGCCGGCCTCTATTCTGGCGGTCGAGGGACTGGGGTGGATTGCGGTGGTGGCACAGGGAGTGGAGGCGAGTCACCTGAGGGCGGTGGCCGAAGTTGGCGCTGAGGCCATTGTTGTGTCAGGCAATGCTATCGATCTTGCCCGGCTATCTACGTTTGTGGAATTGAGGCGTATGCGGCTGCTGTCCAATCGGGCTCTGTTCGTAAGCGTTGACCCCTCAATTGATGCAGACAGTCTTGTCAGTCTGTCGCGCGCGGGAGTGGAAGGATTGATAGTGCCGGCCGATGCAGGGGTCACCGTTTTGCAGAAACTGCGCGAGACGCTTGAGGCCACAGCTGCAAGGATGCGCAAGTCGAGGAAGGACGAGGCCGTGGCAATAGTAGGGCATGTAGTTGGCCCCAGCAACGATGATGTTCCGGACGAAGAGGGCGACGAGGAAGAAGAAGACGACTAGAATGTAGAAACGCGAGGCCCGCCTTCAGGGCCTCGCGTCTGTCGATTCCAGACTGGACTCAACGGCGGCGGCGAGCTAGACGCCTTGGACCATCTGCAGGTATTTCCCCTCCGTCTTGATGGACGGGGCAATAATCATTCGGGTGTGCTGCATCTCTCTTACGTTTCTTGCGCCGCACATACCCATGCTTGTCCTCAGCGCACCAACGAAGTTCTGAGTGCCGTTGGTTACGGACGTGGGGCCAAACAGAATCTGCTCAAGCGAGGCGACACTCCCAACCTTGACACGCGTGCCGCGTGGCAGCGCAGGGTGAGGGTGAGACATTCCCCAGTGATATCCACGACCGGGCGCCCCGATTGCCTGGGCAAGAGGAGAGCCAATCATAACGGCGTCAGCGCCGGCGGCGAACGCCTTACAGACGTCACTTCCAACTCTGAAACCACCGTCGGTAATGATTGACACGTACTTCCCGGTTTCCTTCAGGTACGCCTCTCTGGCAGCGGCGCACTCAGAAGTAGCGGAGACCTGCGGAACACCAATTCCGAGGACTTCTCGCGAGGTGCAGGCCGCACCGGGGCCAACACCCACAAGTACTGCGGCGATTCCCGTCCGCATCAGGTCGAGCGTTGCTCCGTAGCTGCAGCAATTGCCAACGATAACGGGGATTTCGATTTGCTCGCACAGCTCGGACAGTATGAGACCCCGCGCGCTCTTTGAACTGTGAGTCGCCGTGGTTACTGTCGACTGCACAACCAGAATGTCGAGACCTGCGGCCTTGGCCACTGGCGCAAGACGCTTGGTGTTGGCAGGCGTGGTCGAGGCCGCGCAGACAACGCCGCCCTTCTTGATTGTCTCAACTCTCTTGGCAACCAGATCTTCGCGAACGGGCTCCTGGTAGAGCTTCTGCAGAAGCGCGGTGACCTCACTCTGTGGAGTATCCGCAAGCTTCTGTAGTACAGCATCGGGGTCGTCGTATCGGGTCTGTATTCCGTCGAGGTTCAGGACGGCGAGACCGCCCAGTTTTCCGTACTCGATAGCAGAGGCTGGGCTGACCACGGCGTCCATGGCAGAAGCAAGGATAGGGACCTGGAACTCATGCGGACCAACCGCAAACGTGATGTCAGTCTGTTCAGGGTTCACGGTAATGTCTCCAGGCACAAGAGCAACCTCATCGAAACCGTAGGCTCGCTCCATCTCCTTGAACTTCGGATACTCCATGAATCCTCCAGCAGCTAAAAGTGATAGCAAATATACAGCGCGACCTAGAGTCAGTCAAGGTGACTGGTGGCGTGACACGAGCGGCTCAGATATAATCGAATGTTACCCTTTCTGTGAGATCGCGTGCGGCGTGATGCCGCGCCGCCAACCACGGAGCATACCCAAGGAGGTTGTCTTGACTGAACGAATCCATGTTGGTGTTGCCTGGCCCTATGCGAATGGGCCTCTTCACCTTGGCCAGATTGCAGGAGCATACCTGCCGGCCGATATCTTCGCACGCTATAACCGCATCATCGGCAACGAAGTCATCATGGTCTCAGGCAGTGACCAGCATGGTGCGCCGATAACGATACGTGCTGAGAAAGAGAACACAACTCCCGAGGAGATTGCGGCCAAGTATCACGCCGAGTTTCTGGACTGCTGGGACAGACTTGGAATCTCGTTCGACCTCTTCACTACTACTGGGACGCAGAACCACGCTGACGTAACGCGGGATATCTTCCTCAAATTGCTGGAAAAGGACTATCTGTATCGCGACTGGGTGCTCCAGGCGTACTGCCCGAACTGCGATCGATTTCTGCCGGACCGCTACGTGCAGGGAACGTGCCCGAGTTGTGGCTATGTGAACGCACGCGGGGATGAGTGCGAGTCATGTGGAAAACCGCAGGATCCCGTCGACCTCGCCAATCCGCGATGCTCCATATGCGGTGGCGCACCGCGATTTGAGCAGTCCGAGCACTTCTTCTTGCGCCTGTCTGCCTTGCAGGAGCCTCTCAAGGACTATGTGACATCCAAGACCCACTGGCGGCAGAACGTGATGGGTGCCACCATGAGATTCCTGAACGAGGGTTTGAAGGACAGGGCGATCACTCGGGATATCAAATGGGGAGTCCCGGTTCCTGTGGAGGGTTTTGAAAACAAGCGCGTCTACGTCTGGTTCGAGGCCGTAATAGGCTATCTTTCGGCCACCAAGGAATGGGCGCATCTCCAGGGTGACGACAGTGCGTGGGAACACTATTGGAAGGGTGGGGCTCGAATCTACAACTTCATTGGCAAAGACAACATCTTCTTCCACACTCTGAGTTGGCCGGGGACGCTCATGGCATACGGAGATCTTGATCTGCCATACGACGTGCCCGCAAACGAGTTTCTCACCATCTCGGGTGACAAGCTTTCCACAAGCCGGAACTGGGCGATCTGGTTGACTGACTACCTGGAGCGATACGATCCGGATCCACTCCGCTACTATCTGTCGGCCGTTATGCCGGAGGTCCAGGACAGTGATTTCTCGTGGGAGAAGTTCGTCCATCGAAATAATGATGAGCTCGTAGCCACGTATGGAAACCTTGCTCATCGTATGCTGACGTTCTCCAAGCGCCATTTCGAGGGCAGAGTGCCGGAGCCTGGTGAACTCGATGATGTGAGCCTGCAGCTCCTTGCCGATGCTGACGGCACATTGGCAGAGGTCTCGGACGCGTTGAGCAGATGCAGCTTCAGGGAAGCCTTGCGTGCCTCGATGGCGCTCGCCCAGAAGGCGAACCGGTACCTCGACGAGAAGGCTCCCTGGAAGGTAATCAAGGAATCGAAGGAAGAGGCAGGGCGGTCGGTCTACACCGTGCTATGCGTCCTCTCGGTGCTGAGCACAGCTCTATATCCGTTCCTGCCATTCAGTTCCGAGAAGCTGCACAGCTCGCTTGGTTTCTCGGATTCCGTATTGTCGCGTGGTTGGAAAGGCGTTCGTCCTGAAGCGGGGCAAGCGCTGGGTGATGTGCAGCATCTATTCGTCAAGCTTGACGAGGCG
>Ga0272441_10004011_pt1 | contig 27252 bp, 24 predicted proteins | sample SSMProp6N_FD_193582 | JGI IMG/M metagenome (GOLD analysis project Ga0272441, IMG submission 193582) | Marine sediment archaeal communities from Little Sippewissett salt marsh, Falmouth, MA, United States - SSM-Prop-6N | ecosystem: Environmental > Aquatic > Marine > Wetlands > Sediment ... | reverse complement strand
GTTGCTCGATTTTTACAAGGACTAATTTTTAAACCGGATTAGATACCTTTTCTTTTCCTGCAAGTTCATTAATATGAGTTCATCCCCTGTTGAAAATATATCGATATCATTCGCCGGTGTCTCTATTTTTTCATTCAATAGATATACAGATACATGGTCTGTTATGTTTCAGGAAGTTTTCCGTTTTCAATGCGCCATTCTTCCGGGAAATCGAAATACGTTAACGTCAAATCATGAGCAAATGAAATGAAAGGAACATTTATTACGATCTCGGTTTCAGTCTTATAATTGATATTTATATGACATCGGTTGGATGTTCGAATTAATTCTTTATTGTTCATGCTATTAGCTATAAAATTCCCTTCCAAAAGATGAAGGTTTAACATTTGGAAATCATTCTTCTCTAAAATTGCCATTCCGTTTGTCGATATAATACCTATATTGCTTTTTTTATGAGTCCTGTTTTCAGCAAAAATATATTCGTCTGATGAAACATAATCGACCCTTTCTCCATCAATAATTATCGAACATGCAATGAATAATTCACCGGTTGTTTTAAGGGCAACAAATCCATTGGGTGGAATTTGTAATGTCAAACCATTGTATATTTCCGGTTCCCAGATATAATGATCGTCTTTATGGTTAATCCAGACATTTAAACCGTTGCTATATCTAATTTTGAGAAGGACGTCCTCAAAATCCCGATCCTTTTTAATCAGTTCGTCCTGATCAATCCACCCGGATTCGTCCCAGTAAAGGATGTCCAGTGGAGATATGTCTTCCGGCATATAACGCTTTTGAAGTTGCTGCATCATGTAATATTCACGGCAAAATTGAGAATAGAGAAATGCATCACCTTCTCTATAAACATGAAATCTGATCTGTACATAACCAGAATGACCAAATGCAATTTCACTAGCCCTGTAAAGATCATAATCGAAATCATAAAAATTTCTGTATTCTGATTCCAGGAAAAACCTTATGTGTTGCCCCATCCCGAAATTTGCCTGTAAGGGTTTTATGATCCTGAGTTCATGTTCGGGTGTGATGAAAACCTTTAAACCCCGTTCAGGCCATCTGTCAACTCCATCTAAATAACCGGAATAAAAAGTATCATAGCGACCCCATCCGATGCCACCTTCCCCAATTACCGGGCCTTTATGGATTTCACGCATCTTTTTGAAAAGATCTTTACTGTTTGCGATACAGCTTTTAAAAGTGTCCGAGTCGTTGTTGTTGGGATTCATGTCAATTTGTTTTAAAGCTCTGGGATTATTCCCGGCATTGAGATCCAGGAATGCTGCTGATGTGTTGCAGTTCTTTTTTAATTCAGAGCTTTCGATTTCTGCGAATAACCCCATTTTATCTGTTGATATGGATCGATAGTGAATCCCGACAGTCGACCATGGGTCAGAATTCCCATGCCTGTCTTTAACAAGGTAGTTGTAATAATCAAACATATTGTATTCACTTTTACCATTAGTCCATGTTACATAATTCTCATGAGCAGTGAAGAGCCAGTTGTTTTCCGAGGCGAAATCCGCAAGTTTTTTAAATCCTTCCAGACCACCTAATCCTTCATCAGGAGGGTAGTGATCGGGAAGACCAACATCATATTCGTTTTTCTGCCAGTAGTGTAAGATAACGAAAATGTTGTTGAATCCATAATCTTTCAGCATTACAAAATGATTGTACTGCCTTGCAAAATTATGGATATTCCAGTTGTCGATTACAACCCTGTCATTCATCATCCATCTTGTTGTCGAGGCTTGATGATTGATTGAAGGAAGTACATCAAGGGACCGAGTGCTAACGGTAAGGTAGCATGTCTCATTGACCGGTTCTACCTTATCTTCCATCTTGATCCAGTTTAATGTATCTGCAGATGAATATATGGAATTCCTCGAATGAGTTCTGGAAATCACCTGAATGTCGGATGCACTGCTTTCACCCCTGTCCACATAAACACTGTAAAAATATTCGTCTGCAAAAAGGGTTATTGGTTCGACAACATAGGGTAATATATAAGATCTTGGATTAGGAGTACCTTCACTCCTATCGAAATATATTCCGCAATAATTCCCGAGAGCATCGTCATTTCCATCTGTCCCCGAAATGTTGATTATAAGTGTTTTGCCTTTTATTTTAAACGCAGCTCTCCAGGTATGTGTGTATCCCTGAAAAACATCCCTGTAATCAATTATCAAAGTATCATCTATGAAACTTATATTTTCTATCTTTACATCAGTTGAAAGACGGTAATCTATTGGATTATAATACCGACCCTTGCTGAAAATTGCTTTACCTTCTTCTGTTGTATCATCTTTCCTGTCGTTCCCCAGGTCATACCTGAATTTTAAACCACCAAAAGCGATTGGCCAGCATACCGTATCATTTATCAGGGTTTCGATGTTTATATAACCTGCACGGACTTCCCACCGATCGGGGTATATAGAATAGGTCAGATGATCGCTGCCGGTGCATTCGAAAACATATCGATTATTTAAACTGTCAAAATAAGTTTTGTTCGAGAATGATTCATCGGGTGATGCTCCATAAGGTTGAAGGTTATCCTCAGGATAGCAAATCATTAGAGATGAATATAACAAGTTTAAAACGATCAAGATTAATATTTTCATCATCCTAATATCTTTTATAAATTTGTTTAGATGAGTTAAATTGTTCAAATAATTATAAGGTTGAATTCAATTTTTTCAATTAGAGATAAAAAATTATTGCTCAGGTGTGAAAAGGATAAAAACTTACTCTTCCCAACTCCTATCGTTGTGGCAGCCAACACTCATGCATGTTCCCGTGTTGGGTTTTTCACCATTTTCATAACTTGCATCGGTGAATGAAGGAGGGAATACTACATCTAGTTCACCATTGGGCATATAACCTTTAAAGTCAACTTCCATTGTCGCATAATGGCAGGTTGAACAATTGAATTTGAGCATTCCTGCATGAAGAGGGTGTTGTCCTGAATCTGGAGGTGTTTCTGAAGACGAACCATGACAGCTTCCGCAGTATGATGTGGAGGGATCTCCCCAAGTCGGAGAATTGATCTCACCCGAAGGAAGCTCTCTTGTACCTGCTCCATGACAGTAAATGTTGAAACATTTTGAATCAGCAAACTCGGGATTGTTATTTCCTGCAAGGGAGTCGGGATCGAAACCTACATCAGATTGTCCATTTAGATGTGATGGGGTTCCATAATTAAAACCGAAGTGACAGATTGAACAGGAATAAGAATAGCCGGTTGAACCTGCATGTACCAAGTGTGATCCCGATTGTGGAGGATTGCTGGCTGATACGCCATGGCAGGTTCCGCATGCAAAACCTGATTTCCACTGTGATTCACCTTCGTGGCATTGCGAGGTCATTCCACTGCATGAACCGGAGGAATCATCCTCGGAATATCCTGAAGGAGTTTCATCGTTGTACTCTCCTCCATCGGGAACAATATTGTCAGGATTATCAAAGGTAAAATTATAATGAGTAGATGGCTCCTGATGGCAGATATCACAGGATAAACCACCATCGACAACATGAGAATCGTGCTTTCCACTGGCGAAGTCTATGTTATTACCGCTGTCATATGAATGGCAGTCTGTACATGTCAGGTTAATCGTCGTATTCCATACCGGATTACCGCTTCCGTGACAGAATGTTCCACTGCAGCCAGAGCCATTCCAATATCCCCCGAAATCAGGTGATAGAAAAAGGTCCACATGCTGATTCATATGGTTGTTCTTTCCGACACCACTGCCATCATGACAAATAAAACAATAATCGAAATACTTCATATCATCTGAACCATTTTTCATGGGAGCTTTGTTTTTGTAATCAATAACAGTTCTTGATTGATCTTTGTTAACAATAAGGGTATTTGGTGATTTATGAGTTATTGATTTTGAAATATTAAAGACCTGAATTCCTGATTTTTCTATATTATGAAAACCCGAGAATGATGGCATTTTGTTCTGGTCAGATGTGAATTTCGAGAGATGGTTATAATGCTGTCTGTTGTCGATAATATCCTGATGGCATGTAAGGCATAGATTGTTACCCAGACCCGATCCGTTATCTCCGTGACATCCCATGCACTGCCATTCTTCTCTTCCCGTATGACGTGGTATATTTATTAGTGGATGGCAAACCAGGCAATCCTTTCTTCCCCAGCCGTCAACATGGTTAACCTCTGTCAGCAGCAGATTCTCTGCTGTAAAGTTATCTCGGTATGTATTGACAGGTCCCGTGTCATCTCTGTCATCGCTGCATCCTGAGAGCAGTAAGATCAGTAACAAAATCTCTAATAGAATAAATATCCGGCTGGTTTTTGTTGAAGACATCAATGACATTCCTTACAAAACTGTTTTCTGTGGCATAAGTCGCAGGATTGGGGATTACTCCTCGCACTTATTGAATGATGGAACCTGAAATTCCTGTTGTGAACATCCCTGTCAATCCTGCCTTCGTGACATGAAAGGCAAGTATCTTCCTTATGGCAGTTCTGGCAGTAGTTTATCGATTTTGTATAGACATTATTTTTATGGTTTACTACAAAAAGGTTAACATTCCTGTGGCTGTCCGGTTTCAAGTAAAGATCTTTCAGACTTTTATGACAGAGATCACAATTGCTGTTTGGTGATTTTGTATCATGACATTCTTCGCATATTTCCATTTCAGGGATGAGTTTATCAGTAGATTTATCGCTATTATCAACCTTATTATGGCAGTTCTCGCATTTTATATCCATATCCACAGCATGCATTTTATGAGAAAAAATCAAATTCAAGTTCCGCTGTTCAAGTTTTTTGGCTTTATCAACAGCAGAATGACAGGATTTGCACTGCTTGTTGTCTTCAACCTCATGGCATTCTGCGCAGGCAACTTTTTCGGGTAAGATATCATTAGCAGCTGATTCGCTCTTTTCAGCAGCTGTATGGCATTGAGAACATTCGAGATCCATCTCGAGATGTTTTTGATGAGAGTAAACGAAAAGATATCTTTCGGTAGTATATAGCAATGCGCAGCCAATCAAAAATAATGGCAGGATGATTATAGTTATTCTTTTTATAGAATCAAGATTCATTTATATATTTAATTCCTTCCATAGCTGAAATCGAATCCTATCTTAGCTGTAAACCTGAGGTTGTCTTTGTAATCTTTATTGTAAGATTCTTCCAACCTGAGTGAAGCATAAAGTCCTTTATAAATATCGATTTTTGAATATAATTCAATTGTATATGTGTCCCCATTTATAAAATAATTCCTTGATGATAGAAGGTCAGGGTTTATTTTGTCATACCATGCACCTGATAAGGTCAAGCCGATATCAAGGATGTTTATAAATGTGGTGAAAATATTTATTTCACTTCCGTGCAATTCTCCGGTTCTCGTATCGTAATAGAAATACTTGAAGTATGATGAAAGGTTCATGTCCGGATAAAAATCCAGATATACCCCGCCAATAAATCTTCTTGCATCTTCTTCTTTGTCATCTTCGTTTATTATGTAATTAACTGAAGCAAATTCATTGAAAAGGGTTACATATTCCGAGAGATTATACTGGAGGTTAAAAGCGAGTTCCTCCGCTTTATCATGCCATGCTAAAACGTTGAATATGGATACATCTTCGAGATATTCGTCTTTAATCTCCCATTCATAGTTAACAGGCTCATAGATAGTATATCGACCGGAAAGGATCAGATTCGATGTCGGGTAAAAATTCAACGCGCCCCTGAAATTGGTTACCCGCTCGACTTCATCTTCATATTCTATCATCGAATCTATGGCAACAAGGTCTTTGAATAAGGTCTTATAAACGCTGGCTGTAATATTCCTTTTTTCCCTGTCATTTTCACTTTCAGCGTAAAAGTTCAGTGAAGCCCGGTTAATAAAAAAGTCGATAAGGGTTAACTTTGCTCCGGCTGAATAGTCACCATCTCTCGAGTTATCAACCTCGTACCGCTTGTAATCATCCTCGAAAAACTCGGGTATACCACCGTAAACTTCAGCTTTGAAATAGTCTGTTAATTGACCGCTAAATGTCAAACCGTCTATGGTGATGAGATGAAATCCCGGATTTATGATATGCCTTCCTATCTTTGCGCTGTATCTTTTGGAATCTGTTCTTAATTTTAAATACCCGCTGAATATTTCGTAATCAGGGGAATCTCCAGCACTTACATCTTTTTCAAAAAAGAGGTCTGTATAAAATGAAATATTATCGTTAAAATCAAGATCTGTTGATAAGTATTGATAAATGGGAATCCTTCTTTCTTCGATTCCCGTATAAGGATCAAATTCTTCCCAGTTTCTATATATCGCCCTGTAATTCAGATCGAATTGTGGTGCAGCAATAATTGCAGGTGGTAAGAATGCAATAATTATAAATGATAATAGGCTATAAGAAATAGTATTTTTGAATTTCAACACCATCTGGTGTCCATTAATTATTAAATTTAAAGTAATAAAAGGACCTTTTATATGTTCAATGTTAAATTGCAATTCCACTTATGTCAATATCTGTTTTTAAAACTAACAATTGAGATTTATATAATAACATTACTTGAATATAAAGACAAAGAACTTATCTGTCAATAATTCCCCAGTAATAAATTTTCATTCGGGAAATTGACTGTTGTTTACTAATATTGAAGTTTTTGATAAAATCTTCCTAATATTACTAAATTACTGGACTTTAAATGTAAGACATTATATATTATATGTTCCATGCTTGATATACTAATTAAGCTGGGATTTTTTATTTTGAGAAATGATAATTTTAACTGAATAAAGAAAGAATATTGACATCTGATAGATCATCAAAAAATAAATCTGGATATGATATCAGTAATTCATTTCCAATTCTTATAACTATAGTTTTAATTGTTGTAGCTTTAATGATTCTAGTAGAGAATGGGATTGAATATTTCAATAACAATCAGATCATAATTTACGTTTTACTTGCTGCAGTTTTTTTGATTGCGGTTTTTCTCTTTACCAAATTTCGTGAAGAATTTATTAAAACCTCTTCTTCAATAAGGTTAGCGATTGTCATCCTGTTTTTCATATTGTTTGCATCGATCATAGGTACACTTATTCTGCAAAATGAGACTAAGGAGACATACGATAAATTTTATGGTTCTGCTCTGCTTTCTGTCCTGGAATTTCTCAAATTTACAGATATTTTTCACAGCTATCATTTCAGAACCTTGATAATTCTTCTTTGTTTCAATATTCTGTTCTGTGTTTTTAAAAGAAAACCTTTCAACAAAGTACAATTTGGATTTTTTCTTACCCATTTTGGTATAATCACAATTCTTCTTGGTTCATCCCTCAGTTCATTTTTTCAGCTTAAAGGTTATATACATTTTTTTAAGGGCAAGTCAGTCAGCAAATTACAAATGACTAAAGGGAACAGTGACATAGAAAATGAAGTGATGCTTGGATTTTCAGTTAAACTCGCAGATTTCAATGTGGAGATGTACGAAAAGGTATACAGGTTATACCTTTATGAAAGGATAGATCACAGCAAAGGTCATAACTTCAAAGTCATTTCTTCATACGATCCTCAAATTGGTAAAATCATTCAAATCCCGGATGACGATACCGAGATAAAAATTTTGGAATTTGTTTCTTCACCATCAAGTTGCCCGGAAGGTAAGTACATCTTGAACGTAAAAGCTGAAGAAAAGGATACTTCAGAAATTATTTGTATTGAACCAGGTAAAAAGTTAGATGTTCCGGGGTATGAATATACAGTTGAATTATTAAAATTTTTGCCTCATTTCAATTTCGACATGAAGACAAGGGAATATGTTTCACTTTCAGACAATCCAGTTAACCCGGCTATTTATCTTTACATTAAAAATAAGGTAGATCCTGAAGATTCTGATAAAACCTGGTTGTTTTCCAAAATGCCTGATTTTGGTATGATGCATAATAAAAAGGAGTTCCCATTCAAACTAGTATTTCAATTTGAAACTTCCGACCCTGCACTTAAATTGGAAGTAAAATCTGGATCTGAAACCTCGGAAAAAATTTTGAAGGGTGATGGAGAAGTACCCATCTTTTTCAGGGACAATTCCATTGTTCTTGCTTTCCAGCAAAAACCTGAAGAGGTTAAAGATTACATGAGCACACTGGAAATAATCGAAGAGGGTAATGTTGTAAAATCTCAGATCGTAGAAGTAAATAAACCTCTTGTATATGATGGTTATTATTTCTATCAATCAAACTATAATCCTGATGATCCGGATTATTCAGGTATTCAAGTCGTGAAGGATCCGGGAATTTTTATTGTCTATTTTGGTTTTATCGTGTTAATATCAGGTCTAATATATATATTCTATCTCAAACCAATATTTAAAAGAAGTAAGAGGGCAGAGCCTTGATTTCAAATATCCAGCATAATTTTTTAATTGGAGGTATCCTCTTTCAAGCAACTTATGCAATATATTTTGTCTCTGCATTACTTTATTTTTTGAAAATTTTTATCAAAAATAAGAAGTTTAATATTTCCTCTTTGATTTTACTCGCTGTTGGTCTTTGTTTTAATACTGCAATAATAATTAATAAGTGGATTCATGCCGGAAGACCGCCTTTCAAGACACTTTTCGAATCATTGATACTGTTTTCATGGTGCATAATTTTGTTGTACATAATTATAGAATTAGTTCATAAAGTAAGAGTTATAGGGATCTTTGCTTCATTATCTTCTGTTATCATCTTGACATATGCCATTTTCAAGATAGATGTTGATATAATCAATTTACCAGCAGCTTTACAGAGCGGTTGGTTTATCCCACATGTAGTTGTCTATTTCATCGGATATGCAGCTTTATTTATATCCTTTGTTACCGCTATTCTCTATCTATTCTTTCCCGAAAAAAAGAAACTTGTGGATAACAACCTCCTGGGTCAGGAGTTTCTTGATTTCGACCAGTATACTTACAAGGTAATCGTTTTCGGTTTTACCATGCTTACATTCGGTTTATTGATAGGTGCTTTATGGGCAAAAGAAGCATGGGGAGACTACTGGGTTTGGGACCCAAAAGAAACCTGGTCTCTTATTACTTGGATAGTTTACATAGTATATTTCCATTTCAGATTTGTTAAAGGATGGAGGGGTAAGAAAGCTGCCTGGCTCTCTATTTTGGGATTTGTAGCAATATTAATTACTTATCTCGGAATGAATATGCTGCCGACAGCATCCCAGAGCGAGCATGTTTATCAATAGAATAACTAATTTCCTAAAAAGTTTTAACAGAAATTTTCCATAATTGTATTCGGATTCAAAAAAATTTTAGACTTGACTTTAAAAGATTAAGGTCATATTTTAAACAATATAAATTGAGAATTAAGAAAGAGGTGAAGAATGGTAGTTTTGCTGAAAGGTAAAAGTATTATTTTTATATTTGCTTTTCTGTTCCTTGTAACATTGATGAGCTTTCCTTCTTTTGGCGAAGAAGGACAATATATTGGTTCAGCAAAATGCAAAGGATGTCACTCACTTCCTAAAACAGGAGCCCAATACAAATCATGGGTTGAAACCAAACATGCCAAATCCATGGAATCCCTTAAAGAAAAAGGTGAGGATAAAAACGAAAAATGTCTTCCTTGCCACACAACAGGATGGGGTAAACCTAAGGCTGAAGGTGCAAAACTGGATGAAGTTGGTTGCGAAGCATGTCACGGTCCTGCCAGTGAATGGAAAAAAATTCATCCAAAAGATAAAGAAGGTGCTGCTGCCAAAGGAATGATATCAAAACCTTGTGAAGAATCATGCAGGAGATGCCATAATGAAAAAAGTCCTACTTTTAAAGGTTTTGATTTCAAAGAATATTCCAAAAAAGGTGTACATGAACACAAGGAAAAAAAATAGGTTGATTATGCCTTTTTCAAGCGGTTATTGGCAATAGATATGAGGTTGATCTTTAACAATTATTTTTAGAGAATTTTTTTCTTTTTAAAATGATTGGTTAGTCTGCAAACTAATCGAATTTTAATTTAAGTTATTTCATTTAGAGATTGATTGAATATTAATTGAGTATATTAGTTTGCTTATTTTTTGTTTTTATCCTGTTTTAAAGAGAAAAAGGCTTGTGTCCTTTAAAAAAAAAGTTTATTATTTCTAATATGAGTAATATGATAATAAATAAAACGGGAGAGGAGGTGAGTTTAGTAAAATTAAATCTTCAAAAGTTAATACACAATTATTAACTGATTAAACGAAGGCTTTATTAGGAGGAAAGATGAAAAAACAAAATTCGACCTTTTTCTTTCTATCCCTTAGTTTCGTGTTGTTGACAGGATTGAATGCCTATTCAGGACCGCCGGGTCCAGATGCTACATTTGTAGGTTCAACAGCGTGTAAAATGTGTCATTCGGGAACATATGATAAATTGTATGAAACTTCTCATGCTCATATGTTCCAACCCTCGGATGTTGCAATTTTCAAAAATGATGCAGACGAAAACGGGATAAATGACTTTGTTGATGGGTTAGTTCTCGATGGAACCCACGAATATGACAAGGATCTGGTTGATTATGCATCAGCTGGATTTACCGTTACATTGGGGACCATGGAAACAGAACAGGATGGTTTTGCACCGATTATGACGATTGGAGAAGAAACATTCTCAGTTGATTTTGTATGGGGTAATATCAGAACTCATTATTTTGTCCATCGCTTCGGTGCCAGTAATTACAGGATGCCAGTCAGTTACAGCATTGAAGATGGAGAATATCATGCTACCCAGCAGTCAGCATGGTTCCTGGATGATGGTTATGGTAACTATACCGAACTCAGATATGCTAACGGTAAGACACCTGTTTCAGAAGGCAGAACAGATGATGCTTGGCAAAGGAGTTGTATGCCTTGTCATGTTACAGGTCTATTAAAAAAACCCTTTCAAAACGAAAATAACGAATGGGTTGGTGATCCCGATGCAGAATTCAAAGAATACAGTATTATGTGCGAAGCTTGCCATGGTCCTGGTTCCGAGCATACTGGCGGTGCTTATAGTGAAGAGGATAAGAAAATTGTAAATCCTGAGGAATTCGAGGATCATGTGACACAAACTTCCGTTTGCGGTAGATGCCACTTCAGTGGTAATACTGCCGATGGTTTGACCTGGGCATGGGATGATGAAAATAATGAACCCATGTGGCCCGGTGAAGATCTGGAGGATTTCGTCACTCTTAACATGAGCGGATATCCCGATGGAACCGTTAATAGAAATCACGCTCAATACAATGAAATGTCAATTGCAACTCATTATGATAATCCTCATAACAATCTGAGCTGTTCAGTCTGTCATGATTCTCATCAAAAAGGTGAATACGGTCATCAATTAAAAACGGATTATCACGACAATACCCTATGTCTTGACTGCCACGCAGATCATGGTTTCGCAAACGATTTGGAAATTTCCCAGCATACAAAACATCCCCTGGAACCTGAAAATGGTTTGTCGAGATGTACAAAATGCCATATGATGGATGGTAAACATACATTTGAAACTATTTTACCTGAAAAGACTCTGAAATTTGCAATGCCCAATTCATGTATGTTTTCATGTCATAAAAGTGCAGAGATTGAAGGAGTTTTATACGAAGCTACCGGAAATTGGAGTGCCGATGATGATCAAGCGATTGCATCCTATTTGGATAGAGTTGCGAGAGCATGGTGGGGAAGTAACCTACCAACAGCTGTGATCGCTACTGACAAACTAATTTATCGTCAGGGTGAGACTATCATGATCAATCTTGCAGCTGCCAATCCAAATCACAGGTTCGTTCATTCCCAGTTGTTGATTATTATGCTGACACCAAGGGGTGAATTGCTATTCTTCCCGACTTGGGAATTAGATTATCAATCTCTCATGGCAAAATTACCGAACAATTTCGAGCTACCACTCACCCCTCTTATTCCTGTCACTCCTGATAGCGGATCGGGTAATTATTACCTCGGTTTTGTTATTCTGAGTCCTGATTCGGATCTCGAGGACCTGACTTTCTATTCAGAATTTAGTTTTGATGTTGGTGCCATAAGCACATTTGTTGTTCAATAAAATAATTTTTAGTGAAAAGCCGTCAATTAACATGGCGGCTTTTCCGCCTTTTCAAAATTTTTTCTTTCTTTTTTTTGATATAATTTTGATCACACCATAAAAAAATAATTTATTTTTTGCCAATGAAAAATTCAGGGAAAATTAAACGTCCTAAAATTCTTTGTAGACGTTCTTTTCTTGATTATTGCCTCGGTATTCTTGCTCCCATACCCATTTTTGGAACAATGTACCCTGTCTTTAAATATATTACCGGTGCCAGGAAACTGGGAGGAAAGGAATCTTTCGGACTTCTTGAAATTCCTTTGGCTGAACTCGATGTGGGTAATGCTGTCATAAAGAAATTCAGGAATAAACCGGTTATCATCATACGTTATTCAGAGACCTTGGTGTATGCCTTATCAGCAGTCTGCACCCATCTCGGGTGTGTTGTCAAATGGGATAATGATGCAAAACAGATCATTTGCCCATGCCATTCTGCAATATTCGATTTCCGGGGAAATGTAATTGGTGGACCAGCACCAAGTCCGCTTCCAGTATTCGAAGCAAGGATCAGTGATAACAGAATAATAATTGGTAGTGCATGAAAAATGGGATCTGACAACAAAATAAAAAGAAAAAAGCCTTTAAAGGAAAGTCGTTCGGGTTTCGGGGAGATACTTAAACTACTCACCTTGACCGGATTTATTTATGGTCCACTTGATGACAGACTCAATGTAAAAGATGCCATTGAAAAAAATCTGTATAAACCTGTTCCAAAACATGTAAATTATACCGGCTGTTTCGGAGGTATCGCTCTATTCCTTTTCATTTTGCAGGTCATCACCGGTATCCTGCTTCTCCTTTATTACAAGCCAACAACAGAAGAAGCTTATAACAGTGTAATGATAATAACAAACGATGTTCCTTTTGGATGGCTTATAAGAGGACTTCACTTTTGGGGAGCAAACCTGATGATCGTTACAATAATGCTCCATATGCTCAAGGTATTTATAACAGGTGCGTATAAAAAACCTAGAGATTTCAACTGGGTAATCGGAACCATGCTGCTCTTCCTGACACTGGCTTTTGCTTTTACCGGATATCTGCTGCCATGGAGTCAGATCTCCTATTGGGCTACAACTGTTGGAACTGAAATTCCCGGAGCTTTTCCAATTATCGGTAAACAGCTCGTAATATTTATTAGGGGCGGTGAAGAGATTTCATCCTTGACTCTGACGAGGTTTTTTGCTGTCCATATTGTCATACTACCTATCGTTACAGCTCTTTTCATGGCACTGCACTTTATAATGATCAGAAAACTTGGAATAAGTGGTCCATTATAGGAGTCATTAAAGATGTTCTGGAAAAAAGAATGGGAACCATATGAAGAAAAACCTCCGGAAAAAGGTCATTCCTTTTTCCCGCACCATACTCTGGATCAGATCATTGTTGTTATAATTGTCTTGTGCATACTTTTATTTTTGACAACCTTTTTGCCGATACCTTTTGACAAAAAAGCTGATCCATTCAATACACCGGAACACGTCAAACCGGAATGGTATTATCTTGCAAACTATCAAATACTTAAAGCCGCGGAATATTTCGAATTTATCGGACAGTCGGCTCCTAAAATCATGGGTATATTCGGTCAGGGATTGCTGATTTTGATCATATTGCTTTACCCTTTTTTAGACAGAAATCCCCAGCGCCATCCCAAAAAAAGGAAGATATCCATGCTTATCTGCTTACTCTTTGTAGCAGCTTATATTTTTTTCACGATCTGGGGACATGTCTCTTAAATGAAAAGAACGGCATCTAAATTGAATATGATCAAGATCACTATGTTAATAATTTTTTTCCTGGCTATTTTCCATCATTCTTATTCGGGTGATAATGGTTGTTTGAACTGCCATAAAGAGATAGATGACTTGATGGTTAACAATTTCGAAAGAAGTATCCACCATGCATCAAAAATAGGATGTCACGAATGCCATGGTGGTGATCCAGCAATTTTCGATGATATGGATGCTGCAATGGCTGATGAAAAAGGATTCATCGGAATTCCTCAAGGGATTCAAATTACCGAGCTCTGTGGAACCTGTCATTCTGATGTGTTAAAAATGAGGAAATATAATCTTCGAACCGATCAACTCGCTCTTTATAAAACAAGCGTACATGGTCAAAGATTATATGAGAAAAATGATAAGAATGTTGCAACCTGCACAAGCTGTCATGGGTCTCACCTTGTCCTGAAAACCAATCACCCTGAATCTTCCGTATACAAACCTAACCTCCCGAAGACCTGTTCTAAATGCCATTCAAACAGTGAATTGATGTCTCGATATAATCTTTCTTCTGATCAATATACGAAATATCTGAAAAGTTATCATGGAACACTTCTAATAAGGGATCACAACCTTAAGGTTGCAAGTTGTGCAGACTGCCATGGAATACATGGAGCAAAGCCTCCGGGAATTATGGAAATTCCGGATGTATGCGGAAACTGCCACGCTACAACTCTAGCTCAATATCGAAGTGGTGGTCATGCTAAATCTCTTGAAAATTATGGCAAACCGAGGTGTATTGACTGTCACGATTACCATGAAATATTATTCCCTGACGAGGAGATGTTCCTCGCATATGGGAAGGGTGTTTGTCATTTATGTCATGAAAAGGGAACCGAAGGTTTCGTTCTTGGTGAGAAATTTTACGAACTAATGTCTGGTGCCAAGAAACTTTCACAAACAGCAAAGAACATTTTGGAATCAGCAGGTCTGACTGAAGGTGAGATTGAATCATTGAAAAGCGATATTTTAAAAGCAGATACATCGATAATTGAAGCAGAAATAACCACACATAAACTCGACATTGGGAAGGTGTCAGAATTTATTTCCAAAGCAAATAAACTTTCCCAGGATATCATCGATAAAGTAAATGAGAAAAAAGAGAGTTTGAAGATACGCAAGCGAGCAATGATAATAGTTCTTGTAATAGGAACTCTTTTAATCATTCTCCTATATCTCAAGAAGAAAAAATATGAAAGGGAAGAAAAATTACTAGAGCGTTCTTCTGAAATTAAAACAAGCTGAGAGGTTCATAATACAGAAGGAAAATAAGAGCAAAAAAAATTTGTTTGATAAGATTTTTGGTCTTATTGGAATTCACTTTCCCAGAAATAAACAGGATATTATACATTTTTCTAGACGATTTCTGTTCTTTCTGTTAATAATTTTTGTTGGCTCAGTTGTTCTATTCGCAGTTTTTGCAAAATTCAGCACCTCACCCACATTCTGCGGGACATGCCATATCATGAAGCCTTTTTATAATGCATGGAAAACATCTACACATAACATGGTTTCCTGTGTTAATTGCCATTATCCTCCGGGTTTTGCTGAAAAGCTTCAAGGTAAAATTGCTGCGATTTCACAGGTCGTCAAATATGTAACAAGGACTTATGGAACTAAACCTTATGCAGAGATCGACGATGAAAGCTGCCTGATGGAAGGTTGCCATGATAGAAGGCTTCTGCAAGGAGAAGTCACTTTCAAAAAAGGTATAATCTTCGATCATAAACATCATCTGACGGCTTTGAGAAGGGGGAAAAAGCTGAAATGCACTTCCTGCCATTCACAGATCGTGATGGGAAGCCATATTGCAGTTACTGAGCAGGTTTGCTTTGTATGCCATTTCAAGGATGTTGATTTAAACAACCTTGAGAATTTGTCACCCGAACTTAAAAGGATGGCATCCTGCAATGAATGTCATGATCCTCCTGACGGTGATATCAAAGTTGATGGCATCATATTTAACCATGAGGATTATGTTAGGGTTAATTGCCTTAAATGTCACAATGAAGTTGTTCAGGGTAATGGTGAAGTTCCTCAGGATAGATGTTTTAGCTGTCATGGTGAGCCTGAAAAACTGGGAAAATTCAGCGATGATGTCTTTATCCACAAGAATCATGTTACTCTTCACAAGGTCGAATGTTATCAATGCCACTTGGAAATCAAACATGAAATTAAATCAGAATTGTCTGTTACTATCCTGAACTGCAAAAACTGCCATCAGAACAAACACATAGGGATCTTGAATATGTATATGGGTAAAACTGGTAGAGGATTACCTGAATCCCCTAGTTCAATGTATACTGCACAGGTTGATTGTGTCGGATGTCATATAATTGAAAAGGGCGGATATGAATCTTTCGATTTTAATGGTAAAACCGAGATTGCAGGAAATATTAGCTGTATCACATGTCATGGAAATGATTATGATGGGATTGTTGATATATGGAAAGAGGATATCGAAACCTCTCTAATATCAGCTAATGATAATTTAAAAAAAATTGAAGCCATGTTAAAAACATTTATTTTTAAGGATGAAAAAGAAGCATTGGAGATAAATCGAATCATGAAAGATGCCCGTTTCAATATCCATTTCGTTAAATATTCAAACGGTGTTCATAATCCGGACTATTCTATAAATCTTTTAGAGGTTGCAAATTCTAACCTTGAAAAAGTTAGTGAAATAATTCAAAATAAATAAAAAATTTGTGAGGAGATATCATGCAAAAAATAAGCCTTTTCATTTTTATAGCTATATTCATTTTCTTTAATCAATATCTTTTTGCCCAGGATAACAAAGAACTCGATATAAAATCTAAAGCAATTCTCGAGAATAACTGCCTGAAGTGTCATAAAAATTCCACGGGAAAACCCGAGATAGATAAAGCTTATCTACTTTGGGACAGATCATCACACAGCACATTCGGAGTTACATGCGATTCGTGTCATAACGGGGATATTACCCAGGAAAGTAAAACGAAAGCACACATAGGTATCCTGGAGATGGATAAACCAAAAAACTATATTTATTATCTGAAAATGGACGGGAATTGCGGTGTTTGCCACGAATCGGAATTCAAAGACTTCGAAAGCAGTACCCATTACAGGTTTCTAAAAAAAGGAAACGGACCCAGTTGCATTTCCTGTCATGATCCTAAAAGCGGACACATATTGGATCCTAATGAAATCCTCGCATCATGTTATGTTTGCCACAATAAAGAGTTGAAAGGATACGAAAACGTTCCGGATCTGGCTGCTTATGTAATCGAGCTGACAAAGATTGCAGATACAATGATCAATTGGGCGGAACAGTTTCTTGAAATTGCAAAAAAAGAAGGAAGGAAAACAAACTGGGCTAAGGCAAAGTTATTCAATGCTAAACGAGAAGTCCTAAGGGCTAAATACTGGCACACATTCGATCTTGCTGCAAATAAGGATCATGCACAAAAAGCTATTCAGCTTTCAATTGAGGCAAAAGGTTCCCTCAATTAATGCATACACCTTTCATGATAACCTGCTCAAAACTGAAAATATGCTTGGGAATAATTCTTCTATTCTTATTTCTGAGCAGCAATACATTTGCACAGAACGATAACGATGTCTGCCTGGGATGCCATGATGATAATTCTCTGGTCCGGGAAAGAATGGGAAAGGAGGGGACTTCTGTATATGTTGACGAAAATGAATATAATTCGTCTATTCATAAAGACATTCTTTGTGTAAACTGCCACTTCGATGCAGATGTGGAAGAATACCCTCATGAGGATGAACTCGATCCTGTCGATTGCAATATATGCCATAGTGAAATAAATTCCAATTTTCATTTCTCCACGGGAAAAATATACAGGGAAATGAAGATATCCACTGATTTGCAAAAACTCAACAAATGTGTCTTTTGCCATGGAAAACATGATATCCTGCCGGAAGCAGATGAGAATTCCACAATATACAGGTTCAATGTTCACTATACTTGCGGACAATGTCACGGTAAAAGAGAAGGAAACATATTTAAATACGCACCAGGTGAGTTTTCATCAAAGGAACTGAAAACTCTGGAGGATTATAAAGAAGGCGTTCATGGGATCTCGCTGCTAAAAAGTGGTCTGGTTTCATCGGCAACTTGCAGCGATTGTCATAATTCCCATGATGAGAATATTTTGAATGAAGATCGAAAAATATCTGTAAAGGTCTGTACAAAATGCCATGTCGGGATTTCAAAAGAATTTCAGAAAAGCATTCATTCAACAGCCAAGATTGAACAACCAGAAAAAGCTGCGGTCTGCTCGACCTGTCACTCCAGCCATAGAATCCTTGAAGTTAAATCAGATACATTTGTACTGGCTACTGTTCAACAATGTGGAAAGTGTCATGAAAAACTGCTGGAAAGTTACTGGAAATCATATCATGGGAAGGTAAATCTCCTTGGTTATAAAGATACGGCAAAATGTTCCGACTGCCATGAAAATCACAAGATTTTGAAGATGGATGATCCCGAATCCTCACTCTCTACAATGAACAGGCTTGAAACATGTAAAAAATGCCACCCCAATGCAACCAAATCTTTTGCTTATTATATAGCCCATGCAGAAACAAATGATAGAAAAAAATATCCCATTTTATTTTTTACTGAAATTTTAATGGAACTACTCCTTGTTTCAGTCTTCGTTTGCTTCGGTCTTCATTCCATAATGTGGTTATCGCGTCAAATTTATGATCGAAAACTCTACGGAAAAACTGCAAGAGCTAAAGCCTTCGATCCGGAGGTCAAATTCATTTTGAGGTTCAAGCTTTTCAACAGGATAAACCACTTCATTGTCATAGTTAGTTTTCTCGGTCTCGTCTCAACAGGAATTGTTCTTAAATACTCGCATCTTCCATGGGCTCCAAAAATGGTTAAACTATTCGGTGGCTTTTCAACTGCTGGATTTTTCCATCATTTCTTTGGTTTTGTTACATTCGGATATTTTATAGCCCATATTTTATATGTTTTATGGAACTTCTGGATGAGCAAGAAAAGCATTATTAGCTTCTTCTGCGGTCCGGATTCGCTCATTCCCATGCCAAGGGATATTATTCAAATGTATAAGGCTTTTAAGTGGTTCATCCGAAAAGGTGAAAAACCGGAATTTGACAGGTGGACATACTGGGAAAAATTCGACTATTTTGCTGTTTTCTGGGGTGTGACTATTATAGGTTCATCAGGATTGATCCTTCTGTTTCCGGAATTTTTCGCGAGATTCCTTCCTGGTATTGCCATAAATATCGCCGCTATCGTCCACTCTGATGAAGCACTGCTTGCCGCAGGATTCATATTCACAATTCACTTTTTCAACGGTCACTTCAGAATTGATAAATTCCCCTTTGATCCGGTTATTTTTACCGGAAGAATCTCCCTTGAAGAGAAAGACCTGTTGAATATAAAAGACTGGTCGAAAAGGGTGAACTTGAAAAATATTTTGTCCATCCTCTAAATACCACCGACTGGATACTGGTTAATATTGTTAGCTATTCGGCACTTTTTATAGGACTCGTATTACTTGCACTGATTCTTTCTTCTATATTTTTATAAGAACCAATTACTATAAAAGAATCAATACAGCAGTATTATGATTACAACTTATACTAATGAATAAAAATATCTTTCTTGATTCTGTTATTCAATAATTCATTGAAAATCATCATCAAAAGTGCTATCCTAAAGACTTGGAAATTGAATCGTAATTTATGGTGAGTGTAGCTCAACGGTGGAGCACCTGACTGTGGCTCAGGGGGCTGTGGGTTCGAGTCCCATCACTCACCCCATAATTTTTATCGATCTTGTTATTGAGTTAATTTGATTGGTTTTCTCTATCTTCTGAATAAAAAATCCTTTTTGGTCAAATGATATACAAGATCCTTTTATACTAATATCCGTCATAAATTTATACTCAGAAGAATGATATATAATTCTATATTAGAGTATCCAAATTCCATTGACAAAAACAATCACTTGATGTAGGTTTAAACTATGAAAACAAAATCAATTTCAATCAAATTATTTTGTCTGTTGATAGCTTCATTGTCTGTATCGAGCCTTTCTTATGGAACTGAAAAGGGCATAAAAGGAAAATCTGAGATTCCAAAAGTATCTTTTTCTGCCTGGAAGACTGGCGATTACACTGATTATGAAGTCAAGCATTATAAAAATGGAAAACTTGAGGACAGCTATATCCTCTCGAGAAAGATGGTAAATGAGATTGTATATGAAAACGAGAAAAGAAAGATACTCGAGATCGAGATAATTCGTAGTGGGAAAACGGTTGTCTCATATAAAATCATGCTCCCGGGTAATATCGAGGAGACTTTGAATAAAAATCCTTTTTACATAACTAATTACACTCCGAATTTCTCATATGCTCTCAAATTGAAAACCAGACCTGCAGGTTTCCCATGGGGAGAAGTCGATCTCATGAACTTGAAAGATAACAGTATGATCAGTAGTTATAGCATGTTGAAAACTATGAGAGAAAATTCAGACAGCAATGATAAAAATCAGAAAGATAAAAACGAGGGTTTAAATGCTCCGAAAAGCCGTCAACTCAATTTTCGAGAATCTGCTGCTGGTGTTCTCATGGAAGAGCTCGAGGATAAAGAGAAAAATAAAAACAGGTTAACTCTCGAAAAGTTTCAGAAGACAATAAAGAAATGTAAGCCCGTCAAGAAAAAAATCCTAGGCAAGGATTTTTTGTGTGATTGTTTCGATGGAGAAATATCGATACAGAATGCAGATGGTTTTAACGTCAATACAGAATATAAAATCTATCAAACAGCCAAGATCCCTTTAACAGGTGTTGTTAATCTCGAAGTTATTCTCAAAAAAGAGAAGAATATATCTAAAGTCCTTATGGATTTAGTTGGATACGGTAATAAAAATCAGGAAAATACTGGAACCAAAAGGAAAAAAGACTGATACACGGGTTTAATGTTTCGCAGTTTTAAGTTTCAAAATTCGCTATTGAACGGGTATTGAAATGAAAAAAATCATGATTTTTTCTCTTCTATCAATACTCATTTTTGCCTGTGATACTTTCAAACCCGATTTTTCAACACCACAGTATACTCTCAAAACCTACGTCTATGCATATAACAGAGGTAATGGTTTTCTATTGAGAAAGTGTGGTATGGCAACTCAACTTGATAAATCATTTGTAAAATGGGTTGAAGATCAAAAAGGTGACGAGTTGATGATTCCTGTCGAAAATATACTCTTCAAAGTAAAGGATATCAAAGAAGGGGAAATGAATGTTTCAAAATATTCCACGATAAGAAGAGTATGGATGGATGTGGAATTTACCTCATCATCGGATCCAGATTATTATTTGAAAAAAACAATCCTCTTTGAAGAAAAACGTCTGCCTTTTGAAAGCAAGACAATATGGCAAATTCATTGATATTGTAAGTTTTTAAGCTTTCGGATCAGTAACTATTTCAAATCTATTGTATTAAAACTTAATTGAAGATGAACCAGCGTGATAATTTATCAGTAAGTACCTGGATATTTTCCTTTTTTACATCTTCCGGATATTTCAGGGAATAAAAATCCGGATCTATTGAGTTATCTAGTGGTTGAAAATCTAATAAATCGATTTTTAGTATTGTATTAGAATGATAGTCTGTTATGGTGATATTTGTCGGGTAGGAAACATTGCCAACAATTTTATGTTCTTTGAAATGAAGCTGAGCAATTTTTTTCCCGTTCAAATCAAATTGTTCATTCTTCGAGATTGTTTCATCATTTTCATTGAACGTTATTATCCCGTAACCGCCTGAATCAAAATTATAATAAAGTTTTGCCTGTACAAGCTCCCTTTTCATGAAGAAAGGTTTTGAATTCAAGGGCAAACCAACAAGATTATATAAATCCAGGCTTTTTATTGGAATTATAGAACGCCAATTTTTCCCTTTTAAAAATTCGAGACCTGGAAAATCTCCTGAAATTAAAGTATTCTTGAGTGGAATATAGATTTCACATCTATTCGGTTTTGCAAAAAGTTTAAAATATGTCGTACCGATTGAAGTATATGCATCTATTCTAAGAAATTCCTTTCTCTTGTATATTAATGCACAATTGAAAACCTTGTCTTTATCTTTTTTCTTGTCTTTGAAAGTTAACTTTGCCTTCCCTTTAAAGGAATTTGAAAGATAATCGACTTTATCCAGTAATTCCATCGACTCTGAAAAAGATAAAAAACGGGGACTGTTATCCGGATGGTCTAATTTGGAAATTTTATGCTGATGACAACCGAAGGATACAAACAACGAAAATATTATTACAAGTGATAAAAAAACTTTTGAGGAATTTCTATTTGAATTCAATAATAAGATTTTATGACGATTTCAAATGATATTTAAATTAAAATTTATTTAGTCTTTTCCTTTTGTGGAGTTAACTCAAGGTAGAACATGGTTTTATAAGGAACACGATAGAAACCACCATATACATACATCCGGTGTTCTTTTGGACTATAAACTGCTCCGCATTCATGAAATTTGCGTATTACCCGTTTTTCCATCTTTATGTTTTCCCATTTTTTTGATGCAAAATCAAAAACATAAAGACCGTAAGTAGGTTCTTTCGGATCCTTTTTCTCGCCTACTGCTATTAATTTCTTACCTTTGGGATCGTATATACCGTAATATCTTTCTCCACCGGGTGGAATATCACCTTTTGCATCGATCTTTTCCCAGCTGTTGTTCATAAAATTGAATGCGAATATATCAGAATTGGGTTTTTCGGGATTTACACCACCGAATACTATCATACGAGAATTATCAAGATCCTGAAAAGCCATTGCACTTTTCAATCGGGGAGGGGTTATACCCTTAGTTTTAAGCCTTTTCCATTCCTTCTTTTTGAAATCCCAGGAGAATGTATCATTCAAAATTCCTGATTTTTCCTGGGTCCAGAAATAACCACCAAAAAGTAAAAGCCTGTTATTCATTGGATCATGAGTCATTACCCTGAATGCTGCTGATGTTGGAAGTTCACCAACCGGTGTGATTTTTGACCATGACTTTTTCTCTATGGAATAAACAAACATCTTGTGTTTGTCATCAAGGGAATTATCTGCCCAGCAATAAATTGCTCTTTCAGATGGTATATAAGCATATGCCCTGTCAGAATAGTTTGATGGTATAAAACCTGTTGGTGTAATTTCCTCCCATTTCTTGCTCTTGGGATCGAAGCTCCACACATCACTCTTCATGGGACTGAATGGATAATCCATACCACCGGTCAGGTAGATCTTCTCACTCTTTTGATCGAAGACCATTTTGTGCATGAACCTTTCCTCAGGACTTTTTCCGGTAATCTCGACCGCTTCCCAGTTATAAGCTATTAGGTTGGATGCAGATATTGAAATTGCTATTAAAAAGATCGTGAATAGTAATATTACTCTCGATTTCATATTTTATCTCCTTTAAAATCTTTTGAGTGTTCCAAACAGCTTATTAATAACATTTCTCTACTTGGTTGTCAATGAACTAGTTACCAATATTGACTTATAAATCCTGAAAAAAATCACTGTTCAAATAATATGAATATATTAATCTGAATAAATTTAATTTGAAGTTGACATACTTTAAGTTTCAGATATAATAAATGTCATTTAAAAGTTTAATTTTATACAGGTGATACTTTGTCTGTTATGATTCCGGAAGATGTTAGTGATTTCAAGACACCAGGTGAAAAAACTTTTTATCGATTTCTGGAGTTGATATCCAAAAAACAAAAAAAATATATAATTTGGTATTTACCCGATATCAATGGGAAGGAACCGGATTTCATCCTGTACTGTTCACACATTGGACTTTTGATTTTAGAAGTGAAAGACTGGAATATCAAACAGATTAGAGAAGCTAATCAAAGATATTTTGAAATTTACAAGGGTGAAGATATAAGAAGACAGAAAAACCCATTGTTGCAGGGCAAAGATTACAGGGAAATTCTCATGGATAAAATAAGGAAAGATGGAATACTGGTTTCAAAGGATCATTATGGTAATCCTAAAATTCCAATTGATCATGGTGTTGTCTTTCCTAATATTATTAAAAAGGATTTCATTGACAAAAATCTGGACAGACTCTTCCCTCCCGATAAGGTATTTTTCTGGGATGAAATCCACCCGGATTCAGGATATTTTGAAGATGATAAATGCATAGCCTTCGATAATAAGATAAAAAAGATGTTTTCGATAAGGTTTGCTTTTAACCTCTCGGCATACGAGTTTCAACATATGAAACAGTTGATATCCCCTGTTGTTAAAATAAGACTTCCGGCAAGGAAAATGCTAAAAGTCGATGAGAAGATTCAAAGAATAAAAGTACTCGATAACAATCAGGAAGCTTTAGCAAGGAAATTCGATAACAATAGATGCATTATTACAGGTAGATCAGGAAGTGGTAAAACCCTTGTCCTGGTCCATAAAGCAGCTTTTTTGAAACAATATAATCCTCGGATTAATTCGATCCTGTTTTTATGTTTCAATATCACTCTTGTCAATTTCATTAAAAGACTATTGACTGAACAAAATGTAGGATTGGGAGTGAACGGAGTTCAGGTCTGCCATTTCTATGAATTATGCTCCATTATTTTAGGTGAACCGATCTCCTTTCAAATCGAAAACAATGACTATTATCGGGATATTGTTGACAGGACACTAAAGAAAACTCGAAGCTTTACAACAGGATTTGATGCGATTCTTGTTGATGAAGGACAGGATCTCACTGACGAAATGTTCAATGTGATCAAATCACTATTAAAAAAACAAACCGACAATCTCACCATTGTTCTCGATCAGTCTCAAAATATATATGGAAGAAAACTAGAGTGGTTAAAAGAGTTTGAAAAAGATAAGTTCTACAGGCTCAATTATGTTTATAGATGCACGAAGCAGATCAATGAATTTGTTGGTGATCTGCTGGATCAAAATTCCGGTTATAAGTCTTTCGATAATGAAAATGAGGATTTTTGCCAGTTCGAATTCGAGGGTTCCAAACCTGTTATGAAGGAGTTGAGTTCCTTCGATGATGTTGTCTCTTTTGTAGGAGATGAGATCAGCAAAATTGTCAGACAATTTGACTTTCCATTATCTGAAATAGCGGTAATTTATGCGGGAACACAGCTTGCTGACAATAGATCCTGTCCCGGTTTGATCGGTAAGGAATTAATATCGAAAGGGATCATGTATAAATGGGCTTCAGAGGATTATCCTTCAAAACGTACATATGACATCACAACAGAAAGTGTAACATTATCAACCATTCACAGCGTCAAGGGATTGGATTTTCTTTACGTATTTCTCGTTGGCTTAGACCTTATCGAAGAAGAAAAATGGAGCAACGAACATATGCAAAATCTTGCTTATGTAGCTATAACAAGATCGAAAAATCAGTTGATTATTCCATACATAAATGAAAAAAGTTTTCTTATAAAAAAACTTCTATCAAATTTTTAAATGATGATAACTTGACACTTTTCAGAATCAATAATAAAATAGTGAAACTTAGAAGAAAAACATGGATACAATATATTATCTATTGACAACCCCTCGTGAAGGATTCAGAAGAATTATAAACAATAATCCTGTGTCCCTTTTCGTTTTTTTGCTTGTATTGATTTCGACAAGTCTGTCCATTTCTACGAAAATCATCTCCCCATTTGGAATGTCATTAAACTATTTTGGTTTGTTCATCAGTGTGTTAACCCTGATCTTTCTCCTGACTTTTAAGATAATATTCGTTACTTTGATTTTCAATTATTCAGCAGAGTGCTTTGGTGGTAGGGCAAGTTCAGGTTCTGCATTCCTCGGTTTCGGATTCAGTTTTCTCCCTTTCATATTTTCCGCCCCTTTCATTATAATCTCTCTTCTCATTGATCAACCATTTAAAGGAATGCTTTGCTTCCTGATTTTCTTGTTTTTGAGCATTTGGGTTTTGATTCTTCAAATAACCGCAATTAGAGAAATTTATTCTTTAACTGCTGGAAGGGCTTTCATCGCTTATATTTCTCCCATTCTGATCGGCTTCTTTCTCTTTGGTGCCATATTTTTATCCTCAATAGCGAATGTTATTACTAAATTTGCAGCTTTATTCAAAAGCCTGCCAATATAGAAAAATACTGGTTTTTTAATAAATGCAGTTTTCCTCCGACAAGAATTCCGGATTGCCAATTCTGTTGGTCATTCTTTTCCTGTCAATGGGTTTTATTTCAATGACTCAACAATTCATTCAAAGTCAATATAAAAAAGGAACGATTAAAGATTATCCCTTTCTCATGCATTCACCGAAAATCCTTAAAGGATTGTCACTTAACTTTTCTGAAATAATCGCTGATATGATTTGGATAAGATGTGTCAGGTATATATATCACCACCATCATATCGATAATAAATTTCCCTATTTATATGATTTTATAAACCAGATTGTTACATTGAGCCCTTATTTCGTGGACGCATACAAATTGGGAGCTGAAAATCTCGCTTTTGCTGCTGGAGAACCGGATAAAGCAATCGATTTGCTAAAAAAAGGAATAAAATATAATCCCGATGAATGGATCCTTTATTATAAGCTCGGTGAATGTTATTACTTCTGTAAGGAAGATGTTAAAAACGGTATTCACTATTACCAGATAGCTTCGACAATTCCGAATGCTCCTGCGTTTATCTCGGAAATTTTAAAAGACATTAAAAATAATACCGACCAAAAGGTTATCATTTACAAAATGTGGGATAGAATTTATTCCACGACACCAATGAAAAATTTAAAGCTGATTGCCAATAACAACATGATGCAAATTAAAAAAGGAAAGGTACCATTTTAGGTTGAATAAACTCGGTTTTTTTATTGGTCATAATATTATATAATGTATTGGAAGATTTGCTAAATGTGAGATTAGTTGTTTAATCAGTATTTAAGAAATTTAGAATTAAAATTACATGGAATATGAAAACGGGAACCTGGAGGAAAGATGAAAGAAAACATCCCTGAGGATAAGCTGATAAAGAATCTGGCGGAGGCTATTCAAAAATCTTTGAAAAGCTCGAGAACTGTCAGGAAAGCTATCGAAGCTATCGAGAAAAATGGACATGAATGCATACTCTCTTTTTCAGCAGCTGTTATCCTTAATGAAGAATGTTTGGATTCGGATTGTGAAGATTGCACAGAAGAATGTCACAATGAAATTTATGATGTTGACAAAATAGATTTTGATGATGATGATGATACCTTCGAATTCGATGACGAGGATATTAAATTCTTGAAGTCTATTAAAATTAAATTACAATAGGCTTTATTTAAATATTGGTGGG
>Ga0272441_10004010_pt1 | contig 27254 bp, 16 predicted proteins | sample SSMProp6N_FD_193582 | JGI IMG/M metagenome (GOLD analysis project Ga0272441, IMG submission 193582) | Marine sediment archaeal communities from Little Sippewissett salt marsh, Falmouth, MA, United States - SSM-Prop-6N | ecosystem: Environmental > Aquatic > Marine > Wetlands > Sediment ... | reverse complement strand
CGCCGGCGTGGGCGGCGGGGTGATGTTCGTGCCGGTACTGGTGGGCTTCTCCCCCTTTCACACCGACTTCGTCCGGGGCGCGGGACTGACCGTTGCGCTGGCGACCGCCCTCGCGGCGGGGCCCAAGCTCCTGCGGAGCGGCATGGCCGACTTCCGGCTGGCGGCGCCGGCCGCGCTCGTCGCGTCGGTCTTCGCTATAGTGGGGGCGATCCTGGGCCTCGCGCTCCCTCAGGAGGCCGTCCAGATCGCACTCGGCGTGGTGATGCTGGGCGTGGTCTGCGTGCTGGTCATGGCGCGCAGGTCCGATTCGCCCGGGACCGGCGACCCGGCGGAGGGCGGCAGGCCGGACCGGCTCGCCGAGGCGCTCGGCATACGCGGCGGCTACCGGGAGGAGTCCTCGGGCGAGGTGGTCGCGTGGAGGCCGAGGCGGACGGCGTTCGGGCTCGCCGGGTTCAGCGTGGTCGGGCTCCTCGCGGGGATGTTCGGCATGGGGGCGGGCTGGGCCAACGTCCCGGTGCTGAACCTGGTGATGGGCGTGCCGCTCAAGGTCGCGGTCGCGACGAGCGTGTTCCTGCTCTCGATAACCGACACCGCCGCGTTCTGGGTATACTTCAACCGCGGGGCGGTGCTCCCGGCGATGGTCGTGCCGTGCGTCGCCGGCGTGATGATCGGGTCCCGGGTGGGCGTGAGGCTCCTCTCGAGGACCAAGCCGCTCTGGATACGGAGGATGGTCATCGCGATGCTGCTTCTGGCCGGGGCGAGGGCCGTCCTCAAGGGCGCCGGGATATTCTAGCGTGGCCGCGCGAAAGGTTGCTCATGCCCGATCCGAAGACTGCGAGGGATTCCGTCGGGCGTTCCGGCGGCGTCGCCGTCGCCGTCGCCGAAGCCGTCTCGGCGGACCTGGGCCCTTCCGAGGTGCAGGTGTTCTACTCGCGTTTGCTCGGGAAGGCCGCGCTCGCGGCGCTCGTCGCGATGCTCTTAACGTATGTCCTCTATTCGAGCGGAGCGGTGGCCTCGAAGGTGCCGCCGGGCCGGGTCTCGGAATGCTGGAGAGATACGCCCAGTGCATACAACGAGACGGTCGGCTTGCGCGGCGGCTGGGCGTGGGTCACGCAGCTGGGCCGCGGCGAGTGCCTCTCGCGACTCGGGCCGGCGCTCCTGGGCCTGGTGACCATAGCCTGTTTCGCCGTCGCCCTTCCCGTATTCTTGAGGAAACGCGACTGGGCCTTCGCCGCCATCGTCGCCGCCGAGATCGCGGTCCTGGCCCTCTCGGCCTCGGGGCTCTTCGCGGGCGGGCACTGATCCTTCAGCTTCCGGCGGCCGGTCCGTCGCGCCGTCTCTTGCGCCCGTGGGCCGTGGCGGGACAATCGCGTCATGTCCTGCCGACCATTGATGATGTCCGCGATACTCCTCGCCGGTTGCGGCGAGGTCATGACCTCGGGCCTGCCGCCCGTCGGCGTCCCGCGGCCGCTCGCCTACGTCGTGCGGGAGGAACGGTCGGGTCCGATCTCCATCATATTCCCCGGGCGCTCGGCGCCCACGGACGACGTCACGCTCGGCATCCGCGAGACGGCGCTCCGCATCGCCCAGCGCGCGGGGGGAAGCGTCGCCCTCTTCAGCTGGAAGGTCTACGACCAGGCCGTACGCTGGGCCCGGAAGGAAGCGGCCCTCAGGCGGGAATCGGGCGAGCGGGTCAGCCTCGCCCTCGTTGGCCACTCGTGGGGAGGGCCCACCGCCGCGCGCTTCGCGGAGGAGTCCCTGGCCGGGGGCATCGTCGACGAGGTGAGCGTGCTCGTCACCATCGACGCGATCGACAAGGGCTACGCGAAGAACACCATCGAGTGGTGGGCGGCCCTGATACCCGAGGCCGTCTTCGGCGCGCGGTGGCCCGTGATGGCATTCACCGCCGGACCTCTGGTCGACGGCGAGCGCGTGCGCCGACACGTCAACTACTACCAGATCGACAGCCCGATGCTGCACGGGGCCCCCGTGCCGACCGCCACGGAGAACCACGAGGTCTGGTTCTCGCAGGGGCAGGAACTCGGCCACGGGAACCTCGACAACTTCCTGATCGACATCGTGGCCGAGGACGTCAGGCGCTCGTTCCTGCCGGGAGGGGCGCCATGAACCGCAATGCCGGCGGGATCTTTCTCGTCGCGGCGCTGGCCCTTGTGGGCTGCGGACGCAGGATGCTCTACGAATGGCGCGACGAGCCCTATATGCGGCCGGTATGCGCCGCCGGAGAGGCTGCGGCGCGCGAGCGCATGGGCTCCCGCTTTGCCGACGACCGGGACATCGGATGCCGCGTGCTCTCGGTCATCGGGCGCGAGGCCGCCAAGTCAGGCGACGCCGCGAAAGCGCGCGAGATAGCGAAGGCGCTCATCGCGCACTGCGAGCATGAACGTAGTCCGGCCGTGCGGTCGACGATACTCGCGGTGTGCCTGAGGAACGTGGGCGAGGGCGATGAGCGCGTCCACGAGTATCTCAAGAAGAAGACCGCCTTCGGCGGCGAGTCGGCCTCGGCCGCCTACGCCCTCGCGGCACTGGGGGGCGAGGGCGCCTTCGAGGCGATAGCCGCGAGGTATCGCGCCGTGGGGGAGCACGAACTCGGGTTCGAACTCAGATACGAACTCCTCGGGGCGCTCTGGCTCCTGGGCGACCCGCGCGGGATGGCCATCATGGAGGCGGCGCTCGCCGACATGGAGGGGCCGTTGACCTCGTGGCCCGAGCGGATACACCACATGCGGCGCGAGGATTGCGCCGCGGCGCTGGGGTCGCGCCTGGACACGCTGCGCAGGGCGAGCGCAACCGCGTCCGACAAGAGATAACCCGCGAGGGCCGAAAGAGAGGGGGCCGCATGGCCGCGAAGCTCCGCGACATCGTGACGTGGCTCGACCGCGAGCTCAAGACCGTGGAGTTCGACGACAGCTCGGCGAACGGACTTCAGGTCGAGGGCGCAGCCGATGTGCGCGCCGTGGGAATCGCCGTGGACGCCTGCACGGAGAGCTTCCGCGCCGCCGCCCGGGCGAAGTGCGACCTGCTCATGGTCCACCACGGCATGATCTGGGGCGAAGGCATCCGCGCGGTCACCGGCGTCGCGAGGCGGAGGCTCGCGCTTCTCCTCAAAAACGACATCAGCCTCTACGCCTCGCACCTGCCGCTCGACGCGCACCCCCGCCTCGGGAACAACGCGCGCCTCGCGAAGATCCTGCGGATGACGAAGGTCGGGCCCTTCTGCACCTACCGCGGCCGGGAGATAGGACTGGCGGGCGCGCTCGCGAAGCCGTTGGGTGCGAAGGCCCTGGCGGAACGGCTCGGGAAGGCGCTCTCCGTCGACGCGCGCGTCTTCGGCGACGCGAAGAAGCGCCTGAGGAAGGTCGGCGTCGTCTCGGGCGGAGGGTCGATGGCGGTCGCGGAGGCGGCCAGGCTCGGCCTCGACGCCCTCGTCACGGGCGAGGGCACCCACGCCGACGAGGTCGAGGCGCGGGAGAACGGCGTCGCCATCGTCTACGCCGGCCACTACGAGACGGAAACCCTCGGCGTGAAGGCGCTGGGCGCGGCGGTCGCGAAGCGCTTCGGCGTCGAGTGCGAGTTCCTCGACGTGGTGCGGTAGGTACGGCCAATCACTACTCGCGATCGCAACGCGGCGCGTCAGGCCCAAGAACGGGCCCGCCCGACCCGCTGCGTCGTCGCGCGGTGTCCCCCGCTTGGCCGTTGTCGTTACCCGGATATCCATCGTCCTCAGTGTGCTCCGTGCCCGGTGGTGAGAACAGCCATCGCTCCGTTGCGAAGTATCTGTGCCCATCCGTGGTTGCTTCTGCCGTTCGCCGTGCCCGTCCGCGTCGCGACACGTCTGCCCTCGCGCGGGCAGGCAGCGTCAGGCAGGCAGACAGGCCTGGCGGGGATATAGCAGGACGTGAAAGAAGTATGCCCCTGCGAGGCCCCGGCGGCGGGCCGTGACGGTCCGGCAGCGCCGTCGCCTTAACCCGACGGTCAGCGTATGCGCTTGCGGAGGTGCGCCACAGTGGTACCATCGGGCGAACGGGCCGCCCAGGGCGGGCAGCCCGGCCCAGGTTAATGGTTGGTGTCATTCTATCCCAACCGTCGGGATATGCATGGTTAGCCCACATCGAGGCGGCGAAGAGAATGAAGACCGAGCAGGACATTCCCGGCACTCGCCGCGCAATCGAGTACGTCGCCACCAAGCCCTTCATCTACTTCCTACTCGTCATGGGCGTTCTGTCTGGCGTACTGTTCGCTGCGGGCATTTTCCTTCTTGATCGGGTGCCCGAGCAGTCAGCCGCTGAGTTCCCCGACTGGCTTGTTCTGGTGTTCGTTGGCGGAGTGGGCTTCTCTCTGTGCTTCCCCTGGTTCATGATCCTCTACTTCGTGCGACATCTCTTGCTTTCGATCAAGGCACTAGAGAAGGCCAACAGGGAACTCAGCAGCGAGGTTGACCGCCTGAGCAACAAGGTGGGCTAACCCCGGCGCGGAGCGGGCCGATGGCAATTGGCCGCCGCTCCCAAGGCGGTATGCTTCAATAGGCTCAGGCCACGCGGCGGAATCAGCCGCCGCCCACGCCTGAGGCGTTGACGCACGCCACACCGGGCAACGTTCCCACCCCCGGCCCGCCGCCCGGGTTGATTACGCCGACTTCGCCACAAGCTGAGGGCGATTGTCGGTCCGCCCCGCCCGATTTCAATCGCCCCCGACGACGGCGAAGGAAACCGTAGATGGACACGAATGAACGCTGACAGGGCGGAACGACATTAATTCCGATATGTTGTATCTGTGTCCATCTGCGTTCATCTGTGGTTCCGAACGCCGTGCCGCGAAGTGGTCGTGTGTGTCCGGTCTTGTCGGCGGGGGCCCGCGGTGCTACGATTTACTGCTGGGGGACGGAATGGCTCAGCAGGGCGGGACCGGCGCCAAGCACCTCTTCGGCCGCATCGCCGTCGCGATGGGCTTCGTCGACCCGCAGCAGGTCGCCGACTCCCTCGACCTCCAGCGGCGCCTCGCGCAGGGCGGCAGGGGCATCCCCCTCGGCAAGATCATGCTCGCCAAGGGCTACATGTCCGTCTTCCAGATCCAGGAGGTCTTGAAGGGCCAGGCCCGGAGCGCGGTGCGCTGCGCGGCCTGCGGCGCGGAGTTCGCCATAGGCGACGGCGCCTTGGGCGAGTCCGGGCCCGCCCGCTGCCCGCAGTGCCTGCGCAGGCTCTCCGACGCGATGCCTGCCGCGTCCGAGGACGCGCCCTCCGAGCCCGACGACATGCCGGACGTGACGCAGGAGCTCGCGGTGGCCCCGGCCCCGCCGGGCCCGGGAGCGGCGCTCCTCGTCGAGCCCAAGGTGGGCCCCCCCTTCGACCTCCCCACGGAAATCGGCGAGCGGATCGAGCTCGGGCGCGCGCCCGGCGAAGGCCTGCCTGGCGGGCAGACAGGCGGCAGGGCGATCGACGACTCGGCCCTCAGCCGCTGCCACTGCGCCGTCTCGAACGAGGGCGGGCGCCTCTTCGTCGAGGACCTCGGCAGCCGGAACGGCACCTTCGTCAACGGCGAGCGCGTCGTCCGCAGGCAGCTCCACCCCGGCGACGAGATCGAGATCGGCGAGAGCCGCGTGATCGTCCGCGCCCCCCGCTCGGGCGGGAAGCAGGCCAACTCGACCGAGCTCTGGCGCGCCGAGGGGTTGTGCATGCTCTGTGGCGTCGTGATCCCGGAGGAGGACCTCGCCTCGGGCCGCGCGCAGAAGGCGCGCGAGGGCCTCATCTGCAGGCTATGCCTGGAGGTCGCCCTCGTGCCGGGGCGCAAGCTCGGGGGCTACCGCATCATCGAGCAGATCGGCGTCGGCGGGATGGCCGAGGTCTACCGCGCCGAGCAGGTCTCAAGCGGCCGCATCGCGGCGATGAAGACGCTCCTCGACCCGCAGAACGCGAGCGACTTGGAGCGCGCGCGGTTCGTCCAGGAGGCGAAGGCCAGCGCGCGTCTGGAGCATCCGAACCTGGTGCGCATCTTCGACGCGGGCGAGGAGTCGGCGATACCGTATATTATCATGGAGTATATAGAGGGCGAGGACCTCGCCGACATACTCGACAGGCGCGGGCGGCTGGGGATCGGGACGTCGCTCGACATCGTCATGGACATCGCCTCGGCCCTGGCCTATGCGCACGCCCACGCCGTGATCCACCGGGACGTCAAGCCCGCCAACATCATCATCGACAGCGTCTGGGGCAGGGCGCGCCTCCTCGACCTGGGCGTCGCCAAGATACACGACCTCTCCGAGAAGTCGCGCCTGACGCAGCGGGACATGGGGATTGGGACTCTTGAGTACGCCGCGCCCGAGCAGATCACGAGCGCCCGCGACGTCGACGGGCGGGCCGACGTGTATTCTCTCGGCGCCACGCTCTTCCGCATGGTGGTGGGTGTGCGGCCCTTCACCGCGACGCGGCAGATCGACCTCGCCAAGGCGGTCATGGACGACCCGCTCGAATGGCCGGACTTCGCACGCGACCACGTCCCCAAGGCCCTGCGCCGCGTCATCGGGAAGGCGATGGAGAAGAAGCCCGACCGGCGCCACGCCTCCGCCGACGTCTTCCGCGCCGAGCTCGCCAAGGTCCGCGAGGGGCTGGACTAGGTCATGTTCGTGCTCACCGGAACGCTCGCCGCGGTCGATTGGCTCACCGGCGCTCTGCCTGTGTTCTGCCTCATCCTCTTGATCGTCAGCGGGTTCGTTGTGTTCATCCTTCGCAATAGGAGGCACAACGCCGAGTTCAAGGCGCTTGCCGCCCGACTGGGCCTCAAGTACCACAGCGAAGCCAGCGGCGTGATGAGGCTGCATCCTCGTCTGGACCTTTTCGGGTTCGGCACTATATGCCGTGTCAGGAACCATATGCGCGGCACTGTCGGCGAGATCATGGTGCGTCTCTTCGACTATCAATATACGTATTCGAGCGGAAACCACGGTGAGCGCGAGCCCTGGCGCACGATCAGTGCGGTGCTCATCGAGCTGCCGGGCAAGCATCGCAAGGTGAGGGCAGATCCGTGCGACCCGCGCTGTGTCCGCAACCCCGCCGACGAGAAGTGGCGTGTCGACGTCTTCGACGACGATTTCGACGCCAGGTATGAGGTCACGGCTCGCAACGTCGAGTTCGCGAGGACGGTCTTCAACAGCGATTCCATCGGGCATGTCAAGAAGTACGCCGACATGCATGTGGAGGTCGCGGATTCGGCGGCGCTCTTCCACCGCGACCGTAAGCTGCCGACGGATGAGATCGCCGACTTACTGAAGACCGCGATAGAGTTCCTGAAGTGCGTGCCAGAATTCGAGTTCGCGAAGCACGGCGAGCCCTCCATGCGCTGAACGGCCCTGCACGTTGAACTCGCCAAGGTCCGCGAGGGGCTGGACTGACGCGGCCGGGCGGCGGCGGCTCACTTCTTTCACGTCTTGCCACGCATGCGGAGCGCAAGGGGGCATACTGCTTTCACGTCTTGCCACGCAGAGACGGATTCCACGAGACGCCACGCGCGGGCGGGGCCAGGGGAGGACGCGGCCCGCGTGAGGTCTCATTGCGATAACCGCCTCAGAAATAGAGGGCCCCCGAATTCAGGGAGCGGCGGGAATCCGGTTCTTCGTGAAATGAGGAGGCGTGTCTCGCGGCCGATCGCCGCTTGAGAAACGGCTTGGTATTCCCGGTCATCCCCTGCCGCGCGGGCGGGTCGGGGACGCCTCAGTTGTCGGGATCGGCGAGCATTATCAGCACGACCTCGACGTCGTCGAACCAGACGCGCGTGCCCGCGGTGGATGTCCAGACCCTGAATGCCCCGTTCAGGAGCTTCTTCTCGACCTCGATCTCTTGCGTGAACTTCTTCCACTCATCGCCGACGGTGTTCTCGGGGAGGTCCATGCCGCCGAGGTGCGCGCCGACGGTCGCGGAGCGACCGACCTGCGAGCAGGCCCAGTAGCTGACCCTGTAGGTCCCGGCCTGGAGCTTGAGCGAGGTCGAGGCGCCGGCCTTCGCCCCTTCGTCAAGGACGCGGGCCACCATGGCGCTCTCTCCGCCCTCGTGGGGATTGGACATATCGAGCCTCACGTAGTACTTGGCGCCGCGATTGCCCCACTGGCCCTTCGTCCACTTCGTGGCGAACCTGGTCTCCTCGTTCCTCTCCTCGAAGCCACCGTTTACAACGAGGTTCTCGGCGGAAAGCGGCGGCCCGCCCGCGGGCGGCCTGGGACCGCCCCCGGCGGGGGGCTTCTTGGCCCCGGGGCCCTTGCCCGGAGCGGCGGCGACATGCTTCACTGGCAGATGCCACGGCGCGGCGAGCTTTATCTCGTCGACTTTGTGGACCAGGTCTCCAGCCCCGACCGCGCGGAACGTGAAGTCGGGGCCGGACCACCAGATCTTCACCGCCGGCTTGGCCTGCTTGTTGAAGAACGCGAGCTTTATCGGAGTGGTCCCCGCCCTCAGGTTCACGGGCCTGCCGATCTCCGTGCCCGCGTCTTCCTTCCAGCTGCTGATGACGGTGCTGGAGCCGACCGAGAGAACGACCCCGCCGCGCCGCTCGACCTTGAACAAGTAGCGGCCGGACCTCGGCACGACCAGGAGCCCCTTCCACATCGCGCTGAAGTTGGTGGGCGAAAGACCCTTGCCGGGGAGCTCGTCCGCCCAGTCGTGCTGGAGGCGCGCGTCGAGCCTCTCGAATACCTTCTTGCCCGCCCCGGGCCGCAGACCCATGTACATCGAGCAGGCGATGCCGGGCGAGAGGCCCTTCCTGCCGTCAACATCAGCCTTGCCGGCGTCCCGGAAGAGGGTGTTCGCGGCAATGCTTTCGTCCCTGTTGCTGCCAGGCTTCCGCAACAGAAGCCTCAGCTTCGCATGCCCGTTCCGATCCCTGTGAAGCACGGTGATCTTGTGGAAGCCGGGTTTGAGTTGGACCTGGGCGGTCGGGTCCTTCGGCATCTTCTTCCATCCGTCGATCTTGAGCTGATCGTTGACGAACAGCTGCCCCGCGTCGTCGGCCTCGAGCTTGAAGCTGTGGGCCCCCCCGCTCGTCGCAAGGAGGTAGCCGTCCAGACGGACGGAGAACTTGTCATTCGGGAGCTTCGTACAGGGGCTGCGCTCGCCGACGTCGAATTCCGCCGATCGAGCAGTGGAAGCAATCCCCCTGCCTCTGGGGGATTCGCCGGCGTAGAACCTCGCCGTTAGCCCCCGGACGACCTTAGCGAACGGCCCCATGGAGCCGAGCTCCGGGACCTCGTGGAAGAAGTGGCTCGACGGGACCGCCCCCCCCCTCCTGACGCCCGCGGGCTGCCAGTTGAGGCATGCCTCTCCACCCTTGGCCCCGCCCACCGTCCCGACCGCCACGAGCTTGTGCAGCCCCTTCTCCATCACGATGGGCTTGTTGTTGGGGACGGCCTTGCCGTCGATCTTGACCTTGAGTCTCTCGGGCTGGATTCTGAACTCGCCATCGTAGTGGACGAAGAAGTACCCGGTCCAACGCAGCGTGTAGACGCCCCCCGGGAGCCCCAGGTCGGGCGGTGCACCACCGAACTCATAGTTGATCTGCGGGTCGATCCGGACGCCCACACGTTCGTCCAGGGCGGTTCCCTTGAATATCTCGCAGATGATGCCCGGCGCCACCTCGCCCGGCTTGCCAGTCTCGCCGGGGAGCGGCTCCTTCGGGCCGCCGGGGAGCGGCTTCCCCGCGACCTCGGGCTTCGGATCCTTCGGATCGGCGGGGCCAGGCGCCTCGGGTCCGGTCGGGAGCGCAGCCTTCTTGCCGTCCTTTTGCTCGAAGATATACCAGCTCGGATAGACGTAGACCCAGTAGCCCGGCGGCAGGCCAGTGTGTCCAGCCCATGTGGACGTATTCCGCATGCCGTGCTCGGAGAACTCGCCTTCCTTGAAGAAGTCCGACTTGACCTCGATCTTCTTGAGCAGCTTCGAGTACCTGCCGTTGACGGTCGCCTTCTTCTTGGCGGCCGCCGCGCCCAGCGGCTCGGGGAATTCCCGCGCGCCGGCGACTGTGTTGCCCAGATCGCCCGGGCCGGTTTTTAGATACTTGCCCCCGATCGGGCCTCGCGGGACGCCGTGGCCGCTCCACGAAAGCTTGCACTTGGCCGGCCCGTCGCGCTCCTCGAATTGGAGCCGGATCGGCGTCCAGCCCGCCTTGAGCTCCAGCCTGAGGCCGCGAGTGCCCGAGGCGTTCTCCAGCTTCGGGGCCCCGTCCAAGTCTCCTATCCAGACCCTGGCGCGGTCGCTGACGTCGAGCATCAGCATGTAGTTCCCGTCCTCGGGCACGTTGATCTCGCCACTGAGTCGACAGGAGAAGTTGTCCGCCGGCAACCCGGGAGCGGGCGCGCCCCGCCCCCAGTCGAAGTCGATGGCCTTCACGACCTTCGCCAGCTTGAGCTGCGCCTTGTCGAAGCCACGGCCCGCGAAGAACTCGGCCGCGAGACCGTGAATCGGCTTGTCGGGAATGCCCCCCGCATCCGCGTCGACGGCCGCCCCCGCGGGCTTCTTGTCGGCGGCGGGCTCCTCGTCAGGTTCTATCTCGATGGGGGGCGCGGCGAGGGCGGCCTTGACCTCGTCAATTGCCTTGCCCAGCTCCGGGGCCCCCTCGTCCATCGCATCTTCGAGGAATTCACGGGCCCATTCGAGGTCGCCGCGCATCATGAAGTACGCCGCGGCGTCGACGAGCTTGGTCTCGACGGCCGGGGCGATGACCACCTGCGCCGGGTCGAGCTCGCCGATCGGAATGCGTTCCACCTTGGCGCCCGTACCGTACGTCTTGACATGCAGGACGCCGTCCTTCGCCCTGAGAACGCGCCCGGCGATCTCCTCGCCCTTCCACTTCAGGTTGACACGGCTCCGCCTCCCGCCAAAACCGATCACGGCGAGGTCCTCAATATTCTTGGCCCGGCGCAGAATGCTGTTGAAGCGCGACAGGTCTCCGATCTTGCCGAGCTTCACGAGCGCGGCGCGACTCTCTTTCATATGCGCCTCGACCGCCGCGAGGCCGTCTGCACTGGCGGCATTCATCCCGACCAGGAATCGCCGCCAGGCCTCCTTGCGCCTCAGCTCCTTCTTCTCCGCCGCGGCGATCCTGGCCTGCTTCTCGGAGGCCTTGCGGAATATCCTCTCGGCGTTGTCGCGCCACGGCTGCGGCAAGGTCTCCCTATCGCCGAGCAGACGCATCGCGCCGGCGAGGTCATTCTTCTCGAACAGTTTCTTGGCTTCGGCGACGGTGGCCTTCGCCTGGTCCTTGATGGCCCCAATACGCTTGGCCTCGACCGCCGCCGCGACCTCGCGCGCCTTGGTGTCGAGGGCGTCCTTGCCGCTCTTCTCGAACCAGGTGGTCCCCTCGTAGCGGGTGCGGACGGCATTAAGAAGGCCGTACGCCTCCTCGGGGTTGCCCCTGTCGATCTGCGCCCTGACTCCCGCCACCGCCTTCGACAGTTCGGCCTTCGCGAGATCAGCATTTTGTCTATCGTATTCGCCGATGAGGGACGGAACCTGTCTGGCCTCGTCCGTGTCCGGGAAGTCCCGCGGGAACACCTTGAGAGCATCCATGACTTCCCTGTAGTTGCCGGTCAGGTCTTCCTCGGCCCAGCCCTTGATCTCGGTCAATCTTGTTTCAGCTTCGGAAACGGTAGGCTTCGGGGGCTCGGGCTCAATATCTGTCGTACGCGGGGGGTCCCGGTCGGGCTTCTTGCTGTCGGAAGCGAAGAACAGGGCTATCGCCACGCCGGCCACGATGCCGACGACAACGATGATGATGGCCATATTCCCCGAGCCGCCGCCGCTCTCCTCGGCCTCGACCGGCGCGAGTCTCGTCCCGGTGGCGCGGGCGCTGATCCTGCGGGTGGAGCGCGGCGGGGCAGCGGCTCTCGGTAACTTCCGGGCCGATCCGCCCCGGGGGGCCGCGCCGCCTCGGGGGGCCGCGCCGCCTCGGGGGGCCGCGCCGCCTCGGGGGGCCGCGCCGCCTCGGGGGGCCGCGCCGCCTCGGGGGGCCGGGTGACCGGCGCTCGGCTTCTCGGCGCCGAGTTTGGCGGCGAGGGCATTGCGTTGCTCGGGCGTGAGCTGGGCCGCGCAGGAACTGCAGAGCCCGCCCTCATCGCCGACGAGGGCCTGCCCGCGGCTGATTTCCCCTGGAGGGATCATCTTCCCGCAACGGTCGCAGTAGACTATGGCTTGGGGCATGCGCGCTCCCCACCGACAATATCACTCTGGCCACCGACCTTCGAAGGATACCCGTGCCCGGGAAAGGTGTCAACCAACATCCGAGCGCCGCCCACGGCGAATTCCTTTGTGACGGAAGCACCGATTCATGGGTAACATCCGATACTTGAGAGTTACCGCTCCACGCGCGCTGAGCGTACGCAGTCGTGCTTCCGTGCCCGGCACGCTTGCCCGCGCGCCGCACGCAGACAGGGCTCGCCGGCGCCGGTGCGCTTGACTCCGCTTGCACGCGGAACAGAATGCGGTCGGTCGCTCTGGTGTGGCCGTGCGCGCATGGAGTTGATGTCCGAAAAGAGAGGGAAATACCAACGATGAGTTCTCTTGACACGACCGACCTCGACGACGCGACGCGCGAGGCGGTCGACCGCGCCAAGGCGCGTCCCGACACGGGGGAAACGCTCCGCGAGCGCTTCCGCAAAACCATGCACTACGAGACGCCCGACCGCCTCCCGAACTTCGAGTTCGGCTACTGGGACGAGACCCTCCCCGCCTGGCGCGAGCAGGGGCTCCCGCCCGAGATCACCAACGAGCGCAAGGCCTACGAGTACTTCGGCATCGAGGACATGCGCGGCGCGCCGGGACGCACGGGCCTCAAGGGCGAGATGCGCCAAGAGGAGACCATCGAGGAGACCGACGACTACCGCATCTACCGGGACCGTATCGGCGTCGTCCTCAAGCAGCCGAAGGACGGGCACTCGACGATCCCGCAGCACATCAGCTTCCCCCTCAAGGACCACGAGAGTTGGGAGTGGTTCCGGGACCGGCTCATGCCGGAGGGCCGCGTGCCCGCCGACATCGCCGATCGCGTGAAGGAACTGAACGCATCTGACGTTCCTGTCAGGGCCGGCATCGGCTCGCTCCTGGGCTGGATCAGGGACTGGATGGGCTTCGAGGAGTTCGCGATGGCGACCATCGAGCGGCCCGAGTTCCTCGAGGAGATGATCGAGCACATCACCCGCAACGTCGTCTCGGTCCTCGGCGAGCTGGCGGCGGCGGGCCTCAAGCCCGACGTCGGCGGGGGCTGGGAGGACATCTGCTTCAACTCGGGGCCCATCTGCGGGGTCAAGTTCTTCGAGGATGTCGTTGTCTCGCGCTACGCCCGGATCAACGAGGTGCTGCGCGGCATGGGCTGCGACATCATGTTCACCGACTGCGACGGCGACATCTCGCTGCTCGTCCCGGGGTTCCTGAAGGCGGGGATGAACTGCATGTTCCCCGTCGAGGTGAACGCGGGGTCCGACCCCGTGCGCCTGCGCAAGGAGCACGGCCGCGACCTCAGGTTCCTGGGCGGCGTCGACAAGATGAAGATGGCCGCCGGCAAGAAGGCGATAGAGGCCGAGCTCATGCGCCTGCTTCCGGTCGTAGAGGAAGGCGGCTTCATCCCGCACTGCGACCACCGCTGCCCGCCGACGGTGTCGCTTGAGGACTACAAGTTCTACCTCGACCTCAAGCGCGAACTCTTCGCCTGCGGCAAGCGCGAGAAGCAGTACTAGGTCGAGACGGGCTCCTCACGGGGGATGTATGGGCGCGAATGACTCGCCTCCGCGCGAGCGGGCGTGGCGGGTTGTGCAGTGCGCCATCGTCGGCGTCATCGCCTTCGCCGCGGGCTTCGCCCTATGCATTGAGTTCGCAGACGCGACGCCGCCCGCCAGCATCAAGACGGTCATCGCTGACGACCATGTCCACGTCTGGGAAATCACACTTCCGCAGGGCTATCGGGACTATCAGGCCTACCTTGAGTCGCAAGAAGCGCCATTCCCCAATTCGGGCGCAGATGAGGTTCTCGTCTTTCCCGCTTTCGATGACGTCCCGTGGCGTTGCGTCACGGATTTCAATGTCCCGGGGGCCCAGGAGCCCGATCGCGGGCGTGACCTGAAGTCCGTCTCGTTCCGGATAGCCCTCTGTGTCAAGCACCGCGTCGACATTATCGACGAGCGCTTGGAGGGCAAGTCGCGTGAAGAGATATGGAAGGTTCTCGAGGACTTCAAGACTCCCATCGAGTACGCCACTATCGGGTCCGACGGCGGCGTTCGACGCAAAGCGCGTGAGCGGATCGCCGGCACGCTCTACAACATCTACAATCTGAACGCCCCTTCTGAATCCGGTCTTTCACACTATTCCGCCGTCACTATACCGAACCCGGAACTCTACGAGGACGGCGAAGAGCTCGTCCTGTGGATGAACCAGGGACTGCTGAAGGGCAAGCGGGCCGTCCGCTACCGCGTGCGGTACGCGCCGGTCAGCACCGCGTTGCCTACCGAGATCGACTGACCGTTGCTGGGAAAGACGTGCGGAAAATCCCTACTCCTCCTTGAGGGCGCGCTGGCGCTCAATCTTTTCAAGGTACTTCAGATAGCCCTCAGTCAGGGGCGCGTGCTTGGAGACGATCAGCCTCGCGGCGCCCCTTATGAAGAAGCGGTCCAGGTTGTACCGCCCCGCCCGCCTGAAGTTCCAGACCAGCGCGTCGAGGAAGACGTTAGCGAAGAGGCGCAACGTGTCCGCGAATGTCCTCCTGAAGGAGTAGAACTTCCGGTAGGCCTTTTCCACCGCGCGCGACAGCGTCAGCGCGCTCATGTTCTTGGGCTGGAACACGATGAACATCCCGTTGTAGTAGTCCCAGTTCTGGTGAAAGAGCCGCCCCGCCTTGGCGATCCCGTCGTAGAAGCGCGTCCCGGGCAGCGGCGTTATGATCATGTACTGGACGGTGTCGACTTCGTTGTCGATGCAGAACTGCACGGTCCTGTCGATGTTCTCGGGCGTGTCGTTGTCCTCGCCCATCATGAACATGCCGTGGATGCACACGCCGTGCTCATGCAGCGTCTTTATCGCCTTCTCGATGTCCGCGCGCGTCTGCGACTTGTGCAGGGCCTTGAGGGTATCGTCGTCTATCGACTCGAAGCCGATGAAGACCCACGTGAGGCCCGCCTCCACCATCTTGTTGATAAGCTCCGGGTCCTTGGCGATGTCGGAGCGCACCTGGGCGGCCCACGTCAGGTCCAGCTTCTTCTCTATGATCAGGTCGCACACTTCGGTGATGCGCTTGCGGTCGGCGGTGAAATTGTCGTCGTAGAAGAAGATGCTCCGGTGCTTGAAGTGGGAGAGGGCGTTCTCGACCTCCGCCACGATCCGCTCGGCGGACATCTTGCGGAACTTCTTCCCGAAGACCTGCGTCACCGAGCAGAAGCTGCAGTCGAAGGGACACCCGCGCGAGGTCATGATCGGCGCGGAGTAGACGTTCTCGAGCCCCTCGATGAGGCTGTAGTTGATCAGGGGCGTGTCGTCGAGATCCATGAGCTTCTTGCCCTGGATGAGTTTCTCCTTGTACTTGCCCTCGACGACGTCGACGATGATCTCGTCCGCCTCGCCCACGACGACGTGGTCGGCGACGTTCAGGAACTCGTCGGAGACAAGCGACGCGTGGATCCCGCCCATCAGGACCATGGAGTCCGGATAGGTCTCCTTGAGCTGGCTCGCCAGAAGTCGGGCGCGGTTGGCGCTGACGCTGAGGGCCGTTATGCAGTAGACGTCCGCCTTCACCTCGAAGGGATCGACCGCGCGGCCGAGGATGTTCTCGTTGAGGATGCGGACGTCGTACCCCGCCTTGTCCAGGATCGTTCCCAGATAAAGCGACCCCATGAGCGGAAGCTTCATATAGTTGTCGAAGACGTTGGTCTTGTTGCTGGTCGGCTCGATGAAGACGACTGATTTCTTGCTCATTTACTCTTTCCCAACGCGAGAACGCTGATACCCGCTAGGATAAACGCGGTCCACCAGTAGTCGGGGCCCAGCTCCAGGACCAGGAAGGAGAACACCGTCGCCACGAGCATCAGAAGCGCCATGAACAGGGCGAACTTCCGCCTGCGGCCCACGACGAAGATCGTCCCGAAGACGATCGAGAGGAACCCCATGAAGAGCGGCCAGAGATGCCGCAGATTATGCCATCCGGACCCGCCCTCGGGGCCAGTGGAGAAGTTGAGGTAGAACGCCAGGCCGCTGAAGAGGATGAGGTACTCGCCGAGCGCCAGGAAAGATGCCCCACGGCCCTGCCGCTTGACGTATATCCCTACGAAGCCCACGCCGAGCGAGAGCGTGAGCGCCGGCCAGAGCCCGTAGACCGTCGTCAACTCCAGTTGCGACCCGACGGCGAGGATCCCGCCTATCGCCACCAGGAGAATCCCGAGCCTTCTGTATGTGACCTGATCCAGGTCTCTCATCGTTGACATGACTGCCCTTCCTTAACAGTACGGCAACAGTACGGCCCGGCTGCCGACCCATCGCCGTGGTCGTGCCGCGGCCGCGCGCGCCGGATCGTCTTCATATGATTACGCAATGAGACGTGGTCGCCCCGAAGGCATTTGTCGCACTTCCCGCGCCGCATGTCAAGGAATGGCGGCCCCGCGGGCGGTGGCATTTTAGAGAAGCCCTTCGGAATAGCTTCTCGGGCGCGAGGCCGGGGTGGTTGACGATGGCCGCGTGCCTGGTCGGCGGGGGGCTGTCCCGCCGCCGGCGCGACCCGGACGTCTCCCCGCGATAAATACGCGCAGCCTTGACACCGCCTTGGGAAGGCAAGATCATGGGCCTGGACGAGCATCCGGGGCGCGCATCCGCCGCCGACACGCACATTCGCGGGGGGGACCTTCCTCTGAACACCGAGCAACCCGCCGCACGTGCGGGAGACAGGGCCGGCATCCGGTCATGCGACCGCCTCGCCGCGGCGGTCGCGGTCGCCCTGGCGGCGACGTCCGCGGCCCGTGCGGCGCGCGCGCTTGAGGCCCCGGAGGAGATCGAGCGCCCGGCCCACGACCTCGAACTGGAAGGCCGCTTCGCCGAGGCCCAGGCGGCGTTCGCGGATGCCCTCGTCGCTTCGGCGTCCGAGGCGGCGCGCGCCTCCGCCAACGCGATTGACGATCCGGCGGCCTTGCGCCGGGCGCTGTTCCTCTGGGCGTGGTGCGAGGTCCTCGCGGAGAACGCGTGGCAGCTCACCTGGTGGACCTCGCGGCCCGGGGAGCTCGCGCGGCCGTTCGCGACCGCCCGGAGGTCCGCCACGGCGCCTCCCCCCAGGAGGGGCGCCCCGCCGCCGCGGGAACTTGTGCTCGCGAGGAACGACCTCGCCTCGTGGCTTTCGTACAGGCTTCTGGAGGTCCACCGGCGCTCGGACGCGAGCGAGCGTGTCGCGGCGGAGGGCCGGCGTCTCGGCTTCATCACCGACTGGCGGGTCATCGGCCCCTTCGAGAACGAGAAGGGCGGCGGCTTCGACGTCGCCTACCCTCCGGAGAGGGAGATCGACCTGGGGGCCGAGTACCCCGGCAAGAAGCACCCCGTCCGCTGGAGGCGGGTGCCCGTCCGGCCCCCAGACGGCGTCGTCGACCTCGACGCCATGTTCCGCCCGAACGAGGAGTGCATCGGCTACGCGGTCACCTTCGTGCGCTCGGAGGAGGCGCGCCCCTGCGAGCTGCGCGTCGCCTCGGACGACGGCTTCAAGCTGTGGCTCAACGGCCGCGGGCTCGCATCGCGCGAGGTCGAGCGCGCGTGCGGTTTCGACCAGGACGTCCTGCCCGCCGAACTGGAGGCCGGATGGAACCGCATCCTCCTTAAGATTACGGACTCCCGCATCGACTGGGAGTTCCGGCTGCGGATCACGGGCCCCGACGGGGTCGCCCTGGAGCCGGGCAGGGACTTCGATGTGAGTTCCTCCCCGGCCCGGGAGTGCGCGGTGGCCGAAGGCGGGCCCACAGCCGCGCGCGAGTGGGGCGGGGCGGGGTACTTCTCCCGGCGTCTCGCGAACGTGTTCCCCTGTCGGGACGGCGCGTCCGTGGAGCTGGACCGGGAGCGCGAGGGTTTCGCCGAGGCGTTCGCACGGGCGCTGGGTCGGGCGCCTGACCGGCAGGAGTCGGGCACACGCGACGGGCTGGAGCGCCTCCTCAACGCGAAGACCGCGGCCGACTGGGCCGCCGCCTGCCCCGGCTTCGCGCGCGCGATCGAGGCGAAGGAGCTCGCGCGGCTCTGGTACGGCCTGGGGCGTCTGCGCGCGGGCCGGAACTCGCATGGCGTCAAGCGCCACCCCGACCGCGAGGCGCTCGCGCGCGCCGTCAAGCTCGCCTCGGCCGACCCCGTCTACGTGAACGCGCTCGCGCGTGTCTCCACGGACTGGGTCACGATGGCGGCCGAGAGGAACGAAAACCCGCGCGTGCGCCTCCTGCGCGAGGTGGTCGCGCTCAGGCCCGACGCCGCGGGAGCGCTCCACGAGCTCGCGAGCCACGCCCTGCGCCGGCAGGGGAACGCCGCCGCGGCCATCGGACTCGCGCGCCGAGCGCTCGCCGCGACGAAGGACTTCCCGCTCGCGAGACTCACCGAACTCGACTGCTATTCGTGGCGGAAATGGACCGAACTCGCGAGGGCCGGCCTCGAGAAACTCGCGCACGAGTATCCCGGCGACCCGACGGTGCGGGGGAGATGGGCGGCCGAACTTCTCGGGTCGGGCCGGGCGGCGGAGGCGCTTCGGGCCTACCGCCTGGCGCACGCCGCGGACACAAGCATCGAGTGCTACCGCGAGGGCGTCGAGGCCTGCCTCCGGGCGCTGGGGAAGACCTACGCCGTCATCGATCTCCGAAGGCAGGCCGTCGCGGCCGCCCCCTTCGACATCGCTTCATGGCTCGAGCTCGCGCGGCTCTACGCGGCGAAGGAGGACTTCGCCTCGTCCGTGGCCGCCGCGAGGGAGGCGCTGGCCGTGTGTCCCGACGAGCACCTGGCCCTCGAGGCGCTTGGCAACGCGCTCCAGTCGTTGGGCAAGCCGGACGAGGCCCGCGAGGCCTGGCGGCGGGCGCTCGAGCTTGCCCCGAACCTGGTTCGCCTGGAGCGCTACCTTGAACTGGTGGACGGCAAGCCCACGTACGACCGCGCCTTCGCCGAGGATACGGCGCCCCTCATCGATCGGGCGCGCGACTACGTTCCGGCCGAGGGCGACCCGCTCGTGGAGGTGCTCGAGAAGGCCATCGACCGCGTCAACATCGACGGCACGGTCAGCCGCACGGTCCACAGGATCGTGCAGGTGAGGAACTCCCGAGGGATCGAGGAGTTCGGGAAGCAGTACGTCTTCTTCTATCCCGGCGAGCAGGTCGTCAAGGTCCGGACAGCGCGCGTGCATCGGGCGGACGGGTCGGTGGAGGACGCGCCCGCGTCCGGCCCGGGGGACGCGCTTCGGACGGGCTACGCCGGGCGTTCGGCGCTCCCCTTGGGTCTGCCGCCGCTCCGCGCGGGCGACATCGTCGAGATCGAGTACCGGGTCGATGATACCAAACAGGGCTTCTTCGGCAGGTACTTCGGGAACATCTTCCTCTTCCAGGGGCCCCGGCCGCGCCTGCGGTCGAAGTACGTCCTCATCGCGCCCATGGGGCTCGAGCTCCACTTCAACGCGCGCGGCGGCGATCTCGAACCCGAGGTCGCCGAGTGGGCCGAGGGCGACGCGGTCGTCCGCACGTGGACCGTCGAGCCCGCGCCCAAGATCCGATTCGAGCCGCACATGCCGCCGCTCCATGAGCTGGCGCTCCAGGTCCAGGTCTCGACGTACAGGGACTGGGGCGAGTTCGGCCGCTGGTACTGGAACCTCGTGAAGGACCAGCACCGGACGGACCCCGAGCTCGAGGCGAAGACGCTGGAACTCGTGGCGGGGCTCAAGACCGATATCGAGAAGATCCGCGCGATCTACGATTTCGTGGCCTCGGAGGTCCAGTACAGCGCGTGGGAATTCGGCGTCCACGGGTTCAAGCCTTACCGGGCGACGAAGGTCTTCGCGCAGCGCTTCGGCGACTGCAAGGACAAGGCGACGCTCATCAAGACGATGCTCGGCCTCGTCGGCATCGAGTCGATGCCCGCCCTCGTCCGCGCCTCCATGCGGACGCCCGTTGAGGACCTGTCGCTCCCCCTCTTCGGCCACTTCAACCACATGATCGTCCACGTCCCGCCGGCCGATGGCCGGGGCGCCCTCTGGCTCGACGGCACGATGGCGCTCCACGCGATGGAGACCGTCCCGGTTTCGGACGCCGGCAAGCTCGCGTGCGTCGTGGCCCCCGGGGGCGGGAAGCTCGTCCGGATCCCGCGGGGCGGACCCGAGGAGAACGCGATCTCCGAGAAGGCCGAGATCGAGCTCTCGCGCGAGGGTGGACGGATCGCCGCGCGGGTCTCACTCTCGGCCCGCGCGACCGGGTGGCTCGCCACCTTCGCGCGATTCCGGATGAACGGCACCGAGGCGGCGAAGGCCGTCGCCGGCCACCTCTACGGCCGGCAGATGCCGGGGTTGCGCGTATCTAGCATCGCGACGTCCGACCTCGAGGACATCGGGGCTCCCGCAGAGTGGCGTTTCGAGGGCGTCGTCGGCGAGTTCGGTGTGGCGCGGGACGCGGGTCGCGGGGCAGACGCGCGGGTGTGCTCCCGGACGCTCGGCTCGCCCTTCAGAGGGGTATTCCGCGGGGACTGGGGGCTCCTGACGCCCGAGAATCTCTCGGACTACGCGGCGCTCGCATCGCGCGAGCATGACCTGGTGCTCGCCGCCCCCTGGCGGTACGAGGGCGAGGTCGTCTTCAGGCTGAAGCCCGGGAGGCGACCCCGACGCGGCGGCGGACTGGAGTTCGCCGAAGTCCCGAAGGACGTCGTGCTCGAGCGGCCCTTCGGGCGCCTGCGGATCACCTACAGACAAGAGGGCCGTTCCCTTGTCGTCAGGAAGCTCGTCGAGATATCGACCGACCGCATCGGGCCCGCCGGCTACGGGGAGTTCCGCGTGTTCGTCAACCGCGCCGACCGCGCGGAGCGCGGCGAGATTGGGGTCCGCGTTGCGGAGTAACCTGCCACGCGCGGTCTTGCTCCTGGCGGCGCTCGCCGTCGTCGGGCTCCCTCGTGCCCGGGCCGGCGAGCCGGCCGGCGCGGGGCCCGGCGCGGAGACAAACAAGAAGCTCTTCGCCGCGCTCGAGGCCGCCCTCGGCTCAGAGGCGGAGGCCCGGGGCGACTGCACGGGAGCGGCCGAGGAGTGGCTCGACGCGTTCGCCGGGGCAGCCCGGACGCCGGCGGCCGAGGTGCTCCTCCTGAGGCTGGCCGAGGCGAACGATCTCGACACGGAGCCGCGAAGGGCGGCCTCCGTCTACGAGCGCCTGCTCGCGTCGACGCCCCCGCTAACCGGGCGCGTCAGGCAGATGGTCTCCGACCGCCTCGCGAGGCGCTACCGGGCGGCGGGCAGGTTCGGCCGCGCCGCGGCGCTCGAACGCGAGATGGGCTACGTGAACGCGTGGGCGGTCTCGGGCCCGTTCGGATACACGCGGCGATCCGTCCACTCGCAGGTCTTCGCCCCCGAGCGGGAACTCGACCTCGACGGTCCCATGGCGTCAGGCAGCCGCACCGTTGAGTGGCTCGCCCCGGGAGTGCCGCATTCGGGCCGACGGACGGACGTCTTCGCGCCCCTCTACCCGAAGGAGGGCTGCGCCTACGCCGTTGCGCAGGTGGAGTCGGACAAGTCGCTCTACACGAGGCTCATCGTCCGGTGCGCGGGGCCGTTCAAGCTCTGGTGGAACGACTCGCTTCGCGTTGATGCCGACAGGGAAGACGAAGCGGAATCCGACGAGATCGTGGTGCCCATCGCGCTCAACAAGGGATGGAACCGCCTTCTCCTTAAGATGACGGCGCTCGCCCCGGTCCTGTCCTGCCGCGTGGAAGACCCTTCCGGTCTGCCGCTGAAGGGACTGCGCTGGGAGCGCGGCCTGGTCTTGCACGATCCGGTGCACTTGCGGTTCCCGGGCTCACCCAAGGTGTCGGTTGACATCGGTTCGTCGCGCGCGCTCTCCGCTGTGCTCAAGAGCGGGAAGCTCCCGGCCGAGCGGGAAGCGCTCGTGCGCGCGGCGCTCGGCATGGTCGCGGGTTCGGAGGGGCGCTCCGAGGAGGCGCTCGCCGAGTTCGTGCGCGCGACGGAGCTCTGCCCGGAAAGGCCTCACCTCTGGTATCAGCTCGCGCGCACGGCGGAAGTGGCCGATCATCTGCCGCCGTCGGCCCGCCGGACGCGCGCGCGGAAGGCCTACGGGCGGGCAGCGGCCTGCGAAGGCGGGTTCGTGCCCGCCGAGGTCGCGATCGCGTCCATGCTGCGCGCCGACCGTCACCCGGTCCGCGCGGTCTCGCGCCTGAAGGTGGCGCGCGCCTGTCTCGCGGGACGGGAGAAGGGAGCGCCCCCGGAGTGCCCGCTCGTGGCCCTGGCTCTCGCCGAGGTCGCGCTCGGCGAGGGGTGGTACCACGAGGCCCGGCGGTGGGCCGAGGACGCGGAGCGCGCGGGCCCGAGATGGAGGCCGGTGCACGACTTCTGGGCGAGATATCACGCAGCGCGCGGCGACCCGAGACGGGCGGCCGCGGCCTGGCGGCAGGCGCTCGCCTCCGACGCGGCGGACGTCGCGGCGCGCAGGGCCCTCGCGCGAATCCATGTCGGCCTAGGCGACGGAGGCGCCGCGATCTCCGAGCTCCGCAGGGCCCTGGAGGCCGAGCCGGGCGCGCTCGAGGTCTACCTTGAACTCGCGCGGGTCGAGCTCGAGGCCGGCCGACACCCGAGCGCGGAGAACACGCTCCGCGCCGCGCTAAGGACCTTCCCGAACTCGCCGGAGATCAGACGGCGGCTGGGCGAGGTCTGCCTGAGGCGCGGCGACAAGGAGAAGGCGCTCTCCGAGTGGGACGAGGCGCTTCGGCTGCGGGCCGACTGGCACGTGATCCGACGTCAGGCGGGGGCCCTTCGCGGCGAGCCGGACGACTTCTCGCTTCCGTTCGCGCTCGACGCGGACGCGGCCGTGGCCGAGTCGAAAGGCGCCGATGACTGTCCGCGGGCCAACACCATTCTGGTTGTCGACCAGACCGTGGTGAGGATATACGCGGACGGTTCACGCTCCGAGATAACCCACCAGGCCCGAAAGGCCCTGACGACCGAGGGCGTGAAGGAACTCTCGGAGCTCCGCGTGAGGGGCGAACTGCTCGAGGCGCGCACCCGGCTCCCGGACGGGACGGTGCTGGAGCCCGCCGTACTCCCCGGGCGCGGCACGCTCACGATGCCGGGCGTGGCAATCGGCGCGATCGTCGAGCACAGGATACGGCGCGACTTCCCGCGCCCGAGGGGCGGCTTCGTGAGGCTCCCCAGATGGTACTTCCGGGGACTCGAGGCGCCGCACCAGGTCTCGGACTACGTCGTCATCGCCCCGGCGGCGATGGACCTCCGCGTCCTGGCCCGCAACTGGGGTAGCCGCTTCGACGGGGAGGAGTTCGTCGCGCACCCGCCGAAGGAGGCCGACGGCCTCAAGACGTGGCGCTGGACCGCTCGCAATGTTCATCCCGCCCTCCCGGAAGAGGGCCACGAACACTCATGCGAGATCCTCCCGAACGTGCTGGTCGCTCGCGCGCAATCGTGGGACGACGTGAATTGGGAGTGCCTTGATGGCTTCGCGGGACGCACTCGCCTGACTCGGGCCATCAGGGAAGAGGCGGCGAAGGTCGTCGCGACGGCCTCCAAGGACGACCGACACCTCGACGAGCGCTCGAAGACGCGCGCGCTTTTCAGCCATGTCAATGGGCTCGTTCGCGCTGAATCGAGGCTCATCGACGCCAGCCACGTGCTCGCGGCCCGCTCCGGCCGTCGCGTAGCCCTCTTGGCCGCGCTCCTGCGCGCAGCGGGTCTCCATGCCGAATTCGCTCATGTCCGCCGGAGAGCCGAGGCGATCCCTCCCGACCAGGGCCCCGGAGAGCCCATCTGGGACCTGCCTCAACGCAAGTACTTCTCGAACGCGCTCGCGACCGTGAAGCTCCGTAGCGGAGAACGGCTGTGGCTCATTCCGTCGGGCCGCCACGCTCCCTTCGGCAAGATTCCGCCAACCTATCATGGTGGCACGGCCTTCATCGCCTCTCGGCGTGGGGGTATCCTAACCACTCTTCCCTGGGGACGTCTCGACGAGCACGGCGAGACGACACGGGCATCGCTGACGTATCAAGCGGATGGCGGGCGCTTCCTCGGCGTATACTCTCTGGTCAGTACCGGCTGTGCGGGGAGCGCTTACATGCGCATGTTCGACGAATTGGAGGTGTCGCGGCGGGAGAACTGGGTCGAGAAACGATTGAGCAAGAGGTTCGGCGGCGCGCTTTTCCAGAAGATGGAAATGCCCGAGGCCAAGGATCCAGAGGCGCCGTTCACGCTCGCTGCCCACTTCACGCTCGACGCCAGCTTCGACTCATCGGACGAATGGGTCGACGTCCCAACGGGTGTCGATCCCCTCTCGATGACGAAAGGCTTCATCTTCGTGAACGAGCGCGAGTACGCGCAGAAGATCCACTCGGGCCTGGTCCGACGAGATGAGGTCACTGTCCGTATTCCCGGTGCGCGAGACTGGGCATTGCCGCCTTCTTTTGTCCGACAGACCGCCTTCGGATCCTACAACCTCGTCTTCACGCGGGAAGGGGACGAGATCACGCTACGTCGCGAGGTAACGATCATGCCGCAAATCGTAGCGCCCGGCCGCTATGGAGAGTTCGTCCGCTTCTGCCGGGACATCGACGCGGCCGAGTCCGCGCCCCTCCGCGCCAGGCTGCACGAGAAGAGAGAATAGCACCGACGGACGGAGCGGGCCTCTCGAGGCCCGGGCGAAGAGAATGAACGATACCCCAACAACTCCCCCACTGTTTGACGAGGCGTTCGCGCGACTGCGCGGCGTCTACGAGGAGCTGGACGCGAGGATCGACCTCCTCCGCGCGCGCTTCCCGGACTCGTCCTGCCGAGAGTGCGGGACATGCTGCACCTTCCCGCCGGGGGCGCCCGTTCTCTACGCGACCCGCCTGGAGCACGCCTACCTCGCCTCGGAGCCGCCGCCGATGCAGGCCGGCCTCGGCGAGGGAGAGTGCCCGTATCACGAGGCGGGGTCCAACCTCTGCACGGCCCGAGAGCGCCGCACGGTCAGCTGCCGGACCCACTTCTGCGACGAGGCAATGCCGGAGAAGGCGGCGCGCGAGGCGGCGCAGGATCTCTGCGAGTGGGCGCTCGACCGGCTTCGCGAGATATCGGCCGAGTTCGACATCCCGTGGGACTACGGCCCGGTGGTCGACAGGCTGTGAAGCCGGGGGAATGCGTGGGAAACGGGATCGTCTCGGCCGGCCTCGCGTGCTTCGACCACCTGATCGTGGTGCCGTCGCTCTCCGCGGTGGCCGACGGCACGCGCGTGCGCGAGGTCCTCACGCAGTGCGGCGGGGTGGCCGCGAACGCCGCGGTCGCCGCGAGGGCCTTGGGGGGGGCGTCGAGCTCTGGTCCCGCGTCGGCGACGACGACCGCGGCTCGTTCGTTCTGGCCGAACTCCGCCGCAGAGGCGTCGACACCTCGCAGGTATCGGTCGTCGAGGGGGCGCGGACGCCCCTTTCCACCGTTCTCGTCGAGGAGGGGACCGGCGAGCGGCGCTTCCTCTACTACCCGGGAGAGGGTTTCGGCGGGGATAGCGACCCGCCCAAGCTTGCGCGCCTCGAGGGGGCCGGGGCGCTCCTTGTGGACGGCCGCCTGCCGGAGACGTGTCTGGCCGCCGCGCGCCGGGCGCGGGGCTCGGGCGTGCCGATAGTCACGGATATCGGCCACGCGAGCGAGGACGAGGTGTCGCTCCTCCGCCTAGCCGACTACCCCGTGGTCTCGGAACTCGCTCTGGCCGAGCTAGCGCCCTGCCGAGGGCCCGACGACCTCGCCGACGAACTCCTGTCGGGCTCGGCCCTGGCGGTGGTTGTCACGCGGGGCGCGCGCGGGGCGTGGCTCAAGGAGAGGGGTCGCGGCGCCAGGCGCCTGGGGGCGTTCCCGGTCGAGGTGGTCGACACGACCGGGGCGGGCGACGTCTTCCACGGCGCGTTCGCGTGGGCGGTCTCGAAGGGGAGGCCGCCCGAGTGGGCGGTGGAGTTCGCGTCCGCGGCGGCGGCCATCGCCTGCACGGCGCTCGGGGGGCAGACCGGTGCGCCCGATCTGGCCATGGTGGAGGAGGCGCTCCGCTCGGCCCGAGCCCCGAAGTGGAAGGATGCCCAATCGGGGCCCGAGTCATTCGGGCTCACATAGTCGTCAAATGCGATACCCCGGCGCGCGCCGTAAACGGGTTATCCACCGCTCTTCCACATTTAGCCCTCGAGAATCCGCGGTCGCTCCCCCTCTTTCCACGGCACTTCGACAGCTTCTCAACCGCGCCCTGCGCCTTATTGACAAGGCATCAACCGCGGACAAACGCGCTGTCGCGTGTTGTTGAGGGGTTATGAACCTTCCGCGAACAGGGCGCGGGCGCTTCTAGGCCTGTCTCCGACATGACTTGCGCGATCGGCCGACGGGTTTTCAACACCGGCCGAGCGGGGTTTTCAACGGCCGCTCAACACTTCTCCACGGGACGCGCGCCCTCGCGCGGGGAAATGGGAGAACACTACTCGTCGAAGCGGACCCAGACGAGGGTGAGGCCCTCGGGCGGCGCGGTGGGCCCGGCCGCCGAGCGGTCGCGCGCGGCGAGCGCCTCGGCGATCCACCCGGGGGATTCCTTCCCGCGCCCGACCTCGGTGAGCGAGCCGACTATCGTCCGGACCATGTGCATGAGGAATGCGGGCCCCTCGACCTCGAACGTCACCGTGTCGCCCTCGCGCGAGATGTCGAGGCGCTCGATGGTGCGCTGGGGGTTCTTGGCCCGGGTGGCCTCGGCGGCGGCGAAGGAGGTGAAGTCGTGCGTGCCGACGAGTGCCTTCGCCCCCTCCCGCATGGCGTCGACGTCGAGCTCGGCGCCGAAGTGCGCGACGTGCCCGCGGCCGACGGCGGGGCGTATCGCGCGCGTCGAGACGCGATACCTGTAGAGTTTCATCTTGGCCGACTTCCTCGGGTGGAACCCGGGCGGGACCTCGTCGGAGCGGAGCACCGCGACGTCGCGGGGGAGTTTGCTCGTGAGGGCGGGCGCGAATCTGTCGGCGGGTACGCTGGACTTCGTCCGGAAGCACGCGACCGCCCCGAGGGCGGAGACGCCGGCG
>Ga0272441_10004009_pt1 | contig 27254 bp, 24 predicted proteins | sample SSMProp6N_FD_193582 | JGI IMG/M metagenome (GOLD analysis project Ga0272441, IMG submission 193582) | Marine sediment archaeal communities from Little Sippewissett salt marsh, Falmouth, MA, United States - SSM-Prop-6N | ecosystem: Environmental > Aquatic > Marine > Wetlands > Sediment ... | reverse complement strand
ATGAAGAAACGGCAAAAAGAAACCAGTATTAATCGTAAAAATAAAGTGAAAAAAGATTTTCAAACTGATGCCAACCAGCTGTTCTGTGATTCGCTAAATGAGCGGATAAACAGTAAAGGCAGTGTAGAGTATAATTTTTCCGGGAAAATAATATTACTGGTGGAAGAAGGCTTGGGTTTTACCGGAAAGGAAGCCGTAGACTATTTTAATCAGAAGGGTAAAAATTTTAAAAATAAGATTTTCGATGAAATCTGGTTAATGTTGAATTTGGCAGGACATTATAAAATTTACCAGTTAAAATAATTCCAAGCATTGAGTGCGAAAAAGAGATAGATTGTTTATTGCTGTTTAAATCAATGATATAGAAAACAATCTATCTTTTTTTAAGTTTTTATAATAACCGGAGCATAATAAAATAATAAAACAGCATTTGCCTTCATCATAATTCGCGTTCCCCTGAATTTAAACTATGTTATAATAATAATAAGTTCCCAAAATTATATGACATTGAAAGAATGATTTAGGTTTATCATTTTAAAGTAAGAAAAATGAGCAAAGAAAATAGTCAATTAAAAATTGGTTGCCATGTCTCCATTGCCGGAGGAATAGAAAAATCGGTTACCAGGGCAATGGAATTAGGTTGTAGCACCATGCAGATATTTTCAAAAAATTCTTCTACCTGGAAAGAAAAGTCATATCAGGATGATGAGATAAAAAAACTAAATAAAAACTTATACGATGCAAAAATATCACCGGTTTTTATCCATGCTTCCTACCTGTTAAATCTTGCATCACCATCAGATGAGCTTTTCCGGAAGTCAATCAATGCCTTAATTGAAGAGCTCAAAAGAGCACACTTCCTTTTTTCTATATTGCCTTTCGCTTATGTAATTATTCACCCTGGAGCACATACCGGTTCAGGAGAAGAGTATGGCCTGCAGAGAATCATCCATGGACTGAATATCTGTTTGGAAAAAACAGAGGATTTAAATTTGAAAACCGTGATATTGCTTGAGACCACTGCCGGTTCAGGCAGTCATTTGGGTTATACCTTTGAACAATTAAGAAGAATGCGAGAGAGTGTAGTCGCTAAAAAGAAAATCGGTATTTGCCTGGATACATGCCATGTATTTGCGGCAGGATATGATATTTCCAATAAAGAAGGACTGGAAAGGGCATTATCCCTTTTCGAGAAAAATATTGGATTGGAGCATTTAAAAGTGATTCATTTGAATGATTCTGTATTTCCGTTGGGCTCACATAAAGACCGGCATATGCATATCGGTAAAGGATTTATTGGACTAAAAGGATTTGAAAATATTGTTAACCACCAAGCGTTAAAAGACCTGCCGTTTATTCTGGAAACACCCAAACATGAGGTTAAGGATGACTTGCAAAATATCAGCCTGGTAAGGCGTTTAGTTTTGGATTGATTATGCTATAATTGGATAAAATATGTTTGAAAAATCAATGGCCGATATTAAATTTATTAAATTAAAAATGCGGAGATTAAATCATTGCCGGTAGAAAAAATATTACACGAGATTGAAAAATATCATAGAATAAATGCCAATTTTACGGATTGGGAACATCTTTCGGCAAAAGAGGCTATATATGAAGATTTTCCTGATTGGATAGACGGGAAATTAATGAGTGTATTGATTGAAAAAGATATTGAAAGGATTTATTCTCATCAGGCATCAGCTTTAAATGCGATTAAAAACGGAAAAAATGTCATCATTGTCACTCCAACGGCTTCAGGCAAAACGCTTTGTTATAATATACCGGTTTTAGATGCCATATTGAAAGATGATAGTAGCCGGGCACTTTACCTATTTCCAACGAAAGCACTGTCCCAGGATCAGTTAAAGGAATTATATCTGTTGCTTACTGCCCTTGATGAAGGAATTAAGACATACACCTATGATGGGGATACGCCAAATTCGGCTCGCCAGGCAATTCGTAAAAAGGGGAATATTGTAGTGACCAATCCTGATATGCTGCATCTGGGCATATTACCGCATCATACCAAATGGATAAATCTTTTTAGAAATCTCAAATATATTATCATTGATGAAATCCATATTTACCGTGGAGTATTCGGCAGTCATCTGGCAAATGTTATCCGTAGATTAAAGAGGATTTGCCGCTTTTACGGTTCAACTCCCCAATTTATTTGTTGTTCGGCTACTATTGCCAATCCCCTCGAATTATCCCAAAAAATTGTTGGAGAAAAGTTCGATTTAGTAGATAATAACGGTGCACCCCAGGGAGAAAAACATTTCTTATTCTATAATCCTCCTGTAGTCAATAAAGAGCTGGGAATTAGAAGAAGTGTTATCAAGGAAGTAGCTAGAATGGTGACTTCATTTTTAGATTTTGATATTCAGACCATTATATTTGCCAGAAGCCGCTTGACAACAGAAGTACTGACCAGTTATTTGAAAGATTTCCTTCAACGAAGCGGCAGGTCAAAAGATATTGTCAGGGGGTATCGTGGTGGGTACCTGCCAAATCTACGACGGGAAATTGAGAAAGGAATCAGAGAGGGAGAGATCAAAGGTGTAGTCAGCACAAATGCTCTGGAATTGGGCATAGATATCGGCCAGCTTGATGCCTGCATTATGGCAGGATATCCCGGTTCAATTTCTAGTACCTGGCAACAGGCCGGCAGGGCGGGACGTAGAACAAATACTTCGATTGCTATTCTCGTTGCCTCCAGTAATCCTATAGACCAGTTTGTGATTAATCATTCCGGATACTTTTTTGGTGAATCACCGGAAAGCGTGGTAATAGATCCGAATAATCTAAGTATTTTAATGAATCATATACGTTGTGCATCCTTTGAATTGCCCTTTAACGAAGGAGAAGATTTTGGAACAGAGAAACTTGAAGATATTTTAAAACATTTGGAAAATAAAGGATTGCTTCGCCATGTTGGAGGAAAATGGTATTGGATGAGCGAAATATATCCAGCGAACGGAGTGAGCCTGCGGAGTGCCTCAATGGAAAATTTTGTGATTATCGATAATTCCAGCCAACCTGTCCAGGTTATCGGGGAGTTGGATAAACCCAGTGTTTCACATCTTATTTACGAAGGTGCTATTTACCTGCATGAAGGACAGCAGTACAGTATCAACAGATTGGATTATGATGAAAGAAAGGCCTATGCTGAGAAAGTAAATGTCAATTATTATACAAACTCACATATGGAAAACCATATAAAAGTCATTAGTAAAACAGACAGGAATCAACATAAGGATATTCAATCTTTCTTTGGAGAAGTCAATATCACGACTTGTTCGACCATGTTTAAAAAGGTGAAATTTTACACGCATGAGACCTTGGGTTTTGGCGAGATTAACCTGCCCCCTGAAGAAATGAGAACGACCGCTTATTGGATCGCATTAGGGAGCGAAGTCGTAAAATCTTTAAAGCAGAACAAAGATAAAAATATTTCTTTTGATTTAAGCAGTGGACTTTTAGCATTATCTAATGTCCTCATCAATGTTGCGCCATTATATATTATGTGCGATCCGCAGGATATCAGGACAGTTCCTGAAGTCTTTTCTCCCGAAACAGGTCAACCCACCATTTATATTTATGATAATTATCCCGGGGGTGTGGGATTTAGTGAAAAAATGTTTAGCCTGCATCATACATTATTGAAAGCAGCACAGGAGTTGATTAAGACCTGTGGGTGCGAAAAGGGATGCCCTTCCTGTGTAGGACCTATCGATGAAGTGGGTGTAAAAGGGAAGGATAGTGCACTTTTAATTCTGAAGGAGGCATTAGATTAAAGTATGGACCTGAAAGAACGGATGGAAAAAATATCACAATTACAGGAAAAGATTGACAGGATCACCTCTGTTTCGAAAAAGGAAAAGCGAAAAATCGGAAAAAAGAAAGGTGTAAAAATTGAAGAAATTCTCCCCGGAAAATTGATAGAGACACCTTTTGGAGAGAGTTTCGTATGCGAAAATTACTTTCCGCAGGATTATATCTGTGGTCGAATTAGTCTTTCCATGATTTTTTCAACTCCATTACATTATCTATCAGAGCTGCTTGGAGATGAAGGGATAAAAAAAATGGATTTTAGAAAGACGGTTTTTCTGGATACAGAGACAACCGGATTAGCAGGAGGTACGGGGACGTTTGCTTTTCTGGTCGGTTTGGGTTATTTTATCAATGACCAATTTTGCGTCAGGCAGTATTTTATGAGGGATTTTGATGAAGAACCGGCTTTACTGGCATCTCTCAATGAATTGCTGGCTCAATTTGAAAGTGTTGTTACTTATAACGGGAAAGCATTTGACCTTCCCCTGATGGAGAGCCGTTTTATCATGTCAGGGATGGATATGAATTTAATAGAACCCATTCATCTTGACCTGTTGTACCCGGTGCGACGACTCTGGAAAAAAAGACTGGAAAATTGTTCCCTGTCCACTGTTGAAAGAGATATCTTGAGCATTTTTCGGGAGGATGATGTTCCCGGTTACCTGGTTCCGGCAATTTACTTCAGATATATACAATCCAAAAATGCCAGGGAAATCAAAGGGGTTTTTGATCACAATTTACAGGATATCTTATCCCTGGTTGTATTAACGGCCAAAATGAATGATTTTTTAAAAGAACCTCTGGTTAACGGCTATTTTCCGATGGATATTTATAGTCTGGGGAAAATATTTGACAAAAAGAAAGAATATATCAAGAGCGCTTTTTATTACAATGAAGTGCTTAAATTTGATTTACCGGATGAACAGTATTTAGAAATATTGAAATCATTGTCTTATGTTTATAAGCGACAAAAAAAGTGGAAAGAGGCAGAAAATATTTGGAAGGAAACTATCAGTAAAAGCTATGATTTTATCTATTATCCCTATGAAGAGCTGGCAAAATATTATGAACATCATGTCAGAGATTTAAGCAAGGCAAAAAGTATTGTTGAGGAAGCACTTGGCGTCGTTGAAAATGATTTTTTAAAAAAACAATTAGAGTATCGTTTAAATAGAATAAGAAATAAGTCCAGGAAAAGAGGATAACTTACTTTTATATGAACTAATAATTTTGCAAGAATGATCAGTTCCCTTTTTCTGCACATTTTGAACTAAATAAAGGAGTTGAGATGGAGCAGAAGAATTACACGGTTAAAGATTGGCCAGCCAAAGAAAGACCTAGAGAAAGATTGATTCGCCATGGAGCAAAAACTTTGACAGATGCTGAATTATTAGGGATAATAATGGTCAAAGGCTTAAAAGGAAAAAATTCAATAGAAATTGCCAAGGATTTGATATCCCAAACCAGAACATTAAGAAAGTTGGACACTTTAAGCTATTCCGAGATGACTGCGGTCAAGGGAATTGGTGCGGCAAAATTTGCACAAATCAAAGCTGCTCTTGAAATCGGTAAACGCCTATTTCAAGAGAAAAATCCTATTTGGAAAAAAATTTATAATGCCGGAGATGTGGCCGATTATTACAAACCATATCTGAGGGATTTAAAAAAAGAAGTATTTATGCTGATTTTGTTGGATGTAAAGAATAAAATAATAAAAGATGTGATTATTTCCGAGGGTAGTTTAACTGAAAGCCTGGTTCACCCCCGGGAAGTGTTAAACGAAATTGTACGGGAATCTGCTGCTTCTGTTATCTTTCTTCATAATCATCCCAGCGGAGAATCCAAACCCAGTCATAAAGACCTGGAAATTACAAAACGTTTAGTTGAAGCCTGTAAAATAATCGGTGTTCAAGTATTAGATCATATTATCATCGGTGACGGGAATTATACCAGCTTTGCGCAAGAAGGTTTAATGTAAAAAATCAAGGAGCAAATAGACTATGAAAAGTAATCATTTAATCATCTATTGTCCTTATTGCAGCCACAAATTAATCAGACGGCAATTGGAAGGTAGAAAGCGTTTATTTTGCCCAAATTGTGAAAAAATATATTATGAAAATCCAACTCCGGTGGTAGCAATGGTGGTGAAAGACGATCATGGAAAGCTATTATTAATAAAAAGAAAAATAGACCCTTGTAAGGGAAAATGGGCGCTTCCGAGTGGTTTTATGGAATTGGAAGAGACGCCTGTTCAAAGTGCCATAAGAGAATTAAAAGAAGAAACCGGGTTGATTGGTGAAGTGAAAAGATTGATTGGAGTGTATTCAAATAATAGCAAATTACATGGATACCTTATTACAATCATCTATGAACTCGAAATTATCGGTGGAATACTTTGTGCAGGGGATGATGCAGAGGAAGCCGCTTTTTACGAAATAGATCAGATGCCGGAAATTGTTTTTGATTCACATTTTAAAGCGGTTAACGAAGTTTTAAATTATGCTCGCAGTGAATAAAGTCAAAAAATATTCAAAATTACAAACATTGAAAGGAGATGTAATGGAAAAGGTTAAATTTTATAAAGTCAATGAATTAAAGGTTAAGAAAGTTTTGGAGGATTCTACGTTAAAGATTGTAGCAAATGAAAATACCATGGTCACTTTTTTTGAATTTGGACCAAAGACTCCATTTATGCCAAGTCATAAGCATCCGCATGAGCAGACTGCCTATGTTTTGGAAGGATCTATCAAGATGATTGCTGGAGGAGAGACAAAAGTCTTAATGGCCAATGAAGGAGCAATTATTCCACCCAATGTAGAACATGAAGTATATCCACTGGAACCGAAAACAAAAATAATGGATGTCTTTTATCCGATAAGAGAAGATTATCTTTAAAAGATTAGATGAATTGTCAAGGAGAAAAGATTGAAAATTTTAGCTTTAGATTTTGACGGAGTGATTGTTGACAGCGTTTTAGATTCGCTCTTTATCGGTCATAATGCGTATTTGAATCTATATGGTTCAAAATCAGAAAATAATTTTGGTGGTGAATTGTTTTCCTTTGAAAACTGGGAAAGGATTAAAAAGAAATATCACAAAGAAATAAATCACTACAGGACATTGAGGCCTTTTATCAGGGGTGCAACAGACTATGGAATGATTCACAAATTAATGAAAGAGAAGAAAAGTATTACAAGTCAGGAAGAATTTGACAAATACCGAAACTCTATTGAATTTGATTTCAAAGGATATCATGATGAATTTTATAAGGAAAGAGAAAGGCTGCAAAATATCAGTTATAGAGCATGGTATGATTTAGAGCCGCCCTATTCGTCAGTCGTAAAAGGGATAAAAATACTTTTGGGAGAGGGAATAAAAATCATAATTGCTACTTCTAATCGCCGAAAAGCCATCATGAAATCCTTTACAGAGGAATATTTTGGATTTTACATTCAGCCGAAGGATATTCTGGACAAGCGATTCGGAGAAGATAAATCAGAACAGATGCGATATATTGTTGATACCTATAAGGTTCAATTCAAGGATATCTATTTTTTAGATGACCAGGTGAGTCATTTAATCCAAGTCGGCAATTTAGGGGTGAAGGTATTTTTAGCCGGTTGGAGCTATGCGACAAAAGAACAGAAAGAAACTGCTGTTTTATTGAAAATACCTATCCTTGAAAAGGAAGAAGATTTTTTACCGACATTTAAAAGGTTACTTGAGTAATTCAATGAATTATCCGTCCAAAAAATTAAATCATAATACAAAAAAGGAGAAAATATGAAAGTTTTTAATTATAAAGAAATTGCTGCAAAAGAAGCTAATATGCCTGGCGTAGAAGGAGTGAAAGTAAGATGGCTCATATCTGATAAAGATAATGCCCCGAATTTTGCGATGAGATTATTTGAAGTTGCCCCGGGAGGACATAGTCCTCTCCATACCCACGATTGGGAACATGAAGTATTTATTGTGGAAGGAGAAGGGGTAGCAACTGATGGGGAAGAAGAGATAGAATTAAAAAGTGGTTCAGTGATATATGTAGAACCCAATGAAAAACATCAATTCAAAAATACAGGATCCATGACGCTGAAGTTTTTATGCATGATACCTATCAAGAAATAAATATCTGAATTTTAGTGAGTAAAATGGATGGAAAATTTTTCGATACAATAGTGAAATTCGTCTCCATTTGATTTTTTATTGGATCTATTCATTAAAATCAAATGAATAAATTAAGAATATTCGTTATATAAAAAAATAAGAGGAGATTTTATTGTCTTTGTTTTTTTTGTATCTGTAGATATTAAAATCATTTATTCGACAATTATTTTAATTGTTCCCATCAAAATACTTTTGAAATTGATTACAAAGCTTAACACCAGACTGTTTTTATTTTTGGTAGTTGTAAAACAAGGTAATGGTAATACAAAACTGTGCGGACCTTAAAAACTGTTGATATTTCAGTATATTTAGAGCATGAATACGTGTAGTTTAGCAATAGTAGTACAAGATTAGGACAATTTTTCACGGATCAGATCCGTTGCAGGTGTTTTGATTTAACCAGGAAAGTACCTAAAAATATCTAGAAAAAGATAAGGAATTTCCCTGCTGAAACTAAAGATTATTCGAGCATTTCTGTTTAATTGTACTTGATTTCGCTTACTTTTTAAGATTCTCTATAGCTAGCCGACGATTCAAAGAGGTATATATGCAAAGAAAAGTGATTTATCAATATGCCATCAAAGATTTCCAACCTCTTCCTTCAAGAGATCGAGTTGAACGAAAACATGTTGGTGACAAAAAACCGTGTAAGCATGGCTGGGAGCTATAAACAATCCTAAACAGATAGCAAAAGTTGATATCAGTGAATGTCAAGATAATATTTATACTATCCGATAAAGTGGATTTAAAACTTTAGTAATTGTTTTTTTATCTCTTGTTAACGAGATTAGTTAGATGGCAATAATTCATTAATTTTAAAAAAAGTACAAAATTGAGAATAATCGAATACATATTTTTATATAGTAATAAAACCGTATAGTATAACATTAGGAGGAAACATGATATTTGGAAATGAAAAATTGAGTTACGAACTTGACGAAGAATGGGGAAAATTACCTGATGGAAGTAATATACTTGATATCCCCGGTATAGCAATAGACTCCAAGGATAGAGTATATGTTTTTAGTCGAGATAAGTATAAAGTGTTCATTTTTGATTGCAAAGGTAATTTTATAGAAACAACAGGAGAAGATATCATGTTTGACTGCCCACATGGTGCTTATATTGATTTAGAGGATTCTCTATATTTAACCGATGTTGATGGACAGGTAGTAAGAAAATTATCTTCTTCTGGGAAACTTCTATTGACCTTGGGTTCTCAAGGAGAACCTTCAGATAGTGGATGTATTAACAGGGATTATAGGACAATAAAAATAGGAGCACTTCCATTTAATTTACCTACTAATGTTGCTGTATCTTCCATAGGAGATATCTTTGTATCCGATGGCTATGGAAATGCTAGAATTCATAGATTTTCTTCGGACGGAGAATTAATTTTATCATGGGGTGAGCCAGGTGAAAAACCAGGACAATTTAATTTACCTCATGATATCGCTATAAGTAATGATGGAAGAGTATATATTGCTGATAGAGAAAATAGCCGTATCCAAGTTTTTGACCAAAATGGAAATTTCATTACACAATGGAAAGATCTCAACAGACCCTGTGGTTTACATATTGATAAGGATAATAATGTCTATGTGGCAGAACTGGGAAAAAGAGTAGGAAGATTTGATATAGACTACAGAAAGGAGGGCTTGCCTGATTTTTCTTCGGAAATTCTTTGGTCTTGCTTGAGCATTTACGATCTTGAAGGAAAATTTATCACCAGATGGGGAGAAGCAGATTTTAGCTTGCCTGGAAGTTTTTTTGCTGCTCATAGTATTTGTACTGATTCAATAGGAGATCTATATGTTGGAGAAGTATTAAAGACAATAAGTGGAGAAATATTTGGAAAATTACCACCTAGAAAAAGCCGTGCTTTACATAAATTTAAAAGAATTAAAAACTAATTAGAATTATCTTTAGGAATGAAAAATGTATAATATTCTCATAATCGTTAAAATATTATAAGTTCTAAGTCTTAAAAGTGGAATTTACTGGGAATTTCCCGTGAGATTAAATATCATTTGATAAAATATATCGACCAGAAATTGAAATAAATTAGGTAATAAATAATATTAAATATTTATACTGCTCTCATTTAAGTAGTCATCAAGTTGCAATTATATAAACTAATCACAAAATTATTCGAAGAAATAGTTTAGATGTGTAATTCAAGAATGGAGCTTCTTTTTTTAAAAAGAAGCTCCATTCTTTTCTATAATTTTTACTTTTTTTAGAAATACATCTCTAACAAATTCCTCATATATTTTTATTTTTAATTCATATTTATTATATAATCTATTGAGATTTTTATTGCGTAGAAAACTATATCATTTAGTCTATAATACTGAATTCAAGACTTGCCTCTGCGGTTTTTTGAGATAGAACATCTTTTATAACCACGCGAAATTTATAATTACCCGAAGATAATCCTAAATTATTAACCGGAATTGCAGCAGAAATGAATATCTCAGAATTTCTTACATGTGAAGTTAAAGGAAAATCCAGAAAGTTCATTTCTCCGAATATCACACTATTATCTTCATCTAACAAATATACTTCTCCTTTGAAGTGTAATTGATAAATGCCCTCTTGAATTTCTTTATAGGTAAAGTTCTTTGGCTCTCCATACATGTAAAACACATCATCCTGAGTAAATACCGTATTTGTTCTGATGTTGTATATACCGAACATTTGAGGATCTTCAGTGCAGAGATACAGGTTGTTCAGCTGTAGGCTTGCTTTGTTTTTTACTATTGTTAGTGCTTCTTCTAATTCGCTTACTGCCTCGTTGTACTTATTTTCATCCAGATATTTTAATGCCTGGTAAATATAATCGTTTTCCTCTTTTGCGAAAACCGGAAGTGACCAGCAGGCCACGAGCAATGAAAATAATAATCCAAAAAAAATAATATTTTTTACTCTTTTCATTGATTATACTCCTTTATATTTTAGATTTTGTAAAATTATATATTTCTATTTATATTTTATTTATTATGTCAAAAAATCTAAAAAAAATAAAGGTTCGATTTGTAATTTATCAGTAAATAGAAAGATAAAAATAAAATATCTTCTGAAATGCCAGGAAAAAGAATAGAATCATGTTCCAGTAAATTGAACTATTTTATTGGTTCAATTATAATAATGAATATTAATCTATAAAAATGGAGAAAGATCATGGAGTGTAATTTAGAAAATAATATGAAAAAATGTTCTTGTACCTATGAGCCCTGCAGCAGGAAGGGTAAGTGTTGTGAATGTATTGCCTATCATTGGAGTATGGGAGAATTACCTGGATGTCTTTTTCCTCCGGAAGTTGAAAAGACTTTTGACCGCTCTATTGAAAAATTTATAGAAATTTATAAAAAATAAAAGAAATTTTCAGTTATAAGGTGGAAGCAATCCCAAGCTCTCATTGATAAAATCAATCAATTCTGCTTACTTCTTTTTAACCAGCTAACTAGCTAACGGCTAGTTAGCTTCTTATGGAATTCTCATTTTATTGATTGGCCAGAAAACAGCCCAAGCCTTTCCGATTACATTTTTTCGTGGGACAAATCCCCAATACCTGCTATCACTGCTATTAGGCCGGTTATCTCCCAAAACAAAATAAGAATCTTTGGGAACGGTAATTGTTGGCATGTTTTCGTAGGATCTGAATTCAACATACGATTCATCGACTGCCTGATCATTGACAAAAACCTTTCCTTCTTCGATTTTTATTGAATCTCCTGGAATACCAATCACTCTTTTAATATAATTCCGCTTTGTGTCCAGGGGAGGTCTGAAGATAACAATATCACCGCTTTTTGGTGGTTCAAAACGATAACTGATCTTATTGGCAATCAAGCGTTCTTTATTATGCAAAGTAGATTCCATAGAAGCTCCTTTTACCACGGTGACCTGCCCGATAAAGGTGATGATGAAAAAAGCTATAAGCCCGGCACTTATTACAGTTTCCAATAATTCTCTTAGCATGGATTTTTTCCTTTTTTTACCGTCTTTTACAATTGATTTTGATTTTTTGCGGTTATTTTTCATTCAACTCACCCCTTGTTATAATCTTAGAAAAACTTTTCTTTTTTATGTCATTCAAATGAAAGGATCAATTATTTCCTGTTGAATACAAGAATTATTATAGCATATTTTACACTTTGAAAAAAATTATATTAATAATTAAAAAGATGTTATGATAGTAGTGTTTTGGGTGATATTTTATTTAAAAAAGAAGGAATTGAAATTAGGGCAAAAGGAGCAGTAAAATTAAAGCAATAATTTTTGATCTTGATGATACTCTTATTCAGACCTCAAAACTCTATAATCGTGCCAGAGATCATTTTTCATCCATCATGCAAACAATGGGTTTTTGTGGCGAAACAGCTCTTAACAAACTGGATGAAATCGATATATCCTATATTGAGAAGTTTGGATTTATAAAAGAGAGATATCCCCTCAGCATGGGGAAGACCTATGAATTTTTTTGTAATAAAAACAATGAAAAAATCGATACTGATACAAAAAATCAAATAGAGGATATCGGCTGGCAGGTCTTTAGAGAGGTTCCTGAATTGGTTGAAGATGCTTTTTTTGTCTTACAGGAATTGTGCAAAAAATATTTTCTGATATTGGCTACTCTGGGAGATCCCCGCGTTCAGGATGAAAAAATCAAACTGACCGGCTTGGAAAAATATTTTTCCGATGTAAATATTTTGAAATTTAAAAATGTGGAAGAATACCAGGCGATTATCACAAAGCACCATCTTGCAAAAAAAGAAACCTGGCTTATCGGTAATAGTGTCCGTTCTGATTTAAATCCCGGTTTGAAACTTGGATTGAATTGTATCCTGATTCCTTATTTGAGTTGGAAATTTGAGGACGAAAAACCGATTTCAGATAATTACCTAAAATTGAGTGTATTAAAAGATGTTTTATCTTACCTTTAATATTATAATACGTTGGTATAAGAATTGAAATATCCTTCATATTTGCAAATATCTATGAAAGAAATTGAAAACAGGATTCAAATAGCCGACCACCTATCATCCCCCTGTCAAATTTGTCCGCATAAATGCAAGATCAATAGAAATAATGGTGAAACGGGATTTTGCCGTTCTGCAAAAGATATGACTATTTCCAGTTACAATGCCCACTTTGGCGAAGAGCCGCCACTTTCAGGGACATTTGGTTCAGGGACCGTATTTTTTACCCATTGCAACCTGAGGTGTGTCTATTGTCAAAACTACCCGATAAGCCAAATGGGAAACGGTTATAAAATAACAGATTTGGAACTTGCAAAAATAATGCTTGATTTACAGGAGAGAAAATGTCATAATGTGAATTTGGTGACACCAACGCATTTTGCCGGTCGCATTCTAAATGCAATTAAGTTGGCCATAGAACGGGGATTACACATTCCAATAGTTTATAATTCCAGCGGATACGAATCCGTGAAAACTTTAAAACTATTTGATGGGATTGTAAGCATCTATCTACCGGATGCCCGTTATGCAGATAATCGAATTGCGGAAAAATATTCGTCGGCACCCGGCTATTTTCAAATAATGAAAGCAGCAATAAAAGAGATGTATCGTCAGGTAGGAGATTTAGTGATTGACCGGAATGGAGTTGCTGTTTCGGGATTAATTGTGAGGCATCTGGTATTGCCTGAAGGAATGAGCGGGACAAAAAAAATCATGGAATTTATTGCCGGAGATATTTCTAAAAATACTTTCATCAGTTTAATGTCGCAGTATTTTCCGGCTTATAGAGCAGCGGATTATGCGGCTATATCACGTAGGATTAATCAGGATGAATACAAAAAAGCAATAGATGCTTTTCATGGTACCGGATTGGTAAACGGTTGGTTTCAGGAAGATTGATAGATTTGTTAAAGAAATGTCATATAAATTGAGGGATATATAAAATGTTAAAAGGAATAAAAGCAGAAATATATCTGCTTCTAATTGTAATTATTTGGGGTTCAACTTTTGCATTGACCAAAGATGTATTAGGCTCCATGCCTCCATATACCTTTTTGTTTTTTCGGTTTGCCATTGCAGTGTTATTACTTGTCATATTGTTTTGGAAAAGATTAAAAGGCATAAATATTATGTTATTAAGAAAGGGTTCTCTTATCGGTCTCTTTCTGTTTTTAGGCTACATGTTTCAAACAGTTGGAATCCAATTTACTTCTGCAACCAAGGCAGGTTTTATTACCGGATTATCCGTGGTTTTAGTGCCCATCATATCCCTGGTCATTATTAAAGAGAAGCCAACCATGACATCAATTATTGGAGTTTTATTAGCTGCTCTAGGATTGTGGTTCTTGAATTGTAATGGAAGTTTTTCTTTTAATTTTGGAGATTTTCTGGTGCTTTTATGTGCTTTTTCTTTTGCGATGCACATTACTTCCGTGGGTTTGTATAGTAAAAAATTGGATTATGTGCTTTTAGTCATTGTGCAACTGGTTACCGTAACTGTTTTATCATTTTTAATTGCTTTAATTGTCGAAAGGCCGGCACTTCATTTATCTTATACATTCAATATTTGGGTAGCTGTTGTATTCATGTCTGTATTCGGCACTGCTCTTGCTTTTTATATGCAGAACAGGTTTCAAAGGCATTCGACAGCTACAAAAACTGCCATTATATTCTCAGGAGAACCATTATTTTCTGGTATTTTCGGATATGTTATATTAGGTGAAAAACTTGGTATGATTGCCTGGTTGGGTGGATTTTGCATCATTTTAGGTATGATTATATCTCAACAAAACCTGGATTAAAAAATAAATATCATGTTATTGCTTTGATAAGTTTTTTCACCTCTTGAAGTTTTTGTGGGACAACTTGAGGCATACCCCATTTTTTTACATATACTTTTTCCCAAAAAGGTTCGGTAAGTTCTCCATATTTCTGAGAGTAATTGTTTAAGTGTGTTGCACAGGTTGAAAGAATGGTATGTGCATTTCCATGAGTCGGGTAAGCATTGAATTTATTGACCACTTCCCTTAACACTTCCGGATGGTCAATAATCATACAAGGCCTCATGCGGTTATTAAAAATCGGTTTTTTCTGCTCTTCTCTAATCTTTCTAAACATGGGAGAATCCAATGCTTCTTTCAAGGTTGTATTTCTTATATTGTGGGTAGCGCAATGAGTGAAAACGCAGGGTTCGTAATCACCTTTGACATTGATATGCAGATACATGCGGCCTCCGGCAATACAGCCGTTGACATGCATCCCGTCATTCCAGAAATCACCGATAAAAACCGGATAAGTATTTCTGAGGTAATTCACTCTTCTCCAACCGTACAATCTTTGCTCAGGAGTCTGCATTAGATTAACATCCGGATTTCTACCGATAGGTATATAGGTGAAATACCAGCCAAAAGTACAACCTTTTTCTTTAGTTAGAAGTTTCATTAATGCATCACTGTAGATGATTTCAGAATTATACCGGGTAGGAGTTGCAGAAAAACCATATAGGATTTTTGCTTTTCGGCAATAATCCATGGCATCCATGATTTTTTTCCATGTTCCCACCCCTCTACGTTCATCGGTTTCTTTTTTAAAACCTTCAATACTGATAGCAGGTGCAACATTTCCCAGTTCCTGCAATTTTAAAGATAAATCTCGATCAATAAATGTCCCGTTCGTGTAAACCATAAATGCAACATCATAGTGTTTTTTATAGATATCCAGCATATCATTTCTAATGAAGGGTTCGCCGCCGGATATAACAAAGAAACAGGTTCCCATTTCTTTTGCTTCAGTAATGACCTGGTCAACATATTCTATAGGCAAATCGTCTTTTTTAGAATAGTCACCTGCATAACAGCCAGTACATTTAAGATTACATCTCATGGTCGGGCTGATAACAATGGTTGCCGGACAGGGGATACTTTCTTTATTTTCAAAATATTCTCTGGTTTTTGCACCCATTAGAATATATTTGATCATAAAGTTAAGTACCATTTTATCCCGGACATTGGGGTGAATTCCTTGAAGTGTTTTTTTTGCCAGAAGGTATGCCGGAGCTTTTTGTTCGAATAAGTTTCTTAATTTACCGATTTCCGGTTTAAAGCGGGGAGAGATTTTTTCTGCAAAATAGGTCAACTGGATGAGGTTTTCGTCGGAAAAATTGGATAGAGATTTGAGAGCAATTTTGATAGTTTTTCTAGTCGTATAATCTTTAAGTGTATCAATATAATTCATTGCATTTTCCTCCAAAATAAAAGATTAATAATAGATAAAATATAATTATCATTCCTTTATTTTTACAAGGTGAATAGATTGATCACTGTAATAAATATAATGTTAAAAAAAATATATAATTTCATAATTTCAATGATAGTATTTATCCTTTTTGAATAAATGGCTGCTCTGATGATTTAATTATAGCACTAATAATAGTTAATACAAATCGAGGCAGGTTTAGGATTTACAGTTGGTTTTTATAATTTTTTGATATGTAATAAAAATATCCAGGGCAGTAGATTTTATGTTCACAGGCTATATAGAGGGAAAAATATCTTATAAAATGTTATACTATATATAGCCTTTACTAGTTTATACAAAAAAATCTTTTACGACGATTTACCAACATCTTATAAGTAAAGAAAATGGTAGTCTAATTATTTGTTATGATTCATTTTCCTATATTTTACAAAGACTTTGTTAAAATATCATCTGGGGATTAAGATGATGCAATGATTTCCCTTAAAAAAGAAATATATAAAGGAGTATTTAATATGGAAAAGTATAAAAAAAGGCCGGATAATCCGATACGGCAGGATGAACTTAAGGAACTTGATGGTTTGGAAGATTCTTTAAATTCAGAGGAACTGAAAAGATTAGATTCAGACAAGGCATAATCAAAAAAGTTACAAAGTTACGGGAATATACTTGAGATTCGATTTATGATATCATATTTTAATCGGGATGACCTGTTAAACAAACAATAAGGAGACATTAAAATGATTTCAGACATTATAAAAAAAAGACAGAGCGTTAGAAGTTTTTTAGATAAGGAAATACCTGAAGAGCTGTTAAATAATGTATTAAATGCAGGAAGATTAGCTCCTTCCGCAAAGAATAGTCAACCCTGGAGATTTTTAGTCGTGAAAAACAAGGAATTGAAAAAAAAGTTAATTCCTGCTTGTAAGAACCAGGGATTTGTTGGGGAAGCTTCGGTTGTTATCGTAGGATGTGCTACTAGTCCGAGTTATAAAATGGGAAATGGTGAATATAGTTATTCTATTGACCTAGCAATTGCGCTTGACCATATGAGCCTGCAGGCCGCAGACCTAGGACTGGGTACCTGCTGGATTGGTGCTTTTTATCAGGATAAGGTTAAAGAAGTTTTAGATATTCCTGAGGAAATCAGTGTTGTTGCTTTAATGCCGTTGGGATATCCCAAAGAATTAAGTAAGAAAAGAGAAAGAAAGGATTTTTCTGAAATAGTATGTTTTGATAAATACTCTGAATAATAAACCGGATTAATTTAAAGATACCTCATTAGCATCATGAATATCATGATGCTAATGAGGTACACTCTTACCGGAAGCTTATTCATCAAATAAAAGGTTTAATCCTGTTTCAGAATCGAACTTTCTATCTATCTTGTCATCTATCTCTTCAATAAAGACTTCCCCTGTTCCGCTAATAATTGCAGAACTCAAATGTCCACCAAAACAATGCAGATTTTCATCTGCTATCATGATATGCAAGTGTAGATAAGGCTGCCGGTTCATAGTAGTGATGTTTCCCGATAAATGAGTGACTTCAAAATCACCGGTGAATTTTTGAGATAAGAATTCCTTTCGAGAGGTGTTGAAAAGACCAATGACAGTATGATCCACTGCACCGATACCGCTGATCTTGCCTAACATTATTTTATTTTCTTCGCAAACTTTCTTTATAGTCTTTACAATTTCTTCACCTTTGTCTATTCTTATTATCCAATAATTACCAACTTTTTTTAATTTCATATGTTTTTACCTTTCTTAATTTTTTTGTATTAAATTTATGGACGGTAAACAATTAAATAATTCAAAAGCAACTATTAGTTACAAGTTGCTACTACAAATTCATAAATTCCGATTTTTTTAAATTAGTTATCAATTTTATTTATAGGCATTCTTTGATTTATCTCAGCATGGAAATTCTTTTATTGGAATGTTAGGAACATTGCTCAGGGAAGTTAAATTACAATAATCGATAACCTATTTCAAGTTAATACGGTGTAAGTGCTTCTCGATGTATGAATAAGTTGACCGGTTTATCACTTTGTTAATCAGTATGATTCATTACAAATATGCAACCTGTAATTTAATTTTTACACTTACTCCTGGTTAAACATGATTGATTATATAAGTTGATAGGGTGATAACATTTTATTACTTTTTAACATGATATCCTTAGAAATTCCTGATTTTATTAACTGTTTGTAAATCGCGTGAACAAAGAATTTTTCCGTATCAAAATGCTCAACTTCCAAAATATTTAAATTCATCTCCTTAGCGCGAAGTGCATGATGATAGGAGATATCGCCGGTGATGAATACATCAATTCCAAGCCGGCCAGCCTGTTCCAGGAGCGAACTACCTCCGCCGGTACATAGGGCAATTTTTTTTACAGGACGGTTGTTTGATTGTATCAGGCGGATACATTTTGCATTCAGTTTATTCTTTATCAGTACTGAATATTCCTTAAGATTCACTTTATGGCCAATCATTCCATGCAACCCGATACCGAAGGAAGGTTTATTTCTTAGTTCATAAATATCATAAGCAGGTTCTTCGTAGGGATGTATCGATTTCATTGCCTGAATGACGGATTGTAAGTTTCTTTCACTGACAATCGTCTCTATCTTTATCTCGGAAACGGTTTCTCTTTCCCCTATTTTCCCAATAAAGGGATGAGTTCCCTCCTGAGGAGTGAAGGTGCCTTCACCGGCAAAGCGAAAAGAAGTGTTTTTGTATTTGCCGATTTGTCCGGCACCGGCTTCAAAGATTGCTTCATTTAACTTCTCCATATATTTTTCAGGTACATATACAGCAAATTTAAAGAGTTTTTCCCCGCTTTCCTGGAGAGGTGCAATTTTTTTTATGCCCAGCATTTTTGCGACATAATCATTTAATCCTCCTTCTGCCAGGTCATAATTGGTATGCATGGCGATGAGGTTGATTTTCCGGGTGACTGCTTGGTAGAGTAGGGGGTTTTTCTGTTTGACAATTTGCTTAATGGGAGAAAAGATAAGTGGGTGATGGCAGAGAATTGTATTAGAATTGTTTTCTACAGCTTCATCCAGAATATCTTTGGTGACATCCAGGGAAATTAAAATATTTGTAATACTTTCGTCAAGATCTGCAAATTGTACTCCGCTATTATCGTAGTTTTCCTGAAGGAAAAAAGGAGCAATATCGTTTAGATGTTCAAATAAATTCTTTATCTTCATTTTTTCGCCTTTTTCATCTATTTTGGAATTAATGGGTAAAATTATGTTATCATTATAATATATTTTTTTTAATTTATAAATAAGTTTCCATAGGAACTTTAACCGGAGGGGATAAAAATGCAAAAACCGGAACTGCTGGCACCGGCAGGGAGTTTGGAAAAATTGAAAATTGCGGTCATGTACGGAGCAGATGCGGTCTATGTTGGTGGCGTAAAATTTGGATTAAGAGCAGGAGCCAAAAATTTTACTCTCGATGAATTGGCAGAGGGAATCAGCTTTGCCCATAAAAATGAAAAAAAAGTGTATCTGACATTAAATATAATTCCTCACAATGAAGATTTAACTGAATTGCCCGAGTATGTAGAAAAATTAAAAGAACTTTCCCTGGACGGAATGATTATTTCTGATCCGGGAATATTAAATATTGTTAAAAAAATCATCCCGGAAATGGAAATCCATTTAAGTACCCAGGCAAGCATCACAAGTTATGCTGCTGTTAATTTTTGGTATCAACAGGGGATACGGAGAATTATCCTGGCGCGTGAATTATCCCTGGCCGAAATCAGGGAAATTGTCGAAAAAGTGTCGGATGATATGAAAATTGAGACATTTGTGCACGGTGCAATGTGTATCTCCTATTCCGGAAGATGCTTATTGAGTAACTATATGGCGGGCAGAGATGCCAACAGGGGAAATTGTGCACATCCCTGTCGCTGGAGATATCACCTGGTGGAAGAAAAAAGACCGGGAGAATATTTCCCGGTTTTTGAAGATGAAAGAGGTTCTTATTTTTTTAATTCGAAAGATTTATGCCTGATAGAACATATTCCTTCATTGATCGAAGCAGGTATTTCTGCAATGAAAATTGAAGGAAGAATGAAAAGTGCCTATTATGTAGCATGTATTGTAAATGCATACCGTCAAGCAATCGATACCTACTTTTCGAATCCCCAAAAATACCAATTTGATGAAAAATGGTTGAAAGAAATTGGAAAGACCAGTAACCGAACCTTTACGACTGGTTTTTATTTTTCAAAACCGAAGGGCGAAGAACAAAGGTATCAAAGCAGTGCCTATATCAAGACCTATGATTTTATCGGAATTATCCATCGTTATGATAAAAATAATGGGATTGCGATGATGGAACAGAAGAACAGGGTATTTAAAGGCGATGAAATAGAAGTATTCGGACCGGATGGAGATTTTTTCACCCAGAAGGTTGAGGCAATGTGGAACGAAGACGGAGAGGAAATCGAAGTTGCGCCACATGCTGGACAGATTATAAAGATAAAGATGAGACAACCGGTTAAACCCTGGTACATTATCAGAAAGTCTATTCAAGATTCACTTTAACAAAAAAATCATGGTCATTTTGGATAATAGTGGAGTTATTTCAATAAGGTGACCTGAATAGATTTCAGTCTTACCTATATTATAGTATTATCTAAAACTGGCATTAATTTTTTTGTGTGCTATTGTGATAAATTCCGATTACACCTGAGAAGATTCAATATTGCTTTTAGTAATATTGAGAAATAGAAGTTAAATTTAGCCTGGAGAGGATGGAAAATAATGAACAATTATCAAGATAAAAAAGATTCGCTTGAATATAGATTCAACGAAGATTTAAGTGAAAAAGTTGCAACACGTGACAAAGTTTACTCTATATTAAGCAAAGCAATATTTCGGGGCGAATTAATGCCTGGACAAAGACTTGTGGAATCAAAACTAGCGGAATCAATGAATATCAGCAGAACCCCGGTCAGAGAAGCAATCATCTGGCTTGAGCAAAAAGGATTGGTGATTGCTTCACCACCCAAGGGAGTAAAAGTAGCACCCCTTCCTACCATTGAAGAATTAGTTGAATTTTATGATATCAACGGAGTTTTAAGGGGATTAGCCGCTAGAAAAGCGGTAGAAAATATTTCTCCCGATGAAATTAATCAATTGGAAGAGATTATACAAAAGAGTGAGCAATACCTTGCTGAAAACTCCCTGTCCAATATTTCCAAATTAAATTATCAATTTCATTCAATGATTGAGAAATGCTGTAAAAGCCAAGAATTAATCATGTTACTGGATGATATTTATAAACGAACCAGCGAACGTTTTACTGCCATCATATCCCGTAGAGTTCGACAAGAAGAATCCATCCGGGAACACCGGGATATTCTGAAAGCTTTAAAAGCAAAAAAGGAAATGCAGATTGAAAGATTAATGATAAGACATGTTGAAAATGCTAAAAAGGCACTGTTAAAGGAAATAGGCTCCATAAACGAGCAGAGCAAGGAATGATAGGAGTCAATCAAATTAGTTAGCTTCTATATTGGTAAGGTCAAACTTTTACGGATGGGAACTATTTATCATGTTGTTCCTTGCAAACAAGAGCTTCCACAATACTTCATTTCCCCTTATTTTCTGATTATTTTCTGCTTAAAAACTTTTTTCAATATTTCAAAAATAATTTCAATTAAACTTGACAATTAAAAAATGTGTTGTTATTATGTATAATATACGGTATACCGTATACGAAACTATCTTTTTTTACATCTTTCAGATAAACAATTTCATAATCATATATCACCATTCGAACTATCAATAATTTATTGCTCTCATGTTTAAAACTACAACAAGATATCAAGTTAATATGTAGATACCAGTTTCAGCTCGAAAATTTTTTAGAAATTGAAAGAGGCCTGTAATGAATATCGATACAATAACTATCTGTGGAGGCGGAAATGCTGCTCATGCCATGATTCCGGTCATTCGAAATCATTTTTCCGGTAAAATCAATCTTTACCTTCCTTTTGGAGAAGAAGCTACCCATTTTCAAAGTTTAATTGACGAGAATAAATTATTAACTGCAACCTTGGGAACTAAAAAGATTTATGGACAACCGGATAAAGTCAGTAGATATGCCGATGAAGCGTGCCAGGATGCGGATTTAATCTTAATGCCAATCCCAGCCTTTGCTCATGAGCAGACCTTGCTCCAGATTGCTCCGTATTTAAAAGAGGAAGCCATTATTGGTGCAATTCCGGCGAGAAGCGGGTTTGAATATGCTGCAATGCATATTTTACAAAATCAAAAAAAGAAAAAGGTAAAAATATTTGGTATGCAGACTCTGCCATGGGCTTGCCGAATAAAGCAATATGCCTCAAAGGTAGACATATTAGGTAAAAAAAATTCGGTCGGAATGGCAGCATTCCCTCACGAAATTACTCCAGAATTAGCTACTTTTTTGTCTCAAATCCTTGATTTAAATATCACATCTTTACCGAATATGCTAACTCTTACTCTTGCAAATGTCGGACAGATCATCCACCCGGGGATTATGTATGGCCTTTTTAAAGGAAAAGAACATATGACTTATCAAAAAGAAACCATTCCGCTATTTTATCAGGGAGTAACCAAAGAAATTGCCGGGACATTAAAATTGATGAGCGATGAAATAATAAGATTAGCTCAACGAATAAAGACTTTAAACAATGATGTGAATTTAGAATATGTGATGGGTTTACAGGATTGGTTGAACTATTCTTACAAAGGCTCAATTACAGATAACAGTACCCTGCAAACTTGTTTTAATACTAATAATGCATACCGGGGTTTGCGTGCACCCGTAAAAAAGAAGAACGATGACTACATACCTGATTTTCAGGCACGTTACTTAACTGAAGATGTCCCAAATGGATTAGTTGTTACAAAAGCAATTGCTGAGATAGCCAAGGTGGATATGCCGGTAATTGATGAAGTAATATTGACAATATGTAAATGGATTGGGAAAGAATATATTAAGGGAGGTTGCTTAAAAGGGAAAGACATAAAGGATACTCGAATTCCTCAAAAGTACGGATTGACTCATTTAGATGAAGTTATAATTTATTAATTTGTTTTAATTAAAATACTTTTTATATAGATAAAAGGAGAGTTAAATGGAAAAACCAGTGAAAAGGAGAGTGTTGAACTGCTCGATTGATCCTTGCGTTCACACTTTAGGAGTCGAAAAATTTGCAGAATGGATGGAGACCATGGGTATCGGTTATCTTGCGGTAAAATTAGGCCCTGCGGTTTCTATTGATGAACTGATAGACAAAATAAGAGAATCAAAACCGGAAGTTGTTTCTTTCTGCTATCGTTTGGGTGACTTACATGTTGATGAAATTATCGGAGAATTAGTCGAGAAAGTATATAAATTTGAACTTGAACCAGCAAAAAGCGGCATTCGTTACTGTTTTGGAGGTTTAAGGCCGGCTGCTAACCTGGTAAGAGCAATGACCGGACTGCCGGTATTAAAAGATAAATTTTCACCTAATAAAGACCGTCATTTCAATTTGGAGGAAATTGCTGAGAGATATAAGGATAATGAAAAATATCAAAAATTTTTTGATTTAGTGGTAGACGATTATGTTACCATGGCCGAATTGGATGAATTCGCCCGTAACCGGATTAAGATTGCCAAGGATAAAATTGTTTGGTCTGATGACCTCCTGGAAAGAATTAAACAGGTACGTGAATTGGAAAACCGGCCTATATTGAGAGCACATATCGGTGCAGCTGCTGAAACGATTCAACCTACGGTGGATGGAGTAAAAGCCATCAGCCAAGCAGGATGTTTGGAGATTGTATCATTAGCACCTGACCAGGTTACCCAGGCTTTTTTACCAAAATTTGATCGTGGAGAAGAAAATCCTAAAAAATACCGCAATGGTGAAGGCGGTTCTCCCATTCGAAGCAGAGAAGAACTAAAAATCCTTAAAGATGCAACCAAATGCGGCAACTGGCCGATGACAAGGATTTATTCCGGAACCGATGAGCTGGTGGAAGCGGCAAAGATTTTTGAAGAAACACTTCATATGCCTTTCCCGGCAGTGCCTATCTTTTTCTACAACCGCCTGGACGGTAGAGGACCACTTTCGATATTAGACGGTATTAACGAACATTTTAATACCATGCGCTGGTGGGCATCCATCGATAAACCTTTGGAAATCAATGATCCCCATCAATGGCAGTTGCGTAGATGTTCAGATGACATGTATGTTACAGACCATATTCTATGTGGAATTGTTGCTCTAAAAATGGGATTGAAAAATTATGTCATGCAATTGATGTTTGACCTACCACCGGAAATCGAACCTTTAAATGATTTAGCTAAAATGAAGGCTGCATTTGAAATCATAAAACCACTGACTGAGCATTTTGACTACAATATAATAAAAGAAACCAGGGGTGGACTTTCAAGTTTCCCGCCTAATCTGGATGAGGCAAAAAGTCATCTGTCCATGACAACTTATTGGCAGATGTTTATGGAACCGGAAATTGTTCATGTTGTTAGTTATTGTGAAGCTCATCATGATGCGAAACCGGAAGATATAGTCGCCAGCTGTGATATCACCAAGCAATCGTTTAGGGAATATGAACGTGCACCACTTCCTGATATTTGGAATATCCCCAGTGTTGCGAAACGTAAGGAAGAGCTTAAAATAGGAGCCATGTATAATATCTTGCATCTGGCATTAATGGGTGGATATGAAGGAAAAGTCACTTTGGATAATTTCTCAAAATTTGCTGTTTCTAAAGATGTCTCCGCGGAAAGGGAAAAAACAAAAGAACAGGGTATGAATTACGAAACCATGCTAATAGACCTTATCGACGGTAAAAATTATCCTTCCGGTGAATGTAATATGATTAGTGCTGATAATTTGGATCTAGCTTTACAGGTTGGTCTATTCCAGGCACCACAAGTCACTGTTATCGATAAACGTTACGAATTATCCGGCATGTGTAGAACTAAAATGGTTGACGGAACTTGCAGAATTGATACTTTCTGTGGGAAAAAAGTGAAAGACGAAATCGAAAGAGTTGACATAGTCAGGAATAAATTTCCCTGGTATTTTGATAAAAATATCAGTCAATCAGACGACAGTTCAGCAGTAGCAGACTCAAAGGATGTTATCGAAGAAGATTCAACCCAGGCTTTCAGGAAAGAGTTAGGAATTACCGATTTTAAAAATAAAAAAATTCTTGCTGTTGATTTTGGAAGTACCTATACAAAAGTGGCAATTTTTGATACCAGTACAGATGATGTTGATTTACGTTATGTTCCTACTACCATCAATGATATTCGTGAAGGATTAGCGAATGGCCTGGGGTGTCTCCCTGAATGTCGAAAATCAGGAAATTGGGATCCGCTGAAGAAAAAAATGGATGAATTTGACATTAAACTCCCTTGTAGCAGTGCAAAGGGTGGATTGAAAATGATAACAGTATCATTAACCGCTCGCGAGAGTGGTTTTGCATCTGACCTTGCTGCATTAACTGCCGGGGCAAAACTCTTAAATAGTTATCATGGAAAATTATCCGCAGAAAATGCAAGAAATATTTATTTAAATGATCAGCCGGAAATAATACTCTTAACCGGTGGCGTGAATGACGGTGGAGATACAGAAACAGTTTTGCATAATGCCAAGATTTTAGCTGAAACAGCCAAACTGGCAACTTATGCAAAATATGGTATTCCGATTATTTATTCAGGGAATGAAGATGTAAAAGAAGAAATTGCGGGAATTTTCCAAAAGCATCATATCGATGTAAAAATTACAGAGAATCTTATGCCTGAAGTAAATAACTATAATATTGAGGTAGTAAATGAAGCGATTCGTGAGCTATTCCAGACTGTGGTTATTCGCGGTAAGGGATTTGATGTAGTCGAGGAATATATGAGTGCTAAATTCATTCCGACTCCCCGGGCGGCTTTCTTGGGAATAAATCTGTTAGCTCGAGGTTATGGCGAAGAAAAGGGAATTGGAAATATTGTTGCACTGGATATCGGTGGTTGCACAACAGACTATTTTGCTAATGTAAAATCAAATCCCCTTTATCTTTATCCATGGGAGGATGCAAAGAAAAAGGCAAAAAGAACAATATTAAAGACTCCAAACTATCCGCTGGCTTATCGAAGAGTAGAAGGAAAGTACGGATTAGCCTATAATGCCAGAAATTTGATGGATCTGGAGAGATATCAATCCGGAGAAATGAAAAAAGTGATTGATGAGGCATTTAATACAAAATATCCGAATTTTAAAGGAAATTCTGATCATTGCGACCGTTATTTAAAAGCCAATAACGGTAAATGGGAAATTAAATTAGAGGAATACCTTAAATGGATATCTGATAATCCGCATATACAACCGGAAACAGAAGAGGAAAATTTTGTGAGAAGTCTGCTTGCAAGTGAAACTTTAAAAATTGCCACCGCAAACAATGTTGGTCATGTGAAGGAAACTGATGTCTATTTCTTACAGGAGGGTGTCAATTTCTTTACAGAAGATTGTACTTTGGTTCTAGTCGGAGGAACCATCTATCATAAATGTAAAGCGGGAGATGGTTACCATATTGAGAATATCAAAACTATTGCCAAAGGTGCTCTTTTTGACCCAAAGGAATACACGGTATTACGCTCGAATAGCAAAGTGTTACTTGATGCTTCTTACATTCTTTCAACGGTTGGTGGGTTATACGGTAGGCTTGATCCTGAAAAAGCAATCAAGATTCTAAAGAAAAACTTTAAACCTTTGGAAGTATAATAAATTTAGGAAAAAATGTTCTAATTATTATTAATCCAAAGGGTAGAATCTAACGGATTTGCTTGTTAGCATTTACTTGATAAATATTTACAGGAGAAAAAAAATGATTGACTTAACCATTAATGAAGAACAACTAAAAAGGACCGTGCAAAGAGCGAAGGAGAAAAACATCATCATTCCAACCTTTGCCGAACAGGAAAATCC
>Ga0272441_10004008_pt1 | contig 27258 bp, 15 predicted proteins | sample SSMProp6N_FD_193582 | JGI IMG/M metagenome (GOLD analysis project Ga0272441, IMG submission 193582) | Marine sediment archaeal communities from Little Sippewissett salt marsh, Falmouth, MA, United States - SSM-Prop-6N | ecosystem: Environmental > Aquatic > Marine > Wetlands > Sediment ... | reverse complement strand
TCGAGATCACCCGGATCGGCGTCGGGCGATGGCCCGGACCGAACACGTAACGATATTGCCACGGCTGCTTGTTGAGGTCCACCAGCTTGACGTTGTATTCCTTCTCAAGCGGCAGATAGCCATAGTTTTCGTATCCGTGAAATGTACCTTGACGGGAGATCGTAGATTCGCCGATGGTGATCGGCTTGTTGTGATGGGGCTTGAGGAAATCCAGGATTCCCCGAACCGCATCGACGTGCGTCGCGGCGAGTTGCCGCGTTGTAATCACGAAATTCGGCTTAATAAGAATCTTCTTATTGCCAATCGAAGCAATCACCTCATCTTCGATTTTCTTCAGCGCCTGATAGACGATATCCCGGCGATCGTTGCCCTTGACCAGGCAGACCTTCGCTGGCCCCGGCGCCGTTCTGAATAATCCATTCTTCTTGATCCACCGGCTGCCCGGCGCCGCACAAGCAGAAGCCGGCCCCAGCAACTTCCCGCCGAGTCCAAGCCCCAAAGCCCCCAATCCAAAACTCTTCAGCACATCACGCCGATTCAAACCGTTTCTGCGACCTGCCATCAATGGTTCCTTTCACGATTCGAACTTCTATTCCGACGGCATTATACCAGTTATACGTATAAATGTCGAGAGTGATAAACTCTCATACAAATCTACGGATCGTACTCGGATTCTTTACACATATACGTGGCTTTTCTCGTGCTTAACACCACATGACGTGCAAAATTTCTCAAAAAATACTGGAAACTGCAAAAAAGTGTTTATATTATCGGTCTTTCTTTGTTCGCAAGTGTCTCAGGGAAAGCGTCCAAGCGCGCAGAAATGCCGTTTTTAAGTCAAGCGGGAAATCTCGGTTTGGTGGACTTGGGGACTTCCGACGACCAACTCCTTGGCCTCGAGACTGAAAATCCCAAAGGTGTGGGACCTGATCCCATATTTAGAGAAAGGACAAGGGAGATGAAAACGAGCAACAGTCTGTTTATTGTCGGTATCGTATTGTTAGCGACCGGTCGAGTCTCTGCGAGCCTGACGCTTATGCAAACCGGGACCCGGGCTTTGCAGGGCTCCATGGATATCAGGAGGATCGTGTGCAACTTCCCTTTGACGGTGTTCGGCGCTGTTCATGCTGAGTCCCCTTTTGCTGGCGTCGGCACGTGGAGTGTTTCCGTGTCGCCCGGCGACATAGATACAGGTCTGTCAGTCAGCGAGCTAACTGCTACGGTACAGGACTTCCCAGTTTGCGACTATGCCGGTATGGGTACGCAGGCACTCGCGACCATCGACTTAAAGGTCGTGCCTCAGGTCGACAATGTGGCTTGGGATGCCGTGATTCCGATTCCGGAGCCGCCCAGTGGAGGCACTGGCCCTGGCTATTATGTCCAAATGAGGAGCGAGCCGTTCTTCAGCGCCGAGTTAGCGCTTCAAGGGCCATGGCCAGTGACAAACGAGGATTTGCTTATCCCGATTAGAATGGCTGAAATACCGGTGAATTTCGATTTCTCTCAAGTAAAACCCATTCCGACGCCGTCCGCGATTTTATTGGGCAGTATTGGCATAGGTTGTCTCCGCTGGCTGCGAAGACGCCGGGCGCTGTAAGAGCACAGACAGAAACGATTCGGAGATTAAAAGCGTTTCGTAATTTAGTTGCGCGACAGTGGAATCAACCTTAAGCTCGTTATTGCATGTTACGAATCCGGACTTCAATGCCCTTTGAGTCCTTCAACAGATCGACGAGCTTATTGGGATCGGTGCGTCCGTAGTGATAGGGATAGAGAATCTTCGGCTTGAACGCCCTGGCCGCGTCGGCGACCATTTCCGGCGTCATCGTATAGGGCAAATTCATCGGTAAAAAGGCCACGTCGATATCTCTGAGTTGTTTCATTTCGGGGGTATTCTCAGTGTCGCCGGCTACATAGACTTTTTTGCCGCCGAAGGTGATCACATAGCCGTTGCCCGAGCCCCTGGGATGGTAGGGCGTCGAGCCGCGGCGCATATGGACGATGTTGTAGGCCGGTACGGCCTCGATTTTCAGGCCCCGGATGGTGCTGACATCACCATTATGCATCACTGCGCCGCCGGTCACTTTATCCGTGCAAGCCTCAGTTAAAACCAAATCCGTTCCGTCTTTCCGGAGCATCTTTATCACTTTCGGATCGAGGTGGTCGCCGTGCTCGTGCGTGATGAGGATCAGATCGGCCTTGGGCATGTCGGTGTAATCGGCCTCTCGACTAACGGGATCCACATGAATGATCATGCCGTTGAAGGAAAACATCAATGTGCCATGCCCAATGAAGGTGATAGTCAAATCGCCGGCATTAGTTTTGATTGTGTCCTGCTCAAATTTGGATTCCGGCCCGGCCTGCCTTCGTCCGACCCCACGGACTCGCATCCGGATAGAGTAGAATGATGTTCGTGCCGTGATGAAAAGCGTCTTACCGTCTTTGCCGCCGAAGGTAACGTTGGACGGACGCTCGGGGACTTGAATCTCCTCGACCTTCTGTCCATTCTTGTTATAGACGAGTACCGCGCCGGACGTCAGGTAAATATTCCCCTCGTTGTCGATGGTCATGCCGTCCGAGCCTTCCGAGGCGAAAAGTCGCTTATTCGATAGCGTCCCGTCGTCGTTGATGGTGTAAGTAAACGTCTTACGATCACCGGGATCGGTGACGTAGAGCGTTTTGCCGTCGGGCGCACCGATCAGACCGTTCGGCCGGACCATATCGTCGATCACCCGAATGAGTTTCTTGCGGTCCGGCGATAAATAATACACATGCTCTCCATCCATCACCATACCCTCTCTGTTGCCATAGCGCGGATCGGTAAAATAGACGCCGCCTTTGGGATCGATCCAGAGATCGTTCAGGCTGTTGAATTGTTTGCCCTGATATTTATCGGCCAGGACGGTCACATTACCTTTCGGATCAATCGAAACCAACCGTCGGCCGCCGCCTTCACAGGCCAGAAGGTGACCCTCGTCGTCGAAGTATAAACCGTTGGCCCTGTTGGAATTCTCACGAAAAGTCGAAATTGTGCCGTCCAGCAACCACTTATGAATGCGATTATTGGGAATATCGGTGAAGAAAACATCCCCCTTGGCATCCGCCGCCGGGCCTTCGGTGAACTGAAATCCCCCGGCCAGCTTTTCCATCTTCGCCCCTCCAGCCACGACGGAAGCTTCGGCCATACTATATCCTGCCAAAACCACGAGAGACACATATACCATCAAACTGTCATAGGTCCTTTTCATGGGAATCTCCTTTCATTTTTCAGAAAACGGTATTCTGATTCAGAATAGCATCAACTCTGGAATTATACCCGTTCCGAAATCATTTTGCATCCATAGCCTCAGGAATCTTCGCATGTAGTTCATCAAGCCCGAATCCTTCCGCTCGAACGATATGTTCTATATCCGTCAGAATCAACCATGGAAGTGATTTTGCACCCCAAGTGAAACGAATCGTTTTCTATTCGTTGTTTTTGATCATGCCAACCGGAAAAGGAATACTGTTTTTGTCTGCCCATTCATTGATCGTCTTTTCTTCAACTATCGAGGCTTGTATTCCTATCACGGCGATGCCTTTTTCTTTCAATTTCTCAGCCTGTTTGGCGAGCTGCAGAAGACAATACCGAGATGGCCGCTGGTTCATATCGAAAAAGCAAATAAGAAGAGAGGTGTCCGGAACGTGTTCGAGAGATATGCCAAGATATTTTAATTCCGGCAGTGGTTTGCCGAGCAGGGGGGTCGCAAATTCCAACGGTAGTTCTTCGTATGGAGCCGGTGGAGGTAAAGCCTCCGCCTCCCGGAGGATTCTCTCGTCCCAGGTCCGGGTGTTATCATAGATCGGAGCATGATATTCCCTTCGATCTCCCAATTGTTCGCTACTTTGATACCCGAGCGCTTCCAGTGAAAACTCCGAAACCGGGATCGGCTCATTCACAATGTTTTTAACAAAGGTGACTTTCCATGTCCTGTTCGTGTTTCCCAACAAATCCGGAGAAACAGTCTTGTAGTTTGACACAAATGTCTTCGGGATCCATACGCCATCTTTCTGTTCATAGGTCCATTCGCGTCGCTCCGCATCGCCCTGGCTCTGAGCAAAGTATTTCACGACATTACCGCCCTGAGCCAAGCTAAAAGTATGACGGTTCAGCACTATTTCACTGTCCAGTTCCAGGATGACCATATCGCCTTCACGGGTAGCAATGATATCCTTTGCCCCGTCATTTTTGACCCGTCGGTAGAGAAATACTAATCGCTTAACGAGGTCATCAGTGGCTTTCGTTATATGACCCGTCAGGTACCACATCGGATCGAAACACTCACTATAAGAACGCCGGCGCGCCCTCTCCGGCGGCCAAATCACCAACGTACATAATCGTTCGCCCTCAAGAGTCGTGATGCTTGGAGCGCGCCGATAGTAACCCATTCGCGTTGTCATGGCGCTTACAGGCTCCATGACGGTCTTCGAAACCGGTTCACCGCCCATTTTCACACCCTCCCGGACATAACGTTCATCATGGACCCACGTCCATCGCGTCACCTCCCGACGGCAATCAGAGAGAAAATCGACTGAAAACCTGTCTTGTAAAATAGGGCCATTGACGTCCGCAAAAGTGGATTCGATCTCTGCACGACCTTGCCAGGTATCGATCGAAGCTCTGTTGGCCTGATGGGCCGTCGCAACGAGTCGCAATAGTTCAATATCTTCTTTTTTTTTCTGCAAAGCAAGTTTGGACATCAATTGAAATCACAACGCCAATCAAGGCGAGAGCAGGATATAGCCACCCTTTATGCAATTTTTGTCAGTCCTTTTCCTTGATTTTCACTTTGGCTAAATAGATGCTCGTTTTTCCTTCGTGGCCGGAGTAGTAGCTAACATAGAGCGTGTCATTATGCCAAACTAATCCCGGATAACTGGTATCGCGACCGCTGGGTAATTTGACCAGCTTCGTCATTGTTCCTTTTTCAACATCGAGATAAGTCAGAGCCGTATGCGCGCCGCCGGGGTGCATTCGACCCGCGGCGATCCAATGACCGCCGGGGATGCGGATGAAATTGGGTCCGCCGAACCCGTTGAATTTCGATCCGAGGTCCTTCCATTGCCATTGCGTGTAACCCGGCTGGCTGATGCCCAGGATCGCGCTGCTCGATTCGCTGCCGGAACGGTCGCGCCGCACAAGGGCATAACACGTCCCGTCCGTACTGAAACGCAACGTCACCTCCGAGGGACGGCCCTGCTCAAACAGTCTTCCAACATGCGTCTCATAGCGAATGCCATCCGTACTAACAAGTAAGTCAAGATACGGATCAGCCGATCCGGCCGTGTAGGAAACGCCGTAGGCCTTTCCATCGTGCCACGTGACGCACCAGAGCCATCGTCCGGGCTCGACGACAATCTGCGGCTCGGTCCATTGCCTGCCATTCTTCGAGAAACTGACAAACGAGCCGGTCGGAGCGGATTGCTTATCCTTTTTGCGCGGGGCAGCCCCGCCGATCAGCATCAGCCGGCTGTCCGGCGTGACGGACAGGTGCGCATCCCGCAGATCGAAGCCGGGCTGAGAAATCAGGGCCGCCGATTCCCAGCGATCCGCATCTTTCGATTCGAGGATTCGTATCTTACCATCAGTTGACACGTGTCCCCGGCCCTCGCGAAACGCGCAGTAGAATGTGTCGTTCCATCGTGTAAGGTCCGTGAACGCATTGTGCGGGGCCTGGTCCCAAATCTTCTTAACCTCAAGAACATCCGCTGTCACTGAAACAGATCCAAAGCTACACGAAGCTACAAAGAACACCAACACCAGTGTAAAGTATCGCTTGTACGTCATGTGATTTCCTTTCCTAACCAGAGGTCTCGACTCTATTGTCATTCGTTCGACATGACGAATTCCATCAATTTGCTTTTAGTTTATCATCCAATTCCTGTAATGCAAATCCCTCGGCAGTAACAACATGCTCGTGATCCGTCAGAATCAGCCAGGGCAGCGATTTTATACCCCAGTTGAAACGAACGTTCTCTTCTTTACCTTTAATCATTCCTACAGGAAAAGGGATCTCATTTTGCTTGATCCATGTATCGAGATCGTTTTTCTCGATCATAGAGGTCTGGACAGCAGCAAGGGTAACGCCTTTTCGTTTCAGTTTTTCTGCCTGTTTTGCCAATTGGTTTGTGCAGTTCCGCGACGGCCGCTGATTCATGTCAAAGAAGCAAAACAGGAGCCTCTTCTCCCGTGCCTTTTGAGGCTCGAATCCTATCGTGATGTTCTCGAAGGGCGGCAACGGTTTGCCGACCAGGGAGGCCGGGTTCGTGTAATCGGGTTCGACAATCAGTTCTATATCTTCGATCTTCTTCCCCTCATAAAATGCGACCGTTTTGGATGTCTTTCCGTATGAGATTTTCCATACGCGTGGAATGTACTCCCAGTGATTGGATTTACTTGTACTATAATCCCGCATTTTCGTCCGCAGGTGATCGAACCGGAATCGCCCCTTCAGATCCGTTACGAACGTTCGATTTCTCTCGAAACCGAGATGGCTATAACTGCCTCTTGACATCTGCTCGATCTTGACCTCGGCCGACGGAATGGGCACTTTTCTTCCGTCTTTGATTCGAAGGAGTCGGCCTGTAACCGTCCCTCCATCGGATAGCGTCACTTTGAGATCGCTCTGACCAAGCGGGACGTCATATACAATCAGGGCCGCGTGATTTTTGGGGCTGAATCGCAGGTTGTATTGCCCATCTTTTTCCAGTTCGATGGCAAAGCGTCCCCGTTGGTCAGTGACCGCGTTCAAAATATCGAAATGACTGGAAAACGTAAAAGAGAACCTGCCGTCGTCCCGGGGCCTTTTATGACAACAGATTTGAACTGGCACGCCGATCACCGGAATGTTAGCCTCGTCAACCACGAAACCGGCGACAAATTTGCCCCCTCCCTGGACGATTTGTTCATAATTCTTCTTCGCCACCCCATATCGATACACTTCGGGCGGATCGGTCTTCCGAGTGTAGTCCCGTACGTGCGTCCCTTTCGGGAATTCCAGCACATAGTCACTGTTGGGGACATTAAGCTCGAACTCGGTGATGTTCATGATTAACTCGTCTCGACCGGCGAACGACCTGACGCCCTTAACCGGGTACCAGAATCCCTCGCCGGTTTTTTCGTATTCCATCTTCTTTTCGTAAACATGTCCCTCTTTCGAGGTTCGCTTTAACTCGACAACCATAAAATCCTGTTTCGGATCCAGTTTGGCCTCGTAAGTGTATTGTGATTTTTCATCCCGGAATTTCAGAATCCACAGGCCGTCCGCACTTTCGGCCAGTTCGACGTGTTTCGGATGATCGAAAATATATCTTATATCCTCGTTAAAAACGTGATCCATAAAATGCGTAGGATTAATAAGAGACCGTCCGTTATCGAATTGTTGCTCCGGCGTGAAAATGCTGGCCTGCTTCTCGGAGTAAAATACCCGATACGTTTGGCCGTTAAAGCCATACTTAGCCGAGTGTCTTTGAGATTTTATTTCGCCGGAAGCGGCATCCGTCACATGCTGCTCCAGGCTTATAAGGTATCGGCCTTCTGTGTCGATGTGATAGTCCAGTTTATTCAAAATCTTTTCATCCGGAATCTCAATGAATTCCATCTGCTCGGGCGGCTTGCCGGGATCATGGCTGATCTGTACATGGGCCTGGTACCAATTCGCCTTGAATCGCAGATTTCTGAACATTCCCCACTGTTTGTCAAAAGACTCTTGAATCTGCCCGAGCTTGCTTCGAACGTCCGGTCCTGAGCCGTACACTATCGTCGTTTGATTCCGGACCTGAGCGAAGCCCATCATACAAATCATCGCCAAACCGACGTGTTTACTTACGATCCAATCCTTGCCCATGGTCAATCCCCATAACAGTGTTCCCCCGTCGATCCATTTGAATTTCTCGTTCAGGCCAAAGCATCACCTAATAGTAAGACGCTAATGACAAAAAAATGTTACAATGCTATTGGGTTTCTTCACAGCTTTTTCCATATCAATCTTAAATAGGACGCATGAGCCGGACAAACATGATTCACGATATTCGGTTAGAATAATTGCAGAGGATATCGAACCGTGATATAAGAGCATCAAGAAAGAGGACGCATTGAATGAAAGAGGACGATATGACGCGTGAGAAGTTGTTTACAACCCTTTGTTTGAGTCTGTTTCTCTCTTTGTCGGTGATATGCCAAGCCGTCGAGCGCGGCTCGAAATGGACGGTCTATCTGGCCCAGGACAAGCATCTTGACTACAACTGGTGCGGTTCGACGACCGAAGTCGAGTTGCGGATGGCGGCTCTTTTGGACTATTTCTTGGATGCCGCCCAGCAAAATAAGGTTCGTTGGAACATCGAGAGCACACTCTGGGACGAGGTTTATCACCGTCACCGCGGCCAAACCGGCAGGGCGCGTTTGCACGCGGCCATTCACAACGGCCGGATCGGCTATGCGGGCAATTATGCCGTCTTGCTCTGGGGCATCATGGATACGGAAACGGCGATCCGGGCCTGTTACGGGGCCGTTCCGATTGAGACATCCACAGGTATCCCGGTCAGAACGGCCCTGGTCATGGAGAATCCAGCCATGACCTGGGGCGTCGCCAACATCTTATCCGATTGCGGCTTCGACTTCCTGGGCAGGGGGATCTATCGACTTCGGGCGGAGAGTTATCACCACCGTCGTGATCCTTATCCGCTATTCTGGTGGGACGCCCCGAACGGTAAACGTTTGCTCGTTCACTGGCCTCCCTATAAAGATACAAAAAGCTGGGGAGGTTATGCCGAGGCCTATTGTCTGTCGGCTATGGCGGGGGAAAAATGGGACGCCTTTCATGTGAAATCCGTCGGCGAGAGAAACAGCCCGGAAGTCTTCGAGAAAAGAAAGGCGTTCATCCGGCAAACCATTGAGCGTTACGAAGGCTACGGCGACAGCTACCCGATCTCCAGCATTTTATTGCTGGGGACAGGATGGGACAACTGGACGCAAACCGAAGATATCTCCGCATTTATCCGGAAGTTCAATGCGGACTCCGACGGGACCGTTCGCATCGTGGATGCACGGTATGAGGACTTTTTCGTCGCCGCCGAACGAGAAATTCGACAGAAGAACCTGACGCTTCCAAGCTTGAAAGGTTCGTTCGGCATGTGCTGGGAGGAATGGGCGGCCCATTTAGCCGGGCCGACCGCGGAATTCCGCAAAGCCCAACGGCTGCTCCGCATGGCCGAAGCCTCACTGGCACTCAAGACGATGGCCGGAGAAAGCGATGATAAGAATCTCCAACTTCTTCGGCACGGCTTAACGGAGTTGCTGAAGTTTGCCGAGCACGATTTCGGCGGAACGGATCGCCGACGAGCGGCCATGTCGGCCGGCGCACGCATGAGCGCGGTGACACAAGCGATGGACATCGCCCGATCTTTGGGACCGGAATCTAACGTGTTGCTATCGGTGGCTTCAAATGATTTCCAAGAGGAAGAAACAACCTTTTCATGGCGTGGCGGCCGCGTCGTTTTTGATCCCAATCGCTGCGGGGTTACATTGATTATGGATGCCGAGGAACATGAATGGATCTCCAGCAACGGTGGGGCGGCATTGGGCGAATTCGTTCACACACGATATCGAAGCCGGGCCAAACCGGAATCGGTTTTACCGAAAAGAATCGAATCGTCCCCAAAGTTGGCCCTTCGGAATCTTATCTGTAAAAGGGCAAAGCACGGCGTAGAAATTCTCGCCGATTACGATCGCTCCGGCTTTCGTGTCGAGAGCAGATGGCTTTTTCACGCTGCGAATCCCTGGATCGATATCGCATATCGCCTTCGCGATGGATGGACGGATGCGCCGCAGTCCGTGGAGTTCTGTTTTCCGTTTACCCTTGAGAATCCCCGATACCGATACGATGCGCCGGGCGCGGTTCTCGTTGCCGGCCCCAAAAATAAAGGCGGCGACGATCTACCGGGAGCGAATCCGGAACTTTTTGCCGGCGTGACCTTCGCCGCGGCCAGCGGCGGTGATCGCACCGTACTGCTTGTGACACCAGACACGTTTCTATTGCGATTCGGCTCGAAGGTCCCCGGCCTGCCTACACAAATCACGTCGATGCCTATGATGAATCTGACCGGCAACGACCACCAATTCGGGCAGGGGGGGCGGCGCGAGTGGACATTTAGCTACCGGGTTGTCCTTCTCAACGAGGATTTCGATCCGGTGCGGGCCGTTCAGGAGGCGCAACAATTTGTCATCCCTCCATTCTTACAAGCGCCGGAACAAATCCCCGCATTATCCGGCTTGAAAGCTCTCGATATCGAATTTTCGGGCGGACCGCTCTTGGCTTTCAAAACCGCCGAAGACAATCAACGCCTGATTTTACGGTTTTGGAACGTTCAGGACCGTGTAGCCTACGGCTCGCTGAAGTTATGTCCGGGCTGGACGCGGGCTGAGACATGTGATGCACTCGAGCGTTCCATCAAACCGCTCAATGTTCGTGAGGGCCGGATTCAGTTCGAAGCAGAGCCCCGGGCTATATTGACTGTAGCCCTCTTGAAAAAATCCTGAGCCGGTCGGGTTTCGTACCAAACGGCTATCCACCTTCATCCGGCGGCGCGAGACGTTTAAGCTCCTCGAACCAGTTCAGCGTAATATGAATTCCCAGCGGCGCGGATTCCTCCGGCTCCCGGATCATTAAAAAACGCCCATCGGAGGCGACGTCAAAATCCCGGCGGTTCACACGAGACAGATACGTTCCCTCGAACAAGACCTCACATTTGATGACCCTAAATGCCGGCTCCATCTCAACGGCGGCGGACATCATTTTGTCTTTACTGCGAAAGAACAACTCTTTGCCATCCTGCGCCCAGACCGGTTGGAAACCGCCCTCGGTCGAAACCATCGTCTTCGGACCGGGCCCCGGATACGGCTCGACATACACCTCCCACCGGCCGGTCTCGTCTGAAGCATAGGCAATCCACCGCCCATCCGGAGACCAGATGCCATGTCTTTGATTATGATTCCTTTGGATGAACGGCTGAGATTGAATCTTTTGGTTCTGCTCGTCTAAAAAAAGAACATAAATATCGTCGTCCCACATGGGATGCTCCGGATCGGACCAGGAAACGAGCACTTTCGAGCCATCCGGGGAGCAGGCGATCGGGGCCCCCGGCGGATCTTCTAACGTTGCACACAATACCGGTTCACCGCTACTCGATACACGTTGCTTAAAGAGTTGAGGTCTCCTGGCCTGATAGGAACCAAACAGTAGTGATTCGCCGTCCGGCGACCAGATCGGCAGACCGCTGTATCCTCCGGAAGTCAATGGATTGAGAGTGTGTCGTGTCAGATCGTAAATCCAAATATCGCTGTTGAGCCCATCCTGGATAGTAAAAGCAATCCAGTTTTCATTGGGAGAGATTCTCGCATCTCCATAATTTCGAGGCATGGCCATCGGTAGAACCTCAAACTGCCCCTGCCGATCGACCCAAACGGGTCTTAACTCTGCACTGTGCGTCACGGCCGGAATAAAAGCAAAGGATCCATCGTTGGATATGGCACATTGCGCCGATCCGCTCCCCGGCGTCATGATATCCTGGGCAACCGGAACGGCAGAGCGGATCACTTTGAGCTGTTCCAAATCGAACGGTACGGCATACAGGGTTTTATTATCCACATACACAATATGCCCCGTGGGGACATAACGCGCGCACGTTCCACCTTTCATGAGTACACGCCGCATGCCTGTCTGGAGTGAGCAAAGCTCGAACTGATTCTCCACACCGTTACAATAGCGGGTGAAGAGAATCCATTGATTACCCGGTAATATCTGCGGCCACGTATGCCCCCACTCACCCTCGCCCAGGACGGTGAGTTGCTGCATCTGCTCTCCGGAGGCAGAAATACGCCAGAGCCCGCCTCCTGAAATTGTGCCCGCGGCAGGCGCAAAAATAATCGTGTCATCCGTACCCCAACTCCCACCGCGAAAATGTACGGCATCCGTCAGGACAAGGGGGTCTCCGCCCTTGAAAGAAACCTTCTTGAGCTTTCTTTGAAAATGATCGGTATATCCGATCCACTCGCCATCGGGCGAAAAGAACGGGCTGATCGCACCTTCCGTGCCCGGCAGCGCCCGTGCTTTGAATTGATTGAGCTCTCGCACATAGATCTTGCGCCGTCCATCCGTTCCTTCTTCGACGTACGCCAGGCGTTGTCCATCGGGCGACAGGGCCAGCGCGCAGTGCCATAAGGCCTCGAATTCGAAACTCGTCTCCGGATAGATGACAAAGCGTTTAACCGGTTGGATTGTCGGCTCGTTCGTTTGCCGTTGGCTCAAGATGGCCACGGCGCCGAGACCGATACCGAGAAAAAGACAAACCGCTCCCAATACGAGACGTTTCTTCCAATGACTCGAGCGCACGTATTCCAATGAAGCCGTGGTGGTCGGCGGCGCCACCGACGGCAGATCTAACGTTTCACGGATCTCAATTGCGGCATCTGCAATATCGTGGAGCCGCCGGTTCGGATCTTTCTCCAGGCATCGGCGCAGGAGCACGCGGATATTGTTGGGTGTCTCGGCCGGCAATTTCTGCCAGTTCGGCTCCGCCCGCAGGATGCCGGCCAGCGTATCGGAACTCGTCTCGCCTTCGAAAGCCGGCAAACCCGTCAGCATCTCATAGAGGACGCAGCCGAACGACCAGATATCGCTGTGGTGGTCGACGGCTTTGCCGCGCGTCTGCTCGGGACTCATAAACGCAGGGGTTCCGATGATCCGCCCGGGCCGGGTAAGCGTGCTTGCCTCGCCGGATACGTCGGCTTCGATCGGCTTGGCGATACCGAAATCCAGCACCTTGACTTTATCGTCCGGCGTAATCTTGATGTTGCCCGGCTTTAGATCGCGGTGGATGATACCTTTGCTATGCGCGCCGGAGACTGCCTCGGCGATTTGAAGGCCGATCGGCAAGGCCTCGTCCAAAGGTAGCCTGCCGCGAATGATCCGTTCGGCCAGGGTCTCACCGGCAACGTATTCGAGAACCAAATATCCGATACCATCGGAGACACCAAGTTCCTCATAAATTGCCGCGATGTTCGGATGATTCAATGAGGCCAGGAGTCTGGCCTCCCGTTCCAGCCGTGACCGAATCGACTCGTCGCCCATCACCTCCGGCGAAAGGCACTTGATCGCCACGGAACGGTCGAGTTTGGTATCACAGGCAAGATAGACCACCCCCATGCCGCCTCGCCCAAGCTCGCTCTCGATCCGGAATCGGCCGATCAGATTACCCGGCTCCGGCATCGAGCCCTTAGAACTCGACGCCGAAGGCACGTCTTCCCCGCTCCTCCGGTCTTGATCGCGTTTGTCGAGATTGCTCATCGGCGCTCATTTTATGAAGGTTACTTGACGCCCTTGACACTCATTCGCAGCGAATAGAGTGAGGTTTGGGCCGTAATAAAGAGCGTGTGCCGGTCCTGACCGCCGAAGGTAACGTTTGCCGTCCAGCCGGCGTCGACCGGGATATGCTCGATCTTCTCGCCCGCCGCATTAAAGACGGTCACGCCCCGTCCCGTTAAATAGACATTGCCCTCATTGTCAATCGTCATTCCGTCCGAGCCCATCGAGCAGAAGAGCGTCTTGTTGGATAGCGTCGCGTCCGGATTGATGTCGTATACATACGTCTTCCTATCACCGAGGTCGGCGACGTAAAGCTTTTTGCCGTCCGGCGTACCGATGATCCCGTTGGGCGTGACGAGATCCTGCGTCACTCGGATCAACTCTTTGTAGCCGGGCTTGAGATAGTAAACATGCTTGCCGTCCTGCTGCATGGCCGGATCGCGGGTCCAGTAGGATCGCTTATAGAGGGGGTCGGTGAAGTAAACGCCGCCTTTGGGATCTTCCCACAGGTCGTTCGGGCCGTTGAGTTTTTTGCCCTTGTAATTCTTGACCAGTACGGTTGCCTTGCCGTTCAGATCAATCGACCAGAGCTCATTATCCATATCGGCACAGGCCAGCAAATTTCCCTTTTTATTGAAGTATAGACCGTTGGCCCGGCCCGGCCTCTCGTGCCACGTCGAAAGCCTGCCGTCCACCGACCACTTGTGAATCCGGTTATTCGGTTGATCGGTAAAAAAGACGTTCCCCTCGGCGTCCACGGCGGGGCCTTCCGTGAACTTGAAGCCGTCGGCGAGTTTTTCCACCTTCGCCCCTGGCGCGATGAGATTGGATGCTTTCACCGTCACAAGCTCGATACCCTCGGCGGCGCCCAAATTGCGGGAGTACTTCTTCTCTCGTGGATTGTTCCAATGCTCGTGCACGCCGAGACTGGCGAGGCGTTTCACATTGCCGGGATGGTCCGGGTCGTAGAATGTTTTCGACTCCGGACTGTCCGCGCAAGCGGCTTCATGGAGATAGTCATCGGCGCCGGACCGGCGCGATGGATTCTCATATTCGGCATACAGAAAATCGAAACCGACCGAATCAATCGCCACGGGATCCTGTGAAGCCAGCAAGCTGGATGTCCAGTCTCCGTTGAAGGGAGCCGATCTCCATCGTCGCGGGCCTTTGTTCATATCCACCGGGTGAATTCCACAATACAGGCTATCGATCAGGAACAGCATCGTCTTGCCGCCGATATGCGAATGGCCCATCAGATCCACATGGTTCCGATAGATTCCCACGTCCCTGGAAAACGCCGCCTTGTGCATGTCGTAATAGCCCTTCTGCACCGGCCAGCGGACCAGCGAGCCGTAATGGTTCTTCGCACAGAGCGTGACGCCGGAGCCGGTATGGCCTTTGAGGTTTGCCAGATTGATCAGGTATTCCGCTTCGGCAAAGGATACCGGGACATAATCCTGTTTGCATCCCGTTGGATTGCAACTCCAGTAGAGAGGAACTGAAGATTCCGTCATTTTGACCCGGCCGAACTTACCCGTTCGGTCCAGACACCGCACGCCCGGAAATTCCTTCTTGATGATATCAAAATATTCGTTGGCGAAATAGGCCAGGCTGTCACAGATGGCGATATCCGTTTGTTTAACGCCGGCCTCATTCACGAGCTGCCGCAACAAAGCGATAAGCATCTGCGGCGACGTATTCATGTAATCCCTTTTGGTTTCGAGATTGTAGTTCTCCGGATTCACACCGCCGTGCGTGAAGATAAACCCGACAAAATTGACCTTAATGACGATCTTCTCGCCGGCCTTATAACCGACGTTGCCCCTGTCTCGGTTCCTGTTGTGGTATTTGAACAGCGCCTCCCACGCCCCGGCGTCATTGGCGGCGCCGGTCAGCTCGCGGACGGCGCGGGACATCATCGCGTGCACCCGCCCGACGTCCGTATGCTCGGCCTGCCAGGGATGCCCATCACCGGGTCCGTCCCAATCCGTGGCCTCCGGGTCGTGTGCCCAAACCACCCGGCCGGGATAAATGCCCCTGGCAATGCCCATGGGCCGATTCGCGGGCTGCGGTTTGGCCAGCGCGGATTTCTCATCCGTTAGGCTGACGGCTATCCATAAAGCACTCACACTGAGGACGACACACAGTACGCCCAGCATATATCGCCGGCGAGTAAAGCTGAGTTTTGCTTTTCTAAAGGCCACCACCGAGGCGATAGAGCCCATGAGCCAGATCACAAATCCTGACGCCAATGGAAACGCCACCCGCTGGCATGGATAGAACGCGCGCGACGGCTTCGGAATCACACGAATCAGAAACCATACCAACGAGGCAAGACCCGCGAGCGGAAACAGATATTTCAGCCAACCCCATTTCCAATCGCGCTTGTGTGAATTAACGTGTGTCGGACAGGAATGAATGTCTTTTGGTTTCGAGAACCGCATCTTTACCTCCAGAATAATTCGACAGACTTTGTACAGTAAATTTCTATTCAGATTGTACTTACCCTCGCTAAAAGCGCCAAGTGCAAATCCTTGATCGTACGTGTGTTGGCCAGGCTAAGTTGTCCTCGAAGACCCGGAATTCAAACACATGATTCGCCTGCCTAATCCAACTCGTCGGCCGCTCTCGATCTCTTTTTTTTCCCCATGAGGCGATCCATGTGTTTGGACAGTCTTCCAAGGCAAAGGAGAACAAAGAGGGCAATCGCCGCGGCGATGATTGCAAGCTGGTAAAAGCGCGCGCCGCAGGCCATTCCGATACTGGCCACGAGCCAGATCGTCGCCGCAGTCGTCAGGCCATGCACGCCGCCGCGATCCTGGATGATGGCGCCGGCTCCCAGAAAACCCACACCGGTAACGATCTGAGCGGCTATCCGTGTCGTCGAATCCTTCGCGCCGGCCGCCATTTCTGCGGAGATGATGGTAAACAACGCCGCCCCAAGGCATATCAGCAGATTCGTCCGAAGCCCGGCCGCCTTGCCGCTAAGCTCCCGCTCCAATCCGATGCACGCTCCAAGAAAGGTCGCTAAGAGGATACTGATTAAGTCATCCGGCCACACCATGGCTCTACCTCTCGATGAGCGTCTCATCGACCTTCATGCCGAAGTGCCTGCCGGCTTTTTCGATACGCCCCAGAACCTGATCGCCCGGCTTGAGTGTTGTGACCGAAACGGCCTGACCGTCCGGCCTGACCAATCGGATGGTCTCGGCGTTCTGCAGGACCAGACTAATCGGCTGACCTTCGGCCTCGGCCTCGATGAGCATCATGGGCCGCTTTTCGATCTTGTTCCGGCCCAAATAAGCGATTTGACTCTTGCCGTGAAAATTCACCAGCATGACCTCATCCCCGGCTTTAAGGTCGGCCAGGTATTTCGTCTTACCGCCCGGCGTCAACGTATAAGCGTGGACCGCCCCGGCGTTTACTCGGAACGGCCGGGAGGCCACGTAGGGATTGTCAATGGATTCGGAATGGATGAGAAAAAAGCCCGAAGCCGTATTGCCGACGAGCATCCCTTCGCCTAACGTCATCTGCGTGCATGTATCTATACAGGCCCGGTCGCCCATGCCTAACTGCCTGGCGGAAGTGACTGTCGCGGTCACAAGGTCGATCTTTTCACTCACGCCCTGGATAATGTCGGCACATCGCTTAATCTCGTTCACATCGTCGGTTTTAAGCACGACGCCATCAACGCCTTTTTCCAGGATTTCAACCATGAGTTTGGCCTGCTCGCTATTACTCACCTGGACCATGATATTCTTACCCCGCCGGGCGAGCAGATTCTCAATGGGGATGATCGTCCAATCGAGCATTCGAAGAACAACGATCCGCTCTGCAGGCACAGCCGCGGCCTTGTCTTCGTCTTCTTTGCCGGCTATGTCTATAAATTCCACATCTACACCCGGTTTGAGGTCGCCCTGGGCCTCGACCGTTTTGATTTTACCGAACTGCCGGACCGTATCGCTTTGCCCATCCGGCAATACGACCGCCTCAGCCCCGCTTTCCAGGGCCGCGATAGCGATCTCTTTGTTGTATGGAACTACATCGATCCAAAGTTTTTTCATTGCTTTCACCTTATCTTTGATCTATAAACTGCCTTGCCTTCGCAACTTATCACAAACACGAGAAGGAGGACCAATCCAAATCCTCTTTAAAGATTTAATGCTTTTCGGCGCCTACGTCAACACTTTTCGGCACGTCGGAACGAGTTTTGACAATAGGTGAATCGCGTGAGATAATGTACCTTTCGAGAAGAGTATATTCCACATCCCTGGAAAAAAGAGCATAGCATCCCCAATACGAGAGATCCCAGGATATTCGCTGCGATGGCTGCAAGTCGGGCAACGCTCTATTCAACTGCGATGCTGAGAAATGTGCCATTGGCAGAAACCTATTTAGCTTCGTAGGTTACCCATGCTTCTTATGTTTCGATAAAGAGGTGTTGTTAAGTTTGCTATCTTAAATAGGTAAGTCGAAGCTATGCGAACAAAACTGCAGAGTCAACAAGATTTGAGCGGTATGAATGAGGACGCTGACGTTCCTTATTTAAGCTATTTTCCTCTCCTTCCGATATTAGTGACATTTCAACGCACTTTTTTTGGATTCTTATCGGATTTTTCTGTGCTGAAACACCCTTTTTTGTCGATGTACCGATAAAGGCATGTCTAAAATTGAGGCTAAGGAGCTGCCGGATTTTCGCTCCGTATTTGAGCCGGGAAGTGTTATGGAATGGAGTCCAGGAACATATCGTATTTCGGAGAAAACAGGATGACCGCAACCATGAAAAGTCTAATCAGAAGGGGGAACATGAAAGGTGTTGTCGCCCACTTGATGTTGGGATTATTCACGACCTTATTTATTTCTTTCTTTTTGGTCGGTATCTATTTCTTCGAGGAGCCCACGCACAAATTAGTTTCCGGCATCGGCGTGCTCCTGGCCTGCGAGACATTAGTGATCATCACCAAGCGGATTCAGCGCGTCTGGAAAAAGATGAAGCCGTTGGGTTACTATTTCTTTCCCACAACGGTTCTTTTTTGGCTATTGGATCAAAGAAACCATCGATTGAAAGCAGAAGCGAAAATCACGGAATTGCGAGAACTTATCGCTTCCTGGCCGGACGTGAGCCTCGGTATTACCACGGGGATGATCGACGTCAATCAACAAGAGAGGGTTCTTACCATCATGCTCAATGAGATGGGGTCCATGAAGGACTCCCGTCTCTCGACCGTGACGGATCGTATCCGGCAATATCTGCCCGAAATCTTGACGTCGGTCAAACAGTGTGAAAACTACCCGTTATTCGGGCAGGTTATGATGCGTTTGTCCTCCTTTGGACCGGCCAGGTATCGACAAACCTACAAGAGTTTCCTGGGTTTATTGTCGGATACGTTTAATCCGTGGCGACCGGAAAGTTTCGACCGGCATTTCCAGAAGTATATGAAAGGTCCGCTTCAAAATGCCCTCGATCATGCGGATCAAGGCGATGCCGGCCACATTCAAAACATCATCGCCAGGATCATGGCCGATGAAGAGGACAAACATGAGATTCCCAACAGTGTCACGGCGATGCTGCTTCAGTTGGACTGGAACGAAAAGTGCGAGATCTGCCGCGTTATTTTCGATGAGAGCCTCAAGCGAGCCTTTCAATTCCCCAAGAATTTCGGCATCGATTTCTTAAACATGCTCAGCCAGTTGGAACACAGGATATTCTGGCTGGACGTCCAATCGTTGCGGAAGGTCCTTGAGGAATCCTTGACTCAGGAGGGCATCGGGTTAATCAATATGAACCTCGGCGTTTACGGTCGGATCTGCTCGAAAGTACTGGCTCCCCTTGAAAATCCCGCGTGCGACGGAATGCGGAACGCGCGCGTATTCCGGCGGCTCAAAGGCGATAACGGCAAAGTCTGGATCGAGTGTACCTCGCCGGACGGTCATGTCTGCCGTTGCGAAGGTGAGAGCCTGAGTTTTCGGGGCGTGTACAGCAAAGCGTGTCGTAAGAAGGCGGGGGAGCAACTCTCCATGAACATCGTCTCCGTTCAGGACGCTCAACGCCGTTTTGCCGTCAAGGCCAAGGTCGCACCGCTTCATGCCTACGAGGCCGGCAACCAGGGCCCGGGCCGTGGAGCGTTCTTCGAAGAAGCCGAGCCCTCCGAGGTGAGAGCGCTTTACGAATACATCTCTGCAAAAGAATAAAAAGTCGAGTAACTTGACCTCGATCCTCATCGTGGATCACGCAAAGACGTCGGCTTCGCCGCTGGAATGGACGAGGATCGTGGTGGGCATCTCCAAGAGCAAATCGGTTAGACGGCGATACGTTTGTCCGGCGGCTTCATCGCCGGGAGGTTGCATCCCCAAAAAGATCACGTCCGCCTTGGCCGAATGGCTTCGGAAAACGTTTTCAAACGAATCCGACGAGACAATCACGCGAGGTTCCGCCCGGATGCGGGTGGCCTCGACGAGTTCCCGAATAGCGCGGCGGGATGATTGCCGACCGACCTCGTCGCCGATGACGCGGAGGATGCGAATCTTGCTGTCGCGCCATTGCCAGTTTTGGGTAAGCAGGTGGGCGAGCGTCGCCATAAGCGAACCGTTCTGCTGACCTCGCCACCAGATGTCGATTCGATGTTGTTGCCGATACTCCGACGGCAATCCCTTGTCCACCACAATCACAACACTTTTACCCAATGCGGCGATACTCCTGACATGCCGGAAGATCACGTCCGCTCGCTCCTCGCCGCTGGGCCAGCCGAATAACACGGTATTCGGTTTCAGCGGACCGATGGAATGACTTTGCACCAGCGTGCGAATCCCCTCGTTCACGTCCTCGGCAAAAATGACTTCCGGAAAGACCGCCAGTTCGTTGTTCTGAAGAAATGTTTCCATCGCCGAGCGCAGGCTCTCGACCCGGGCGGCAAAGGTCTCCAGGTCGCCCGAGATGACCTGGGCGGCCGTGACGAGACCCCGTCCGCCTTCCATCCAGACCGCGTATTGGATTAAGGTTATGTGCCGTTGCGTGCTGCCGGCCATGACCAGGAATGTGGGACGCCAATTCTTCGCGTGCGGCGCCATCCAGCGAAGCTTCTGTAACGCGCGCACGGCCAGGGTATATTGAAACCCCCGCCGGGCATCCCCAAAGGCCGAGCGAAATACCCGGCGGCTCAGAAATACATAGATCCCGGCCACCACAACAAACGCCACTAAAGCCGCCAGGGCATCGATGAGAATCATAACGACCAGACATGCGATAAAGCCGAGCAGAGACGTCGTCCAATGATAGAATCGGAAACGCGGTCGAAATGAGGGATTCGCGCTGAAGGATTCGACGAAGGCCGCCAGGTTAATCATCCCGTAGGTGGCGAGGAAAAACATGGCAACAATGGCAGCGATGATGTCAAAGGCTGTCATCGACCCGCCGCCGCCCGCCAGCAGGATAACACCGAATGTCAGGACGAGTGTAAGGGCAAGTCCTAACCTCGGCTCGTCTTTGCCTTTCGAGCCCCGGCCGAAGATGCTGAGCATGGGAAATATCCGATCGCGGGCCAGGGCTTGCAACACGCGCGGCGCGCCAAGGTAGGAACCCACGGCGCTCGAAATCGTCGCGGCAAACACGCCCCCAACAACCAGAAACCACGTTCCCCACAGGGCATTATCCACCAGCGTTTCAAAAGGGCGCTCCAGCAGATCAGCCCGCGGCTGAGAGCCGCCGCACAGGGCCATTTGAAGCAGATAAACAAAAAAACCGACGACAATGGCCGCCATCGTGCCACGCACGAGTGAGCGCGGGGGATCCTTCAAATCACCCGACATGTTCACGCCGGCCAGAATGCCGGTGACCGCAGGGAAGTAAATCGCAAAAACCGTCCAGAAACCAATCGTCGGCTTCGAGTAAGCCGGGCCGTAGTTCGCCTGGAACAGTTCCGGATCGAAACGGATCAATGCGCCCCCTAAAAAAGACGCGATGGCCAGGGCCAGCAACGTCATGACGACGTACTGTAAACGAATCGCCGCGCCCGAACTAATCAGATTGATGATAAAAAGGACGGTCGCCGTGCCCAAAGCGATGGGCAGAAACCAGGGGGCCAGGCTGGAAAATCGCAAGATAAGGGAATTGGTGAAAGCCAAAACGTAAAAGGGCACTGAGAGGGCCTGGGCCAGGAACAACGCCAGACCGATGGCCCCGCCGAACTGGGGACCTAATGCACGCGAGATCAGGAAATAAGCGCCGCCGCCGGCCACCGGTGTATTCGTGGCGATCGCGCTCATGGAGACGGCGGTGAGCAGACTGATGACCTCGGCAGCGCACAGGATCAAAATCGCATTGAGAATCCCGGCTTCGCCCACCACGTACCCGGCGCGGAGAAACATGATCGCGCCGAGGATCGTGAGGATCGACGGGGTAAAAACCCCCGCAAACGTGCTGAACTGGTTTCCCTTCTGGTCCATAGACAATCCTTTGACGGGACGCGATTATAGCTTTCAAAGGATAAAATGTACAATCCCGCTTTAAAGGGATCGAATCCATATATTGCGGAAGCGAACGGGGTTGTTGTGGGCCGAGAGGCACAACGGCAATTTCTCCGGGATCGGCTTGTCGTACTTCGGCAGAATCCGGTGGCCGGTCGGACCGTAGATTTCCTGATTGTGGTGGACGAGGACGCCGTTGTGAAGCACGGTGACCCGGGCAGGTTTTTCGAGCGTACCGTTTTTGAAAACCGGGGCGAAGAAAACGATGTCATAGCTCTGCCACTGGCCGGGCGGACGGCACGCATTCACCATGGGAGGCGTTTGGCCATAGACGGAGGCCGCCTGGCCGTCGGGGTAAAGCGGCGTCGTATAGGTATCGAAAATCTGTATCTCGAACAGACCCATCAGCAGCACGCCGTTATTACCGCGGTCCCATTCGTGCCCCTGGGGTGGGTTCGGGGCCTGCCATTCCAGGTGCAACTGACAATCGCCGAACCCCTGCTTCGTGCTCAGCCTGCCGGAGACGGCAACAAGCTCATTATCTTCAATTTTCCAGTCGGACGCCTTCCATGCCGACAGGTCCGAGCCATCAAAGAGCGCTACGGCATCGGAGGGCGCCGTTGGGCGGGTCGATGGGCTCGGTGTGACTTTCGGCGGGGCGGGACGGTCCGGATCATGGACGTGATAGCCGCACCAGGGCAGAATCAGCGTATCCTTGTAGCCAACGACGCCGGAGCCGTCCTTGGCCTTAACGAGTTTCGTCTGGATTTGTCCCGGCGTGATCTTGGTCGTATTCAGAAATAAGGCCGCAACAACGATTACGATGACGATACAAATGGTTCGATGACGGCACATTTGTTCATCCCTTCCTTGCGGTTGATATTCGATTATTTCAGGGCCTCGATGGCCTCTGCGACGCTCGCATTGTGATGGACCATTTTGCTCAACGCCTGGACCATCTTCGTGGGATCGTTGTGCTGGAAGGCGTTCCGGCCGATGGAAACGCCCGCAGCGCCGGCCTGCAGCGCGCCTTCCACCATTTTGAAAATCTCCTCATCACTACCCATTTTCGCACCGCCCGCAATCACGACCGGCACGGGGCAGCCTTCGACCACGCCGGCAAAACTCTCGACGCTGCCGGTATAGACGACCTTGACAATATCGGCGCCCAGCTCGGCGCCGACCCGGGCGGCGTGCTTGACGTTCTGCACGTCGTATTCATCCTGGATTTTCGGCCCGCGGGTGTACATCATCGCCACCAGCGGCATCTGCCATTCAAGGCATCGCTCGCCGACTTGCCCCAATTGTCGCAGCATTTCTTTGTCGGTCTCGGCCCCGAGGTTAATGTGGACGGAAACGGCATCCGCCCCGAGCTTAATCGCCTCCTCGACGGTACAGACCAGTTCCTTCGCGTTCGGATCGGGGCTGAGCGAGGTCCCGCCGGAAAGATGAATAATCAATCCGACATCCTTGCCCGCACCGCGATGCCCGGCCCGGACGATCCCCTTGTGCATCAGGATGCCGTTGGCCCCGCCGGCCACCACCTTGCCGATTGTCGTTCGCATGTCGGTCAAACCCTCAATGGGCCCAACGGTGATGCCGTGGTCCATCGGAATGATGACCGCTTTACGAGAATCACGGTCGATAATTCGTTCAAGTCGTATCTTTTTACCGATCATATCCAAATCTCCAAATTGTCATTACGATTACTTATCACCCCAAAATCTACCCCGAACCGAACAAAAAGCAAGAAAAAACGCTTGCCTTAAAATTTCGGAACGCCCTATGATACCTGTTCAGACGGATTTTTAATTGCTCATAATTCCTGACGAGTTTCATCGAGGTATCTATGAAAGACGACAATGTTTCGAGAAGAGAGTTTGTGAAGGCCGGCGTAGGAAGTCTCGGCGCCATGGCGTTTGGAGTACGGGGCGTTCCTGCTAAAACGATCGGGCATTCAGGAGATGAAATGGCTCACGAGACAGTACGTATCGCAGTCGTGCAGCAAAATAGCGTTCCGGGAGAGGTAGAGAGCAACAGGGCCAAGGCCCTGGCCTTCGCCAAACAAGCCCTCGCAAACGACGCCGATATCGTCCTTTTCCACGAGGAGCTGTTGGTGGGTTATGTGGAAAATATGAGAGAATTGGCCGAGGAAGTCGATGGTCCGACAACCCAGGCATTCCAGTCACTGCTGACGGGAAGCGAGTCCCTGATCCTGTGGGGTCTGACCGAGCGTGAGAAGGATAAGCACTACATCGCGGCCACGTTAGTCGGCGCCTCGGGAGTACTGGCCAATTATCGGAAAACCCATCTCTGGTGGAAGGCCAAAGGGCTGCGCCATGAACCGTCCTTTTACGAGCCCGGCGACGAACTGGTCACCTTCGAGGTCAAGGGCCATAAGAGCGGCGTCATGATCTGCTACGACGGTGATTTTCCCGAAATGACCCGCGCCTACGCCAATCTGGATTGCTGCATGTTATTCTGGTTGAATAACCGCGGCGAAAGGGGGCACGGGGAAGTCACAAAGCTGGCCAAGACCAACTCGATGATCATGGCCGTATCCTGCGTGTGCGGGAAAAACGAACGCGGCTATGCTTGCCGCGGGGGGAGCAATATGACGAACCACAACGGCGGTCTTCTCGCAGAAATATGGGATAAGGAGGGTGTGATCTACGCCGATGTTGAACCCGAAGCCGTACCGGAAGCACGCAGGAATAATCCCTGGTACGTCGGACGCCGGAGTGACCTTTACTGCCGGTATGTCTGAGTAATGTAGGTCTCTCATTAGAAAATTGAACGGTCAATTGCAGGGGCTCTGACCGCCGATTATTGTCAGAAAATCATGAAATCGATTTTCTGAAATAATATATGCCTAACTTCAATTTTGCAAAAACTCTTGTTAATTCCAATGCATTATTTTCATATAATAATGCCAATGGATAGAAAAAAACATATTCGTAAACTTTTGATCGTTGTCGTATGCGTCTTTCTTCACAGCCTGATTACAGGCCGTGCTTTAGCGCGAAACACGTCCAGGGATAGCGGAAAACTTCGTGACGCCATCACCGACCTGATCCACACCTTTGGCACTCGCTATCCCGAAGGAACAGATTATCTTAACCGTTTAAAGCGTATTGAGAATCGAATCCGGCAAGGCGATACAGACGCCCCGAGAGAACTCGAAACGCTGCGTCGAGAAGCCCTTTTGGCAAATCCCCTGCTAAGGGATCTGCCCGGCATACTCCTGGTCAAACGTACCCCCAAAGACCTGTTCAAAGAGGGTGTTTTTACAGACGAGGACAAACATATCGGTTATTCGGCCGGACCGGGCCGTGAGATCGGTATGCCGTCTAATCATGAGTGCAATGCCTCGCTCGAGCGGCATGGGTATGATAACGAAATATGTATGCTTTCACCCGTTACGCCGGATGGTGATTTGAGGACCGTTTATCGTCCCCATGACGGCGGATATGTCGGCGAGCTGGATCTCCATTTCGACGGCAAACGCCTGCTCTTCACAAAGTCTGACACCGTGAACTGGAAACTGATGGAGACAGACATCGACGGAGGGCCGGCGCGCCCCATCTCGCAGATGCCGGACGATGTGGATGCCATGGACGGCTGCTACCTGCCGAACGGTAAGATCGTTTTCGGCTCGACCGCCTCGTATCAATCGGTTCCCTGCTGGCATGGCCGCAAGCGCGTTAGCAACTTATACCTGATGGACGCGGACGGCTCGAAGATCCGGCAGCTCTGCTTCGATCAGGACCATGATTTCCACCCGGTCGTGTTAAATAGTGGACAAGTTCTTTATTTACGCTGGGATTATACGGGCATTTGCCATATCTTCCTGCGACAGCTCATGACGATGAATCCGGACGGCACGAAACAACTGGCACTTTACGGCAGCAATTCGTGGTATCCGAATTCGCTCTATTTCCCCCGCCCTATCCCGGGGTCGAATCGCCTGGTCTGTATCCTGTCCGGCTACCACGGCGTCCATCGTATGGGGCAGCTTGTTATCGTCGATCCGAGAGCGGGATGGTACGATGAACACGGCATCGTCCGGCGAATCACGGGACGCGGGAAGCCCATCCAGCCCAAGATCCGCGACAATCTCGTCGATGGCGACTGGCCGATGTTCCTGCATCCTTATCCACTCAGTGACAAGTACTTTCTTGTGAGCGGCTGGATGAATAAGACGTCCTCGTGGGGGATCTATCTGGCGGACATCTTCGACAATCTCGTTCTCGTCCATCAATCCCCGGATTATGCATTGCTGGAACCGATTCCCGTCCAACCTCGACCAACGCCGCCGATTCTTCAAGATCAGGTTGAACTGGATAAGGACGAGGGAACGGTTTACATCAGCGATATCTACACGGGAGAGGGGCTGAAAGGTGTACCGCGTGGAACGATTCGGCATTTGCGCGTGATGGGATTCCACTTCGGCTACCGCGGATTGGCCGGCGCGGATAAAATCGGCTACGGCGGTCCCTGGGAAGTGATGCGTATTTTAGGAACCGTTCCCGTAGAGCGGGACGGGTCGGTGAGTTTTGTCGTTCCGGCCAACACGCCGATTGCCCTCCAGACGCTGGACCGGGAAGGCAAGGCCGTGCAGATCATGCGAAGCTGGTTCACGGCCATGCCCGGCGAAAAGATTTCATGTATCGGATGCCATGAGTCGCCGAGGGACGTTTCCGTTCCGCGTCCCAATATCGCCGCGTCCCAACCGCCCCGAAAAGTGACGCCCTGGTATGGCCCCGCGCGGGGTTTCGACTTCGAGCGGGAAATTCAGCCGGTTCTTAACGGATACTGCATTTCGTGCCACGACGGCTCACAGAGAGGTGTTGCTGATCTTCGTTCAGAAAAAGACGGAGGCCGGATCGTTCCCAAACCGATTGGCTATGTGTCGCGCCTTCATCCGGATATGCTCGCGGCAACCCATGGAAAGCTTCGTTACAGCCCGGCCTATGACGTGTTGATCCATTACATCCGCCGTGTCGGCGTCGAGGATGACGTGAGTCTTCTGACACCGGGTGAATATCACGCTGATACCAGTGAACTTATCCAAATGCTTGCAAAGGGACATTACGGCATCGAACTCGACGAGGAGGCCTGGAGCCGTTTCATCACATGGATCGACCTGAATGGGCCGTGTCACGGAACGTGGAACGATGTCTTTCCCATACCGGACGGCGCTCACGAGCGACGGATGGAACTGTGCAGACTCTACGGGGGCCCCACAGTTGATCCCGAGCGGGTATTCGAAACATCCTGGACGCCAATGAGTCCTATGTCCTTGAATAAGGTATCCTCAACCGAGTCATATCGATTCGAGAAAAAGACGCTTACTGCTTTTCATGCCGATATGCAACAAGATCCTCAATCGCCT
>Ga0272441_10004007_pt1 | contig 27267 bp, 36 predicted proteins | sample SSMProp6N_FD_193582 | JGI IMG/M metagenome (GOLD analysis project Ga0272441, IMG submission 193582) | Marine sediment archaeal communities from Little Sippewissett salt marsh, Falmouth, MA, United States - SSM-Prop-6N | ecosystem: Environmental > Aquatic > Marine > Wetlands > Sediment ... | reverse complement strand
GAACTAAATCCCCAATGCACCGATCTGCTTGTTGAGTTCGGCAACAGCGTCATCGTCCGAAGCGTTTAACGCCTCCTGCCTGGCAAGGACCAGCACCGCTTTCTCGCGATACCCGGAAACGCTTTGCTTGACCAGTTCCTCCTTGGTCGGCTTCGGGTAGTTCTCGGGCTGCGGCGTGCCGTCAGCCAGGTCGCCCACGCGCCCGGCGAACTCCTGCTCGATGTCTGCGTAGTCGTCCGACAGGCCAAGCTGCTCCCCGTACTTGCTGTGCAGGTTCGCCCGGTTGCTGGCTTGGCAGACCACCGTGCCGTTCTTGTGCTTGCGAATCCACATGCTAGTGCGTCCCGATCACGAGGTAGTCGTAGGTCGCGCCATTCTTGTTGGGGTCGGAATCAGCACCATCGTCGTCCACGGTAAAGGTACCAGTGCCGATGCTATTAATCCTGTTGTCCAGCACGTTGTTCGCTGCGTCCTTGTTGATGACTAGGCAGTAGTCAGCCCAGGTCTGATCCATCTTGAAGTAACCCCACTCCCACGCTTCGGCGGTAGGATGCGGCCAAATCCAGAGCGCCTTGATGACCAAGTTGGCATCGGTTAGGTTGATCGCCTGGGCTACGCCCCCATCGCCCGTGTAGTTGCCGGTCTCGATGCAACAGTTGCCGCGACCGACGCTGGTCCCCAGCAGCCGCCAACGACCAGAAGCGGTATCGTACCAAAGAGTAACCGCTTCTCCCGGGCCCAGGATCAGGTTGCTGCCCCCCAGGCTGAACCGGTTCGCCGCTACGCTGGCAGCGTCCTCGTCGGTGAGCGTAATGTTCTGGGCCGCGTCCGCGTTGGAGATCACCAGGAGCTTGCCGTTAATACGATAGGTCCCGTCCGGCGCGGTGATCCCGGTGATGTTGTAGTCGGTGCCGTCGGTGACCAGCCTGATGATCTGCGCGGTCTGAAGATTGGTCGGGTTATAGTCGTCAACGTTCCCGCTGATCTCCAGGTCGAGGATGTCCTCGCCGCCCAGGAGGTACTGCGGGTGGTCGTCGAGGTTGAGCCCGCTCAAGCTGCTGTGGTTCACCGGGACGTAGCTCGCCCCGGTGATCGGGGTACCCCGCAGGTCCTGGTAGTCGACGATGCGGGAAAGAATGGCGTTGGCGTAGCCGTTGGCCGTCCGGAAGATCAGCCGGGCGATGGGCACGACCTCCTGGAACGGAAGCCCGGTCAGGTCGAGCCCGTCCCAGGTATTGTTGACCAGGGCGTTAGCGATGGTTTTGTCCTCGCGCTGGCCGCAGATGAAGATCACCGGGTTGAAGCTGTTGTTGGTCGCGGCGATGAAGACGGCAACGTGGGCTCTGTTGGCAGCCTCGGCGAAGTCCCAGGGCCCGGCAGGGTCGTTGTAGTTGAGGCGCGTGCCCACCGTCGTGAACGCAGCCTGCATGCACGGGTAGTCGTCGGCGGCCTTGAGCCGCCAGTCTCCGGCCGCGCCCCACTTGTAAAAGCCGGGTATCTGGGCGGGAGCGGCGAGAATCTGCTCCCAGCGCGTGGCCGGGACCGCCGCGTTGCGAATGGCGATGCGAATGTCCTCGTCGTATATCTGGCCGTCGGAAACGCCGCACTGGGCGTCGACGTCGAGCGCGCCGGTCCCGTAGGTTATGTCCGTTACGGCCAGCCCGCCGTCCTTGTCGTACTGCGCGTGGAACGCGTAGTGAAGCTCGCGATGGGTGTGCGCGGGCATGGTCAGGCCATGCAGCTCCCAGCCGAAGTATATCTGCTGGTTGTTGGCCGCGTCCCAGTAGATCAGGGCTACCGGGGCGTGAAGCTCAAGGTCCCACTCGACCTGGGTGGCGGTCAGGACCTGGTTGGCGTCGTAGTAGACGTACCAGAGGCCCTCGGTGTCGGTGATCGCAACACTCTCGGTTGTCTTGTCGTACTGCACCCCGTACATGAAGAGCCGGAAGGTGGCTCCCGTCGGAGCGATGATCAAGGTACGGGTCGCGTTGACGAAAGTGATATTGGCTTCGGTCGGGTCGAGGAACCCCATGCGATCCACGTACTGCGGGTGGTCGCGGTAGGTAGTAAGATTGCGCAGCTGGTGGTGGTCGTCAGTTCCTGGGCCGTCTAGCCTGACCCCCCAGCCGGGACCGAAGTTCTGCAAAGCTTGCCCTCCGGTCCAAAGTTACAGGTACCAGACAACAGTGGCCGTGGTCTGCACGGCACAAATTCCGACGTGAATCGCTTCGGCTCTCATTGATACAAGGTACGTTCCAAAGTTCGCGGGTATCGGGATGCCCTGATTTATGCCGACATTTGACTTTCCCACGAAGAGCACGTTGGTCGCGCTGTTGTTGATGATCAGCAACGCGCGCCTCGTGTTCTGCCCGCGCTCTCCGAAAGTATCGAGCCGCGTAGGAGTGTTGGCTGCGATGTTGATCACGGCGATGTCGTAGTCCGTGAAGGTTTTTGCTTGAGTATAAACAGAGTAGTGATCCAAGCTCTGCTGGATCGCCGCCTCGATGATCGCCTGCGCGTCGCCCGCCTGCTGCGGCGTGTAGAACTGGAACGCGGGCTTGAGCATCGCCGGAGCCCCGGGGCGGTGGGACATGGGAGCCCCAGAGGGGAGCTTGCCCCGGCTGATTACCGGCCCGGCATCGGCCGGGAGGTCATTGCTGACCGGCGTACGGTTGGGGAGTGGACGTCGTGCCTTAGCCATGGGAAGCCTCCAGAAAAGTGCGTTTGACGCCTATTCTAATCCAGGTCCGGTAAAGATCAATCCGGCGGTTCATGCTATCACGTAACCCCTTACACCGTAATGGTCTGAAGTATCCTGGTAGACCCGGCCGCAAGCGACGCACCGAGCTGCGCGAAGCCCGCACCGAGCACGTTGTTCTGGTAGACCGTCCAGGGGGCGCCCACCCCAGTAAGGTCGTCGTAGGAGACCAGCCAGTTGAACGTGCCGATCGCATCCAGCCACGGAGCGCGGTCGTTGGCTGGTCCCGGAGACCCTCCAAGACCGATGGTCTGGAACGGCCCGACCCACGTCGCGCCGACGTCGCCGCTGCTGTACAGGTCCAACTGGTTGGGGCCGGTGCGGAAGAGGCCCAACAGGCAGGACAACGCTCCGTCACTGAGAATCGCTGGGCTGCCTGCTGTGGCAAGAAGCACCTGGGCCCAGAGAACGAAGGCGCCCATGTCGGTGCCCCGGTAAAGCCGGGTCGCGGCCGAGTTAAAGCACAAGAGGTTGTTGGTCGGCAGCGGCCACATCCAGTTGGCGCCTATGAACCCAAACGCATTACCAATGTCGGTGAACGTGACCCCTTGGTCCAGGCTACGCATGTTGCGAACACGCCCGGGAGCGTCGTGGGCAAAGGAGTAAACGTTCCCGTTCGGGGTGATCGCGACCGGAGGCACCGCCGTGGCCACGGCGGGAACTCCGAATGTGGGAACCAACTGTGTTGTGTTCCAGGTTCCCGCGCCGTCGTCACTGCGCGAGACGTATTGCCGAGCGAACGGCGGGGCGTTGTCCTGCCAAGGGTAGAGCAAGCGACCGGCGTTGGGGGCCCCGGCGGGAACCATTCTCGGGGTAGCGGGCTCGAACGTAACGCCGACGGGGAAGACTGCGGCGTTGTTGATGCCGCCCGCGAGGGCGAAGCTTGCCCCGCGATCGGTGGACACGTAACAGCGCATGTCGGCAACGGGGACCTGCATGAACGCAAAGATGCGGTTGTTGATCGTGTCGTTGACTATCGCGCGGTGAGTCGCCCCAACAGGCAACCCGGTGGATGCGACCCAGGTTGCGCCGCTGGTGTCACTGTAAAGTATCTGGGTACGGGTAAGAACAACGATGCGGGGGCCCCCAGCTGGAGGTGCACCCCCAATCCCTCCTGCCGGAGCACCCGCCAGTATCCCGCCGCCCGGCATCATCGAGCCCGGCCCGCCGCCACCGAAGGCCATGGTCAGACCCGGACCGCCGCCGCCACCCCCGGCGACCGCGTTGTCGACGATCGGGTCGGTCATGGACACGTCTACCATCTCGACCTCACGCGAACTGGTAGAAACTGATGACTGTTCCTGCTGCGACAGGCAGAGCGTGGACCTGCTGAGAGTTATCTCCGTAGCCGATCGGGGCCGAGAAGCTCCCGCCCGTGGGGTAGACGCGACCTCCCTGCCCGATCGCAGTCATGGCGTGGCTGTTGACGTAGACGAAGTTACCGGCCACCGCGTTGTGGTTCACGAGCGCCCAGGCCCGCCGCCCCTTCAGGTAGACTCGCTGATCCACCCAGGTGTCGCCTGCGGCCAAAGTGATCTCGTAGGCGACCCAGTACCGGAACGGCCGGGGGACCGTGTAAACCACGTTGTTCATGAAGAAGAGCTTGAGCCGCTGGAAGAAGCGGCTCAATATGTCGGTGCCCTGCTCCTCGGGCGCGAAGATGGGCATGCCCTTGAAGGGCTTCTGCCCGGCAGGGACCATCCTGTCAGGACTGAGAGCCATTAGCGGCCCCCGCCCTAGACGATTTCGCGGTACGTCTCGTCGTAGACGCGGCGCCCGGACATCGTCAGCCAGATGTCGTTGGCACCCAGGGCCCAGTTGTTGTTGAACTCAAACACCAACTGGCTGTTGCGCTCGATGAACCAGGGCTCCGGGAAGACGTACGGGAACCGGGAGATGCCGGTAGCCGCCGTGTTGCCCACGAAGATCGACCCGCTCAGGGCCTGCCCGGTGCGACCGTCGCGAATGATGAACTCGAACGGCCCGTCGCTCACGCAGGTCAGCTTGTTGGCTACGAAGTGACCTTCCTCGCTGACGGTCATGTTCGCGCGAGTTCCCGCAGCGGCGGCGGCCAGCTGGAGCGGCGCGTCCAGGGTGTAGAAGTAAGGCGTGCTGATCTTGCGCTGCAGCTGGCGCTGGGCGAAGAACTTCGCGGCCATCCCCGGCTCTGCCGACTTCAGGAAGAACTTCCTTCCGTGAAGGACCGGGCGAACGGTCTGGGCTGCTCCGCTGATGTCCGTGAACGTGAAGGTCAGCGCGTGGCGCTGCTCCAGCCACAGGCTCTCGGGCAAGAGGAACGGGCGCTGGCCCCCGGGGATCGGGGTCATGATCGTGTCGACGTGAACGTCCCGGTTCATGAGGTCGCGCCGGAAGCCGCTGTCGTTGATGCGGACCAGCATGTGCCCCCCGTGGTCCGCTGTCATGTAGAAGCACTCGAACGGACCGTTCTGGTCGGGGACGACCACCATGTTGGCGGGCGCGTTGGCGAGAACCGCCAGGTTGCCCCGAGCGTTGCCGAGGTCCTGAGGTACCAGCCAGTAAGGGGAAACGTGACGCTTGAGTTCGTTGAGATAGACGATTCCGGTTTTCTTGTTCCGCAGGAAGAGCGGGATGGCCATCGGGTTCTCCTTTCACGGCGGGAAAGGCTGTCCCATCTGTCTTGACTAGGGGTGGGTAAGGAGGGCGCACCCAGTGTGCGCCCTCCCTCCCCAAAAACCTCTCCAGGTTACAGGCTGGAGTAGTAGATGCCCCTGATGAGCGTGGTCAGCCGAACGAAGACCGCCGGGGCGGGGTTGGCGTTCGGCCAGTTGATCACGACGTTGAAGGTCTCGTTCGAACGGATTCGAACGGGCTTCCGCCCGACGGCGAAGCTGTACAGCTCCTTCACCGAGGGCACGCCGTTGGTGATGATCTGGCGAACGTCGAGGGCTCCCGCACCGTCGACTGCCATCGACCCGTGGCTGTCGACCCCGGCCGGAACGTCCCGCAGCTGCGTCTGCAGCCAGGGACGGCCCTGTCCGAAGTTGAACGTGAAGACGCCCTGACCCATGGCGACCTGGTGGTCGGCCTGGGTTATGGCCACGTTCGTGCGAACGTTGAACCCCCACACTTCGAACTCGTTCGGCGTGCCCAGCTGGCTGGCCTGGGTGAGGTTCGTGTCCGCGAGGGTTTTCCCCGCACCCACCGGGACGTTGGCGAACGCCTGACCGATCGGCCTCTGGAAGAACTGCAGGGCTGCAGCGCCACCGGCAGTGGGGATGTTCTCGGTGTCGTACAGCGGCTGCTTCAGGGGCCGCAGGGTTGCCGTCGGGGTGGGCGAAGAGTAAACGTACTTTCTGCCTTCTGCCATCTTACCTGTCCTCCATCTTCTCTTTTCCGGTCTCCCGGTGCAGGGAAACTGCTTTCGAGAAGTTTGACCTTATGGACCAACGACGACGGGCCGCCGGTCCATGCACCTTAGAACTCCGCTGCCTCGATGTCGCCGAACTCCGGGAAGGAGCCCAGCGCCGCTGCGGTCGCCACGTTGGCGGGGCCAACGTAGTCGCCCAGAGCGGTTGCCTTCATCGCACTGCCGGGGCTCATGTAAGCCCCCATGCCTGCTCCCCCGGTGGCGAGCTGAGCGGCGATCTCCTGCTCGACGAGCTTGTCCAGCTCCGAGCTTCCGCCCAGGGTCACTCCGGTGCGAGCCGACAGGCCGGGAACCTTGTCCAGGAGCAGCTTGCCCATGGCGGCGCCCAGGCCACCGTAGAGCACGAGCCTGCCGCGCGACTGCCCGAGGGCCAGGCCCGCGACGTAGCCCACCAACCCCGCCGAAACGAAGTTGGCAACGTAGCCGCTCCAGCCGCTGGTCAGGCTGATGCGACTGCGGATCGCACTCGGCATCACGTTCTGCACGAGCGCCGGGAGGGCCAGCGCGCCGACGATCCCGCCAGCGACGGCCGCCCCATCCTTCAGCATTTCGAGGCTGAAGGCCTGGGTCATCGACCGGGTCACGCCCTTGAGACTCAGCGCGGTGCCCGGGTTCCACTTCGCGCGCGAGTGCTTGGTCCACTTGCGCACGCCGTAGCGCTTGTTCAGGGCCTTGCGCACGTTCCGCCTGCGAGCCCTCAGGGCCTTCCGGCTCTGCTTCTTCCGCTTGCGCCTGCGGTACCGGCGCACGTAGGAGGGGGCCCGCCGACGCTTGCGGCGCTTGCGGCTCGTGGTCTTCCGCTTGCGACGCCTCCACCCGAGCTTCGCAGCCCTCGAATGCTTGCGCGGAGCGCCCTTCCAGGAGTTCTTCCGGTAGGACCGACGCCGCCGACGACGCTTGGCCGGGTTGCGGCGGTAGGCCTTCTTGCGCCGACGCCGCCTCTTGGGCGCGTTGCGCTTGGCCTTGGTCCGACGCCTCTTCCGTCTCTTTGCCATTGGCTTCCTTCTCCTCTTGGTTGCCCTCCGTACGGACTTCCGCTTCGGAGCGTTCCTCTTCATCGTGCGCTTTCGCTTGGCGGAGGCGCGCTTCCGCTTGTTGCGGTGCTTGACCGCGCCCTGAACGCCGTACTTTTTCACGAGGGAACGCCAGGCGGCTGCCTTCTTGGAGGTGGTCTTACGCTTCGTCTTGCGCCGGGTCCGAGTCTTCCGTTTCCGATTCACGCTCCTCCTTTTTCTCGTCCTGGTTGGGGGGTTAAAGATGAATGCGCTCACCCCGACCTCCTTCTGGAAAACGAACCCCTAGAACAAAAAAAGAGGCGGCCGGGCACCTCTCGGGTGCTCGACCGCCTCTTGAACGCGATCCTCTGGCGCTTAGGGACTCTGGGTCCTCGGGCCAGCTCTATTTAGTTGTCTTGACGCATTCAGTATAATATCACCTGGTGCAGGACGCAACCCTAAATCCCTAGAAAATCTCCCGTTGCCCCTTGCTGGTCTTGGCTGTCCTGGGCTTCTCGGCACCCCTGGCCCGACGCCTCTTGAGCGCCGGTCGCCACTTCCCGGCTACCCGGCGCCACTTGATGTGAGCCGCCCCCTTGAGCTTGGTCAGGTACGGCCACAGATCGGGAACCCCCTCTTCTCCGTCCAGATGGGCCCTAAGTGTCTCCAGTAGAGAGAGATGCTCCGTTGGCTCGCCCCGCAGCACCTCCCAGGTCATCCACTGGGTCCGGGCGATCCCCATCGGGTCGTCGGACCGGTAGAACTCGTTGCCCATGTACATGCGCCGCTCCTGAAGCTCGTACTGCTTCACGGCGGCGGGCGTGAACGGCTTCCAAGGCCGGGGCCACTTCTTGTTGCTGCGACTGCCGAAGACGTTCGAGAGCTGGACAGCCTGTTGGTCGCTGCCGGTGAGCATCGCCAGCATGTGCGTGTCCAGGCATGCGCAGTTCTGTCCGAGCAGCTCCAGCATGAACGAGAACTTGGCCAGGCCGAGCCCCATGCCGACGCCGAAGTTCAAGGCAATCTCGCGACGCAGGGCCTTGTCCTTGAACCCGGAGTTCATGATCGGCTCGATCGCCTCGCACCAACCCCAGATGCTCCGCGCATACTTCTCGGCGAACGCGCCGGTCATCTTTCTGCTGATCACGTCCTGTATTTGGGTCGGGGTCATGTGCGGCAGCTCGCCGCTGCGAACGTAGGGCCAAAGCTTGTAGTACATGACTTCGCACTCGCGATTGCCACGACGCGCGCTGAGCGCCGCGAAGATCGCCGCCGAACGAATCGTGAGCAGGCTGAGCTTTTCGTCGCGCAAGCGCTCCAGCTTGGAACGAACCATCTCGTAGCCGGACTGAACGAAGAGCTGAGGATCGACCGGCGGGAGCTTGATGTTCGCGGCATACGCCAGGCGCGGGTGCACGAGCGATTCATCCAAGGGCTCGATCTCGATGAACGGGTAAACGGTTGTCGCCTCCCCAGAGTAGCCGACCAGGGCAATCACGTCCTCGGCTGGGACGACCTCGTGTTCCGGCTCAGCCAGCGGGCGGATCAAAAGCTCGTGGTCTTCGGTGATCCCCGGTTCGAGCACGGCCAAGCGCCACTCGCCGCGCCGCTCGCGATAGACGCAGTACATCACGCTCCCCCTATCACGTACAGGCCCGCTACCACCGCCGGGACCACCCAGTCCAGGATGCCTTTCTCCTCGGGCTTCTCCGGCGCTTTCTCTGACACTTCCTCCGGCGCTTTCTCCGGCGCGGGTGCAGGCTCGGGAGCCGGGGCTTGGGGGAGTTGCGCTGCGCCCCCGGTGTAGCCAACGATCTTGTTGGCCACTGCCTGGGACACCTGGCTGGCGCTGTACTGCGGGTACTGCTGAACGATACTCGCACCCGCGCTGCTGTAGATGTCCAGGAGCCCCGGGGGAACCGCCCAGGCCGGACCGGTCCGGAGCCTCTTGAGGTGAGTCCGGTCGGCGACCATTCGCTTTTCGGTGTTCCTCCACCTGCTGTTAACCGACCCGGTGATCGCTGGAGCTGTGCTGAAGCTCCTGACACTCTGCCCCCCGAAGACGCGCTCGCGGAACCCCGGGGAGCTTTTGCTGGCCAGCTCCGCGTAGTCCTCGTCGCGGGCCGCCCACTTCCTGTCCATGACGTCGAACGGGGTCGCCTGCTTGATCAGCTCGGCTGTCTTGAAGTGCTCTTTGGCGAGCTTGTTGGCCTGCTGGCGGTTCCTGGCAGGCAACGTCGCCGCTGCCGCTCCGACCTCGCGAGCCTTGGCTCGCTCCCGGACGTAAGCCTGTTCGTAGGGATCGGCGGATTCCGGCTTGGCTATGAGCCGGTTGACCTCGCGCAGGCTGTCCTTGTAAGCTCGAATGAGCTTATAGTTCTTGCGGATGGTCGCAGACTCGGCCTGGGCGAGTTTGCCGACCAGCTCGCTCCGCTGCTGGAGGAGATTGGACAGGTCAGAAGGGATTCCGGACATCGCAACTCCGGACTACTACTTCTTCTTCCCCTTGGTGATCAGGTAAACCCCGCCGAGCACCACGCCTCCGCCGATGAGCCAGGGCGCGTACTTCTGCCAGTCACCGGCGGCCTGCATGACGATCGTCTGCGGCTGGGACTTGGTCGTCGGGGCAGCGGCTTGCTTTTCCACTACCCGCTCGATGACCTTGACCTCCTGCGCAGCCTTTTCCCGCTCCTCGGAACTGGGTACGCCGAACGCGTCGACCAGCTTAGCTTGGGTCACCTGAGCCAGCGTGCTGACTGCGATGTTGGGCACGACGCTGATCAGGTTGGTGACCACGTTCTTGGTCATGTCGCTGAACGACTGCCCGATGCTGGACCACAGGGAACCGTCGCTCGTGGTCGCAACACTGGCCCCGGTGCTGGACAGGATGTCCATGAAGTCTTGACCTATCATCTTACTTTCTCCTCAAGTAGATCATCAGGTTGGCCGCAGCCAGCACTCCTATGGCCATCAGCGCCACCCACTCCCAGTTAACGCCGCCAACAACAACCTCCTTGACCTGCGTGGACCACGAGCGTGGCTGGAGTTCGTTCTCGGTAACCATTACTTCCCCCGGATGAAAGAGAAAACCTTAAGGCCGATCATGAGCCACAGCCACCAGGGCACCGGTTCGCTGCTGGTCGTCGGAGCCTGCCCGAGGCCTTTGCTCACGTAAGCCATCGCTATCTCTTTTTCGGGAAGGCGAAGAACCCGGTGGCGTACAAGGCCACCCCTGCGAGGATCACGCCCCATATCCACTTGGGCATCGCACTGAGCAACCCCGTCTCGCCGGTAGCCTCTCCCAGGCAGGGCCCCATCTGCCTGCCCGTACGCGACCCGCTTCCGCCCCAGGGTCCAGTACCATCGTACATCGGCATGCTAACTCCCTTTCCTAAGTTCGCGCCAGAAGACGGCGAACCAAACAGCGGCCAGGACGATCCCGATCAGAACTTCCGTGATTCATCCCCTGACCCAATCCTTGACGGCGAACTTCCCGCCGTAAGTCACGATCGTCTTCCCATCGGGCGTACAGGCCCGATCCGGCAAGTCCGACTCCTTCGGCTTCTTCTTGTTGTCGGCGAACTCGTGAATGTAGGCCGACCCGTACTTGCTGCTGCGCTTGTCGGTAGGCTTGTAGGTGGTGTCCATGGCCTTGCCCATGCCCACCAGGAACGCCGGGTCATCCTTCCTGGTCATGCCTGGGAGGTCTTTGCAGCTGATCTTGGTCGGCCAGCAACCATGGAACTCGCGGTACTTGCGAAGCCCCTTCATGAAGTCCGGGTGCTGAAGCATCCAGGGCTTGAAGCCCTTGATCGCCTTGATGTGCTTCATGTCGGCAGCGCTGACGCCGGGGTTGCGGCGGGTGCGGGTACAGGAACTGCTCTTCATTTGCTTGCCCCACACCGTTTTCTCAGTAGCGGGGTACTCGAAACCATTCGGGGACACCGCCACAATGTTGACGAACATCTCTATCTCGGCGTAGCCCTTAGCAGCTTTTGTAGCTTCCCTGAGCGACTCGTATTGCCGACCCATGCGCTGACCAGTCCTGCCGCTGCGGATGATGAAGTGATCAACCCCTGGTCCTACCGGGTTGCGGCGGGTGCGCGGGTTTCTCTTCCCGCGCGGGGGCTTCTCCAGGTTGACCGTCCACCCCTCGTACTTCATGGCGTGGTGCCAGGAGTAGGGCACGGCCCGCTGCAGCCAGACCAGCGCAGCGTTCTCCGTGGCGGCGACGTGCTTGACCACGCCGTCCCGGCGAACCACCCATTTGAGGCCGCTGCTCGGGTTGTGCCTGAGCGCATAGACCGCGTTGATCTCTTCTGCCAGGCGCTCGACCTCGTCCTCCGCCGAGCGATAGTTCAGCTCGGCCATCTGCTCCAGCTCGTCGTAAACCTGCTGGGCTGTCTCGCCCTCGGGCCCCCTGACGCTGGGTCCGGGCTTGAAGCCCAGGGTACTGCCTACGCGATAAAGCGCCGAAGACCCGCCCGAGTGCCAGTCCATGCAGAACCACCAGAGCCCGTCGGCGACGTCGAAGTAATTCTCTTCGTCGACGGAGATGCTGATCGGGTTGCGCCTGCCCTTGAACATGGTCCTACTCCTCGATGTCCCTGAGAATCTTTCCGTCCGAAGAGAGGTAGCCCGCCTCGATGAGCCTGGACGCCGTGCGCCCGTAGTGCCCCTGCAAACGCCAGGCCATGCCGCTCTTCACCAGGTCAGAGAAAAGCTTCAGGGTCTCGTCAGCTCCCAGGCTGCCGTCTTCGTAGGCCATGATCAGGCCCACGTCGGGCATCGCACCGGGGTTGGCCCTCATGCGACCACCACGGGGGTTACGGCGACGCCTGCGGCCGGGGTTGCCTGAAAACGGTTTTGCCGCCCGGCGCACTATTGCCGGATAAGCACCGCCAGCGTGAATGTAGACATCTCCCTCTTCGGTGATTTCGATGTCGTCCGGGCTGTCCAGACCATAGTAGCGCTTATGCTTCCTGAATGCCTTGGCTTGTTCTCCCCGATACCACTCCTCCTGGCGCTTCCAAAAGCCTGGGTCTTTGGGGTTGCTCTTCGCCCGCGTTCCCCTTTTCCAGCTTTCCTTGCCGCAGCGCGGGCACGGCCCGAGATCGCTGGCCCTGGTTCGGGGGCTGCGCGGGGTAACGAACCCGCACTCGCGACACTCCCAGTACCAAGGGCGAACGTTGTCCGGTCGAGTGCGCCTCTCCGGATTCTCCATGAGCATCATGAGGGGGTTGCGAACGCCGCGCAGGGCCGCGCTGCGCGACTCCTTGTGCGCGGACCATTCTCCGAAGGCCGTGTCAAAACCTTCGGAATAGCCCTCGCCGAGCATCCCGTCCATCTCCTTCTCGGCTTCCTTGAGCTTTTTGTGATGCCAGACAGCTCCGGGATTCTTGCGCCTGCGAGCCAACTTCGCTGCTTCCTGCGGCGTGCGTCCCTGCTTGGCGTACCCCAGCCCCAGCTCGACGTAGCCCGCCCAGACCTGCCGCGAAACCTTCACCCCCAGCTCCCGCTCCAGGTCCTTCTTGAACTGCCGGAGCCAGCGGGCCTTGTCACGCTGGTACTTGGTCTGCTTTGCCATCTCTACTCTCCAGGCTGGTGCCGAGTGTTGTTGGGGAGCAGTCCGGCGGGCTTGCCCGCAGCCGCTCGCTTCGCCATCATGTACCTGCTGATCCACGGCCAGAAGTAGAACGCCGTCAACGCCCCGCCACCGATCACGACCCACGGCCAGAACGTTTTGAGCCACTCCTTAAAGAGAAACCACTGAGCACTGCGGAGCCCTTCGCCGCCTTCTTGAATCTTTTTCTCGATCCACTCTTTAGGATCGTCCCAGATCGCCCAAGCCGAATCGCGCGCCTTCGCCTCCCTCTCGTTCTGATCAATCCTTGCCTGCGAAATAGCCATGGAGGTGTTCCCGCTCGGGTCAGCGATGTCCGCATTGATCTGCTGCTCTATGACCCCCAGCGCGGTCGGAGAACATATGTCAAGGTACTCAACTGCGGATTCGTAAGTTTGCTTGACCACCGTATCGGCCTTCACGCTCTTTACTTGCGCCTTGACCGAGGCCGCCTCTCGGTCAAGGCGAGAGATGTAGTTGGCTTTCCGCGTGCCCGTTCCAGTGATCTTTTCAGCTTTCGCTTTTAGCGCGGCGATCTGCGCCAGCAAAATGTCTGCTTTTGCGACCACCGCCTGAAGCTCTTCGTCGGATAGATACCAGCTCCACGGAGTAAGGCTTAGCAGGTCGTATGCTCCGACGGTCGTCCCCATGGGAACGTCGCTGGTCCTGGCAGGCTGCTCGTAAAGATTTCTCCAGGTCATGCTTTCGCTCTCCTGACTCTGAGCTTACCCTTCACCCTCACCCGGGCCCGCCGCTTGCGCTTGGGCGCGGGAGCGCGCTTGGTCCGGCTAGAACGCTGGCGCGCGTAGAACACCGCCCCAGCCACCGCTACCCCGGCCAGGAGCATCAGCGGGGTGAACTTGAACTTCCCCGGCTCGCTGTAGGCCAGCTCGGAGCGCAACGCAGCGATCTCTCCGGCGCTCGCCTTAGCCAAGTCGCTCATCGTCGGTTCCATCTCCAGGGTAATCTTCTGCAGCGCGGCGAACTGGTCCTCGGTCGCGTCGATCAGGTCGTCCATCCCGATCTTACGCCTCTGGGCATAGTCCAGGGCCTGGGCGGCCTGATCGGCGCTGATGTTCGTGTCGATCTCCTGGAGCAGCACGGCGACCCTGGCCCCGAAGTCGTCGAGGGCCTTCGCCTCGTTGTCGCTGACGTTGAACCCCATTGCGTCGTTTTCCACCAGCGTCCGGCCTCTCGCCTGGAACTTCTCAACCTCGCCAATCACGTCGTTGTAGAACGGCATGAAGTGGCTCTTCACGCCCGCCGAAGCGAACTGCAGCTTGTGGCCGAACGAATCCAACTGCCCGGCCAGGCGCTCGACCTTGACGACGAACTCGTTGCCGGTCATTTCTTTCGCCTACTCATCAGGAACCAGGCTCCCGCTCCCACCGCAAGCAGGGTCATCCAGGCACTGCTGGCAACCGCCTGGGAGCGCGCCTCGATCTCAGGAGCGAGGTCGTTCTCGTTGCGCTTAAGCAGCTCGACGAGATTCTCGTCGGCCCCGGCCTGCGCATCGGAGGCAAGCGTGTCCATCCACTCGACGTCCATGGCGATCCCCTAGAAAGCGTTCGGGTCCTGGGTGAATTCGTCTTCATCGGTGAAGGCGGCCCCTTCCGGAGCCTCGTCGGCATCACCGACCACCACGTTCGGAGGCATCGGAGAAGCCGCCGTCTCGGAGGTCTCGGCACCGTAGGCTTTGGCCTGGGGAAGGTCCTGCTTGGTCTTCCCGTAGCCGTACCACACGGGCGCCCCGAGACCGGCAACCCCGGTCGTCGCCCCTCCGGCAGCGAGTCGCTTGGCCTTGTCCTTCTGGTACCAACGATAGGCCAGGTACGCGCCGACCGCGATTCCTCCGTAGGTCAGGGTCTTCTTCCAGTTCATCGCGTGCTCCTAGATGTTGATCTTGCTGGTGTCCACGCCCAGCTTGGAAAGCCAGCCGGTCACGGTTGAGGTCGCCTTCTCACCCCACTCGTTGACGTACTGAGAAACGTTGCTGTCCTGCAGGATGGTCTTGACGATGTTCGCGGGCTCTTCCTTCGCCTCGACCTGCTTCTTGATGGCTTCCTTGGTCGCCTCGGTGGGCTCGCTCGCCGCCGCCGTGCCCCTGAACACCTTGTTCAGGACGTAGAAGCCCCCAACGGCGGCCCCGCCGACCAGCGCCACCTTGCCCCAGCTCATCTTTCTGCGTGCCATGCTCCTAGCCCTTTCTTGTCATGAAGAACACTACCAGCCCGGCGCCGATCGCCAGGGGTATCAGCAACTTGCTCTTGCTTTCCGCTTGCGCGGGAACGGCCACGGGTTTCTCGACCACGGGCTCGTCGAGCGGTTCCCGAGTAAGCGGGTTGGTCTCGGTGATCGGGACCGCGTCCTTGATGTCTGCGGTGAAGACGTCATCGACCTCGGTTGTCTGCGCGGCCAGGATGTCGATCGGCTCCTGGTACGGGCTGCGCGTCTCCTGGGCAATGTTTTCCATGATCGCAACCGGATCGATGTCGGTGTCGTACTGCCCGAACCCCGAGAAACTACTCGCCAGCGAGTCGCCGAAGTCGTACTTGACGTCCGAGAACGGGTGGACCAGGAACTTGGGCTGGAAGTTCACGTCGATGGCCTGCTGGGGCGGCTGACCCTTCTTGCGCCTGACCACCAGGTTGATCCAGCGATCGATCGCGTTGGACGCCAGCTCGTCGGCAGCTTCGTCGGGCACCGCCGAGCGCTCCAGAATCTGCTCCTTGACCCCCTCCTTGAGTTCGAACGGGAGGTTCTGGAGGTTCTTGCGCGGCGTGAAGCGAGCCCTGCGCTCCGGAGTGTTCTGCTGGTAGTACTCAGGCCACTCGCCGGGCTGCTCGGGGAGGTCGTGGAGCGGAGTACCCTGGCCCTGGACCTGGGCCTTCTGCCAGGCGAGCCGCTTGCGCGCCCGCTCGCGGGCCGCCGAGACCTGTTCCTTGGAGAGCTTCGCAGCCTTCTTCGGGGTCATCTGCAGCGCCCGGGTGCGAGCGCGCTCCTTGGCGACCTCGATCCGCTCCTCGGCGATCTTCTTCGCCTTGAGCCGCACGCTCTGCGGTATCCTGATCTGGCTCTCGGGCAGCTCGCCTGCGGTCAGGTCTTCGGTGGTGAAGTAATTGTTGTCGTCGGGCATCATGCTCTCCTAGACTACCCAGATTTTGCGGCCGTAGACTCCGGCTTGCGGTTGCCAGCCGAAGAAACTCTCATCGACAGTTGGGTCAGCAGCTCGCCAACCCTCGTTTGTACGGACGATGGCGTAGACGTGAGAAAACTCGTCGGGCACCTGGGGATTGGACCGGATGGTCTCAAACCCGGTCCGCATACCCACGGCTTCGCAGAGGGCGGAGATGAGAACTGCGGCGTCATCACAGTCTCCGTGGCCCAGTCGAAGAGTAACGCTCGGGCTCTGAACAAGCTCGACTCCATTGGGGTCCCTCGTGTATCTGATGTTCCGCTTAACGAAGTCGAAGATCGCTTCGGCCTCGGCGTGGTAGTTCTTGCGAGGACAATTCCGGACGATAGCTCGGGCCGCACCAATAACGTCGGGATCGGTCTTGCCCTTGCGGACCATCACGTGCATTTTGTCTATCGTGAACTTTGTGCCAGCGTACCCGAACGGGTAGTTAAGGAGGGTGACTTGCATGATGTCTGACCCCGCGTTTCCGCTAGGCAATCGTCCTTTCGAGTGCGTGGCGCCGACCACCGGCGCGGTTGATCACGTTGATCTCAAGACGAAAAATGTCGGCCACGGAGGTAACCCTGGCCGACACGAGCTGCTTGCAGTTTCTGCAGACGGTTTCGATTACGAAGCTGGCACCGGGAGAGATACCGGAAGCCTTGACCAATAGCTTCCCGCAACGGGGGCACGCGATTTTCTGGAGGTGAACCGACCCCAACCAAACCCTCCACTGTCCGGCCGCGATTGGGTTCGAAGGTTCGGTTCGAGTCTCGGAACTGCTACAGTCTACCCTGAAAAGCTAGGCCTGTCAAGGCTTTGTGCGGAGAAACAGCCTGGCTCACTCCTCGCTTGCGACGTCCTCCACTTCCTGCAAGCGGCGCATTTGCAGGTAATTGCGAACAATGGCCGCTATCCGGGTGGGCTTGCCCTCCTTGTCAGCCTGGGCCAGGGCCTCGTCGAACGTCCCTACGTGGTTAGCCAGAAGCTCGACCTGATCGGCGAGCCCGGGAATCTCCTCGCCCTCGTCGTCCTCGGAGCCCTCGATGGTCATGCGGATCGCAGCGACGTCCTCGACCAGCTGCTTGATCAAGGCGTAGGTCTTGATCAGGAAGTCGGACGCGTTCGTCGGAAAGTCCTCGGTGCTCCCAAACTCCTCGGACCAGGACTTGTCGGGGCTAGGCTCGGTCATTTATTTCCTCCCGCCAGCTTCTTCAGCTGCTCGCGGATCACGACGTCCCCGCACTTCCCTTCCTCGGCGTCCCAGTTAACGCAGTCCTTGCCCAGGCAATCGCTCATCGTCCGTATCATGGCGAGCATCCCCTGGCTCAGGGCGCTTGGGTCCGGGATAGTCTTCAGGCTGTAGTGGCAGTACGGGCCCTTGACCTGCTGAGTCTGGATGGATTTCGCCTGGCTGAGATCAAGCGCCATCGTCGATGCCCTCCCCCCTCTCGCGCACCGGCTCGACATCCTCCTGGCTCGGCTCGGGAGCGGGCGCAGCCGGTAGCTCCGGGACGTCTTCCGGCTCGGGAGCGGGCTGGGGCTCGCCCTGCGGGTACTTCGAGATGCGCTCTATGGCCATCTGCTTCAGCTCTTCGAACGCGTCCACGATCCAGGGGGTCATCTCCTGGTCGGTCTCGATGCGCGCCTTGAGCCGCGCGCCGATGCCCAGGCTGACGTACTTCTTGCACTCGCTGATCAGCACGTCGTAGTTGGGTGCCCCGGCGATTAGCCGCAGGCTGCGCAGCGGAAGCTGCTGATAGGCGACCTCGACCCAGACGGGACTGGCAGGCTTGTCGTCGGCCTGGTCCAGGATCGCTTCAACGATAGCATCGATGGTGTCTCTCATCTCTTCCTCGGGGCTCACGACCTGGCCCTCCTCGACCCCCTCCTGAACTTCCTGCTCGGGCACGCGCACGATGGGCGTCCCCTCGAACTGCGGTTCCTCGGGCGCGGCCTGGGGCTGCGGAGCTATCGCTGGCCTGGGCTGCGGAGGCTGGGGCAGCGCTCCCGGAACCTGGGCACCTCCCGCGAGGTTGTACGCCTCGGGGTGCGGTACCTTGTGCTCGGCCTGGCCGGGCAGCGGTATCCGCGAGGTCGGACGCGGCGGCGCCCCTCCGGAAGCTCCGGTGGCGCTCGGCGGAGCGAAGCGCGACGCCAGGCCCCCCAGGAAGTCCCCTCCCCCACGTAGAAGCTCCTTCCACCAGACTTCGTCACCGGCACCACCTGCGCCGCCGCCCAGGTTGGCGCCCAGCTCCAGCATCTTGATCATGTTCGCGGTTTCGTTCGAGCGGCGATCCTCGCGCAAGCCGACCGCCTGGACCATGGTCTCGAATATCCTGTCGTGCTTGCCCGAGTCCATGAGCGTCTTGAGCAGGACGATGAACTGCTGCTGCTGCTCGTCGTTCTTGCCCTTGTTGCTCTCGACGATGGCCCGGACCATGTCCGAACTGGACTGCTGCATCTGGGCCATCATCTGCATCATGATCTGGGTCATGCCGGGGCCTTCGGACTTACTGGAAACCGCCTCCCGAATCTCCTGGCGCAGAGCATCGATCTGGCGGGCGTGCTCCTGCTTCAACTCGCTGATCTCGCGGTCGTGCTTGGTCTGATCCAGCAACTCGCGAGCGGTGAGCGGGCGGTCCAGGTCGTCGTAGGGACTGCGCTGCTGCGGGAGCATGGGGACCTGGTTGCCGTCTTCGTCGAGGACAAACGGTCCGCTCTCCATCACCTTTCTGCGGCGTTCGGCCTTCTCGGCTTCCTTGCGCTCGCGCTCCTTGTGGGCCAGCTCTTCCTCTCTCTGGCGGGCTTCGGCCTGCAGCTCGTGATAGCGGGCGCGGCGCCGTTCGAGGGCTTGTCGGCGCTCGGTCTTCTTGATCTCGATGTCCAGCTCGCGAAGCTCGCGCTCGTCGTCGTCGATAGGCTCGCTGGAATTGGCATCGGCAGACGGGGAAGCCGCTCCAGGCTTGGGCGCGATGATAGCTTCCCAGGGAGGAACGCCCTGGTAGAGATCGTCGATGATCACGTTGGCGTTCGGACGCCCGGGGAAATCGTAGCGCTTGCGTCCGCAGACCTGCTGCTTCTCCAGGTTGTACTTCTGAACCTTGATCACACCCCCGCCGAAGTACTTGTTGACCGCGCTGCGAACCTCTTCGTCCGTGTACTGGCCTTCGAACTCCCACAGCTGGTTGCCGCAGTCCAGGCGATGGCCGTTGTGCATGACGAAATTCGGGGTCTCGCGCTTGCAATAGTACCTGATGATCGGCAGCTCTCCGCGTTCGGCCATCGTAGCCTCCTTCTCCCACTGATCTGCGCGGATGTCGCGCTGGTTATCGGCAAGGTCGTCCGGATCGGGCGGAGAACCGGTCAGCCCTTCGGCGACATCAGGGTTGACGTCAGGGTCCCCGTTCACATCGTCCTCAGCAGGGGAATCAGCCCTAGAGGGATTTTCGTCGGGGTCCGGGGCGGGGTCGTTCTCCTCTGGATTTTCGTCGGGATTGAACTCCGGGGGAGGGTCCTGCGGCCTGCGTTTGCGGCGACGCTTGCCCATGTTTGCGCTCCTAGTCTGGACCCGGCCCGCTGGGTTGTGCGCCCTGGCGGTCGAGCCGTCCGGTAGAGCGCGAGTCTACGCCCGCCCGGAGGGATTCGCAAGGCGGGAGTCCCGCCGGGCCGTTGCGAGTGCAGAGTATAATTGTGACCTTGACTCGCCAAAGTCGCTTCTAAGTCACTTAAAATCGACACGATACGAAGAAAATAATTTTGACCTTGAGACCGCCGGAATACACGTTATACTGGAGTCGGTCAGGGAGTCGGGCGAGCCCCATAGGCGAAGCCCTTCCAGCCCCGGGACCGGAAGGCCCGAGGCGCTCCCCGGAGGAAGAGGCACCCTCCAGGCCACAGTCAAGCCAAGTAGAGCCGCAGGCAGAACCCGCCCGAGGGTCACACTTGACCGAGCCCCGCGAAAGCCGGGCAAGGCATGACCCCGAGGGACGCCGGACGAACCGGGCCCAGGGGGAGAGTAGGACGGGGGAGCCAGACGCGACGGTGGCAAGGCGGCCAATACCGGCTAGGGTTCAATCCCAGGCAGAACCCGCGAGGGAATCAGGAGAGAGATTCCGGCGCGGGTGTGTGATTCTGCGCCGGACGGGTTACAGGGGCCCGATACAATAATGCCCAGTCCTCCCAGGCAGCCGGGCGTGGAAACTCTAGAGGAACCGGACCCAGAGGCAGACGGCGCAAGCCGTCAGTGTTACTACCCGGGCGAAGTGCCGCGCGAGATTCCCGCCGCAGTGCGGGCCGCGAAGATCGGCGTAAGAAGTCCCGGGCGGTCCAGGGGTCAGGATGAAAAACCGGCCTCCTGGTAACCGAGCCAGTAAGGCTACAAGTGAATAGTGCAGGAACCGGGACGCGAGTCCCGGTTTCGCGAGCCTGCACCTGAGTACTCGCGGTCTCCAGTGTGCTGGCAGTGGCGCGTGCAGCGCAAAGTGGCTCCGCCGTCGGTGCGGCGGCAGCGCTGAGGGCTAAGACCCCCCGCCACCAAGTAGCTCCGAGATCGAAATCGCGTGTCGAGTGGCTTGCCTGCAGGCGCCCCACCGGGCACGCGGATCGAGTAGGTTCGACAGGCTCGCGAAACTGGGACTCGCACGGTGCGAGTCAAATCCTGAGAGACGCCCCGAGAGGCGTGGAGGAGGAAAGTCATGAAGCTGTCACGTAAAATCGAATCCCAGATGGAAGGCATCGCCTACTGCAGTCCGGTCAAGGCCGCGAAGCTCCTGCCGGACCTGTGGGCCGCGCGTCGCGCGGAGTCGTGGGCCGAGCGCACCCAGCGCGAGCGCTACTCCAGGCGGCGCGGTCGCAAGGCGAGGAGGTAGCCGTGTCCGCCGAGAAGCAACCCGAGAAGAAACGGGAGTGCCGCTACTGCGCGCACTACCGGCGCCCGCGCTGCGTGAAGCACGGCAAGTACACGGCCCGCCGCAAGGTCTGCGGCGACTGGAGGCAGAAGTAATGGAACGAAAACTCACCAACTACATCACGGCGGGCTACCCCGCCGTAGCGATCCGCACGATCGAAGAGCCCCGCGCCATGGAGTTGATCCTGCGCGTCGCCAAGCAGAAGGAGCGCAACCTCTTCACCTGGGACGCCTGCCGGGGCTTCGAACAGTACCGCGAGGCCAACAACTTCACGCTGAACGTCAACGCCGAGGACTGCCAGACACCCGGCGACGCGGCCAAGACGTTCCTCGCCGCAGTGACGTCCACGGACGAAGACGCCGAGGACCGCGAGGCGCCGGGCATCCTCGTCTTCCTGGACCTGCACACCTGGATCGACAACCTGGACCCGACCAGCGAGCGCGCCATCAAGGACCTCGTCTCCCGCGCCAGCAAGGTCGGCCTGTTCGTGATCTTCCTGGGCTACAACTTCAGCATCCCGGCGTCGTTCGCGCGGTACGTCACCATCAGCGACTTCGACCTCCCCGACCGCGACGAACTGAACAACCTCCTCACGCTAGTGGAAGCGTCGGCGACCGGGGGCGGAGTGAAGCTCGACGCCCTTGCCAACGGCGAGCGCGAGGAGGTCCTGCGCGCAGCCACAGGACTGAGCGCACCCGAGGCGGAGAATGCCTTCGCCCTGGCGGTCATCGAAGCCGCCAAGGAGGACCCCACTGAGCCGCGTACGATCGAGGCAAGCACGGTCTACCGCGAGAAGGCGTCGGCGGTGCGTCGCAGCGGGCTCATGGAGATCATCGAGCCGGACCCGCGCGGCCTGGACGCGATCGGAGGGCTGGACAACCTCAAGCACTGGATCAAGACGCGCAAGCACTGCTACACCCGGAAGGCTAAGGCATACGGATTGCCTTCGCCGAGGGGCGTCCTGGCGGTGGGCGTACCGGGTTGCCTTCATCCGGATACCCCGATTTACGACCCCGTGGATCGATCGACCAAGACCGTCAAGGAGCGCGCCGACGAAGGCTGTTGCTTCCACGTCTACGCCCTAAGCGGCAACCAGCCAATCATCGCTGAAGCATGGCCGCCACTGGCTTACCGTAAGGCGGAAATGGTAAAGCTGACCCTTGACACCGGTGAGCAGATCACCGTGACAAAGGGCCACCGAATTTGGAACGGGGTCTCCTGGGTCGAGGCTTCCTTGGTTTGTGAATCGCTTTCGCAATTCGGCGCCTACCCTCTTCCGACCATTTCGGGCAGCGGCCTTGAAGCTCTGCGTGTAGGTGATCGCCGTTATTGCGAAACAGCTGCAAGTTCCGGGGTCGGTTATCCAGCGTGTCGCCATTTTTGTGGTGCACAACCTCTCTTTTCTTTAGGCGACGACCGAGCTTCTTCTCCATCACAAGCCGATGTTCGCGGACGTAACCGTGAGCATCGGAATCAGGATGATCGGGCATCCAAATCATCCGATAAGAGGGGCGGTTTTTCTTCTGTTCAATCTTCACCCCGCCCCGCCAGAAGTAGTTTTTCGAACCTCCGTGGTAGTACCTCTGCGGGCGGGGAGGTACACCAAGAACCTTCAAGGCTTGATACACCCTGCCCGAACTGGTCCCCAGGCGCTTCGCAACTTGACCCTGGGTCAAGCCTGATTCATAGAGACGCTTCACCTCAAGTCGGCGCTCGTCAGTCCAAGGCTGCTTCTTGTTGCGCTTCTTCGGCATTGATTAAGCCCTCCCTGCCAATAGGTGTATCGGGAACAGGACGAATTATCAAGGCCGAAGACGCAAGCACCGAAGTCTACTACGACTTCCACGTGCCAACCCACGAAAACTACTGGGCGTGCGGCATGTGGCATCACAACACAGGAAAGAGCCTCGCGGCCAAGTGCATCGGCACAACCCTGAACGTCCCGACGCTGCGCCTAGACCTGGGCAACATGCTCGCAAGCCTCGTGGGCGAGAGCGAGGCGCGCATGCGCGACGCCCTGGCCCTGGCCGACGCGATTGCGCCGTGCGTCGTCTGGGTTGACGAGATCGAGAAGGGCTTGGCCGGAAGCGCGGCCAGTGGCGCTCTCGACTCGGGAGTCGGCAAGCGTATCCTTGGCACGCTGCTCACGTGGCAGCAGGAACACAAGGCCGACGTCTTCGTCTTCGCGACCGCCAACCAGGTGCACCAACTTCCGCCGGAGCTTCTGCGCAAGGGCAGGTTCGACGAGATATTCTACCTGGACCTGCCGGTCGCGACGGAGCGCCAGGAAATCGCGGCGATCCACCTGGAGAAGGTCGGCCGCAAGGCGAAGGACTTCGACCTCAAGAAGATCGCCCGCGCCACCGAGAAGTACACCGGGTCGGAAATCGAGGAGTGCATCCGGAGTGCGCTCTTCGACGCTTACTACGACAAGGCCCGCAAGGTCACGACCGCCGACATCGTAGCCGCCGCCAAGGCGACCACTCCACTGTCGAGGACCATGGCCGAACAGATCGAGGCGATCCGCGACTTCGGCGAGAAGCGCTGCCGCCCGGCGAGCGCCGGGACCAAGGACAAGGGCGAGCAGTTCCGCCGAGCGATGGGAAACTAGAAAGGACCATGACTATGTCATCCGTAACGTTCGCAGACCTCTTCAGCCAGGGCTCACTGTGTGACCTGGACGTTTCGACCTGGGCGGGACTCGCCCGGGTCAAGCCCACCGACCTGGGCATCCCCAAGACGGCGGCGGTCGCCAAGGCGCTCACGTTCGGCCACGAGCGACTCGTCGCCAAGAGCATGCTGGACCCGATCCGCAGACACGAGACCGACGCCAGGAAGCTCCTGGACGAGAACTCGATCCCCTTCCCACTGGTTCAGGGCTCGCGCTACATCCCCAAGGCCCGGCGCACCGAGATCGAGGCCAAGCTGGAGGAGCTTCGCGGGAAGTTCAACGCGGCGGTCGAGACCTTCGCGGCGGGCTACGAAGCTCACCGCACCGAGATGCGCGGCACGCTGCGCAAGGCGATCACCGACGCCGCCAAGGACGCGGCGGGCATCGACGGCACCATGGCCCGCCTGGAGGGCCTGTACCCGAGCCAGGAGGGCGTCAAGAACCTGTTCAGCATGTCCTGGCGCTTCTTCTCCATCGCCCCGCCCCAGGACGGCACGCTGGCCGACGGCGAGACCAACGCGGTCGAGGAAGCGATCGAGGATATGATCAAGCGCCTGCGCGAGGAGGTGGCCGAGAAGATGACCGACATGCTCGCCCTGGTCGCGCGCGGCGGGAAGCTGACCCAGAAGACCTACAACTCCGCCAAGGCGGTCTGCGACCGGCTGGAGTCCCTGAACATCTTCGGGGACGCCGGGCTCGCCGAGGCGATCAACAAGCTGCGCGCGGTGGTCAACCAAGCCGCCGCGCACGGCTCCGACCGGACGAGCGCCGGGAACGTGCTGGCCGAAGGGCTGGCGCCCATCAAAGAAGCACTGGCGAAGAGCGCCGACGAAGCGGTCAAGGCAGCCGCCGAGAGGATCACTGGCAAGGGCCTGAGGAGGATGGGACTGTGAGTCACGTCGCGACGATCGACCTGGAGATCAAGGACCTCGACTGCCTGATCATGGCAGCCTCCGACTGCGGGCTGGAGCAGCGCCACCAGAGCACCTACAAGTGGTATGGGCATCACGTCGGCGACTACCCGATGCCCGAAGGCTTCACGGCCGACGAGCTTGGCAAGTGCGACTTCGCCCTGGGGGTGAAGGGCAACACAAAGGCCTACGAGATCGGCTGCGTCAAGCGCGGAGGGAAGTGGACGCTGCTTTGGGACTTCTGGAACGGCGGCTACGGGCTGCAGGACAAGGTCGGCCCCGGCTGCTGCAAGCTCAAGCAGCACTACGCCAAACACGTGGCCCTGAAGAAGTGCAAGAAGCTCACCAGCCAGGGCTACAAGCTCAAGGAGAAGACTAACGAGAAGGGCGAGATCGTCCTGAGCCTGGGGAGGTGACCGGTGCGAGAAGAAATCACAATCACCATCGACGCCCAGGGCAACGTCGAGGTCAGCGTCAAGGGCGTCAAGGGCCAGGGCTGCAAGGCTCTCACGCGCGAGATCGAGAAAGCCCTTGGCAAGGTGACTGCCGACAAGAAGACCCGGGAATACCATGAGAAGCCGCGCACCAACAAGCTGCGGCTGGGAGGCTGACCGTGCAAATCATCATCGACCCCTCCGGAGTGATCCGGACCATTCACAAAGACGCCCTTGCCGGTCTCTACGCCGAGGGCAAGGCGACCATCCGAAGAGCCTCGCACGTTGAACCGAACGACGACGGGCAGTGGGTGGTTGACTTGAGTCCGGTCGGCGGGCCCCAAATGGGCCCCTTCGCCCTGCGGGCCGACGCACTCGCCGCCGAGGTCGAGTGGTTGGAGAGCCACGGGACTCCGGTGCCGGAGTGAGCGACCAGGAGTGCGTCAAGAAGGGGCTCGCCGACGCCAGCCCGGCCGAGATCATCCTCATGCTCTATGACGGGAGCCTGAAGTTCTGCGAACAAGCCAAGGAGTGCATGGGCGCCAAGGGCTACGAAGGCGCCCACAATCTCCTGGTCCGCGCACAGAACGTCGTCCTGGAGCTGCTCTACGCCCTGGACCGCGACAAAGGGGGAGAGATTGGCGATGGCCTCGCAAGCCTCTACACCCACTGCTACAACCGGCTGGTCGAAGCGAACATTCACCGCCAGCCCGAGAAGATCGACGAAGCGACGAGCGTGCTCAAGAGCTTGCGTGAAACGTGGCGGGAAGCCATGAAGAACCTGCCAAGCAAAAAGGACGCCGAGCTAGCCGACAGGTTGCACGACGAGCTGATCGAAGAATGCGAAGGGAGCCAGAACATGACTGTGCGCGATCGGACTTGTTTGCGGTGCCAGCATCGCTGGACGGAGAAAATTGTCCTCTCGACCATCACGTCCAACCTCTCAGGAGAGAAGCTGGTCTGCTGCCCCAAGTGCGGGACCAGGGAGGTTGTGTCCGGACCTTCCCGCGAAGACCTGGGAAAGGCAAGCCGTGCCTGACTCCATCGGCCTACCCGCGCGGCCCAAGGACAAGCTCGACGAGTTAGTCGGAGGGCAACCGAGATGGTACTGGGCGCTGCCCAAGGCCAGCAAGGTCGAGGTACTTCGCGAGCGCGCCAGGAAGGCGGGCTGCGAGTACTCCGAGTGCATGAGCCACGTCGGGCTCAAGGATGACGGCGAGCCGCCGCCCAAGGAAAAGGTGCAGCGCGAGTCCGGCCCGCGCATGGGCCGACGCAAGCGCGCGAAGTTCACCGAGCGAGTCTACGCGCTCAAGAAGAAGGTGCGCGTGAGGAGGAGGAAACGCTGATGCTTGCTTGGCATTTCCTACCCAAAGACAGCCGCCTGCGCTACGGCAGCGGCGAGAAGGTGGAGGCGGGGAAAACCTACAAGGTAGACCCGCCGCTTGCAATGTGCGAGCGCGGCCTGCACGCATCGGTCAAGCCTATTGACGCGCTTGGCTACGCGTCAGGGCCGATAGTCTGCCGCGTGGAACTTGGCGGCGAAATCATAACCGGCGATGACAAGTGCTGCGCTTCCGAGCGCAAGGTACTGTGGATGGCGGACGCCTCGCGGGTGCTGCATGAATTCGCGTGCGAGTGCGCGACATACGCTATGCAGGTGTCCGGCTGGGACGATCCGCGAAGCTGGGCGGCCATCGACGCGAAGCTCGGCTGGCTTGCGGGCTGCGTGTCGGACAGCGATCTAGTCGCCGCCAGGGACGCCGCCAGGGACGCCAGGGCCGCCGCCTGGGCCGCCGCCGGGGCCGCTGGGGCCGCCGGGGACGCCGGGGCCGCCTGGGACGCCGGGGCCGCCTGGGCCGCCGCCAGGGCCGCCGGGGCCGCCAGGGACGCCGCCTGGGACGCCGCCAGGGCCGCCGGGGCCGCCAAGGACGCCGCCTGGGACGCCGCCGGGGCCGCCGCCGGGGCCGCCGCCTGGGCCGCCGCCTGGGAGTTAATGGACGAACGGTTAGGGCAATTGCTAGAAGAGTTAGAGGAGGAAGGATCATGACCCCCATCGACAAGGTCGCTGACCATGAATGCATGGAGTGGTTCGAGGACATCGTGAAGCGCGCGGTGTGCTTCGACTACCTCGTGGACAAGAAGGTTCTCTCCGGCCAGCAGATCAAGCGGGTGCTCGCCGACAAGAAGGACATCCAGGAGCACGTCGGCTGGGCGATCCCGGCAGCGATCGGGCTGCTGCTTAGGTCCATGGAGCACCTGGACCCGACCGAGCGCCGGGCGTTCGACGTCGAACACTTGGACGTCGTCGAGGAGTTCATGGAAAGCGTCAAGGACCTCAAGCGCAGCGAGAAGATGGGACCGTTCAGCTATGCGATCCT
>Ga0272441_10004006_pt1 | contig 27278 bp, 22 predicted proteins | sample SSMProp6N_FD_193582 | JGI IMG/M metagenome (GOLD analysis project Ga0272441, IMG submission 193582) | Marine sediment archaeal communities from Little Sippewissett salt marsh, Falmouth, MA, United States - SSM-Prop-6N | ecosystem: Environmental > Aquatic > Marine > Wetlands > Sediment ... | reverse complement strand
AAGCCCTATCTTTAATACCGCCGGGCGTAAGTTTTTCTTTGGAAAGGGACTTTTTCCCGAAAATCCTTAACAGGGCATTTTACGGCTATGTTACGGGCGGGGCGTTTATAGATATAGGCACGCCGGAGAGATATAAAAAGGCGCTTCAGGCGCTAAGATAGGAAAAACCATGTTACCAAGCCGCCTTATATTATTTATAACGACAAAATGTGATTTACGGTGCAAGCATTGTTTTTTTTCTAACTCCTTAAATAACCAGGATCCGGATTTAACCGCGGAAGATATCAAAAGGATAATAGATAATTATCCAACCGGCCTTGAACACGTTATTATTACGGGCGGAGAACCCTTTTTGAATAAAGATCTTACCGCCATTGTGTGCAATGTTAAAGCCAAAAGTGTTAATATTCCCACAAATGGCAATAATCCGGGTTTGATTTTAGCTAAAACAGAAGAAATTCTTAAAAAGGCCAAGGGTGTCGGAAGAATCGGCATCAGTGTCTCACTTGACGGCCCCGAAGATGTCCATGACCGGATACGGGGCAGGCAGTATAGTTATAGAAATGCCCTTAATGCCCTGGCCGGGTTAAAGAAGTTAGAAAAAGAATATCCAAAACTTTCTACAGGGTCAGGAACAACTCTTAGTAAATTGAATATAGAATGCCTGCGGGAGATGGCAGATTTCAAATGGAATACGCTGGGCGAAAAATTTAGTTTTCAAATGGCAAGGTCTATAGAATACTCCAATCTGCCGGCACATTTAAGAGAGAAAATCGGGTCCGCGCAGGACTGTTCGGCAATGCCCTCTGATTTTCCGGAAACGGTAATGAATAAATTTGACACAATAAAGGAAATCTACTTTAAGAACCTACTATCCCGTAATATCCGCTCAAAAAGCAATATAGTAAAGGATTTATTGAATTATTTTAAATCTATGAGTTTGCTAAAGGCGTATCTCGCAACTATAAAAGAGAGAAAGCGTATCTTACCTTGTTATGCAGGATATTCAATCGGGGTGATATATTCTAATTTGGATGTTTCATTCTGCGAATTTATGAAACCTATCGGCAACCTCAAAGAATATGATTTCAGCCTACATAAAATATGGCACAGCAAAAAAGCCGATGAATTAAGAAAAGTGGTTTCTCGATGCTTCTGCACGCATACATGTTTTGTTTCGTTTGGAAAATATGACTTACGCAAATTAACTTACTGGGCGCGCAAGATATGAGATATTCAATTATCATTCCTACTTTTAATAGACAACAGATGACATCCTCTCTTATTGAACAGCTTCTTAAAGAAAATATTCCTGATTCGGAGATATTGGTTATAGATGATCGCTCCTATGATGATACGGCCGAAAATATAGCGCGCAAGTATACAGATGTAAAAGTGCTAGTGAACGACCGTAGGCGTTTTGTTGCTCACAGCCGCAATAGAGGCATAAGAGAAAGCAGAGGCGAAACCCTTGTATTTATAGACAGCGATATATCGTTTGAAGAAGGCATGTTAGGGTCTTTTCTTTCGGATTTAAATCCGGGATTTAATTTTCCTGTGACTAAATGGGAAGACGGCACAGAAATGCCGAAGGGTACCTCTTCGATTTTTGCGCTTCAGAGGTATTTATTGGCGCGGTTTAATGACGATTATTTTGACGAGAATATAGGTATTTATTCTGACGATACGGACTTTTTTACAAAAGCTAAGATATTCGGCGTCGATTTTGCGCATAAAGATAAATATATTTTTACCCATCACAAAAAACCAAATGCGTCAAAGAAATATAACTATTCCGACTTTGAATATTACATGGGTTATAAGAACAATCTCTATATTGCTATAAAGTTTGCCGGTTTAGCGAAGGGGTATACGTTTCTTCGCCCTTTTGCCAGGCTCATCAAAGACATAGGCCTCATACTGGCTAATATAGCGACACTCAGATTCAAAAGGGCATATTTATTACTTAAGGCCATTGGGTGGAATATGCTGAATATCAGGGCATGCTTGTTATCAAGGAAAAAGATTGCAGAAAAGATAGTTTTGCAAAGGCAGCTATGATGCGAAATTCCGTTTCGATAATAATTCCGACTTGCAATAGAAAAGCATTGCTTGAGGAGAATCTTAAGGCAATTGCCAGGCAGAGATTTAACGGACATCTGGAGATTATTGTAATCGACGATTGTTCTACGGACGGAACGGTTCAGATGCTGAAGAATGCGGCGGCAAGAAATAACAAATTTACCTTAAGATATTTCAAGACATCTAAAAGGGGCCCTGCCAATGCGCGTAATCTGGGTATTCGCCACTCGAACGGCGCGATCCTGATATTTTTGGACGATGACAGCATTATTCAGAACGAGGATTATGTAGAAGAGATGGTCAAAAGCTTTGAAAAGCGGGATGTAGGTATCGTAGGGGGCAAGACCGTAGACGTGCATACGGGTATATATAGATTAATCAGGGCCGGCAATCCCCCGGAAATAGACTTTGAGAATACCTCAAGACTTAAAAATACTAAAAGTGTCCCCACTAAAAATGCGGCATTTTTAAAGGAAGCGGTCGTGCGAGCCGGGATGTTTAATCCTATATTTAAGTATGCAATGGGTGAGGACACTGATTTATGTATCAGGGTTTTAAGGCTTAATTATAAGCTGGCGTTTAATAAAAATGCCTTAGTTTTTCATTACCCGGTTTATAGCTTTTTTGGATATGTTAAAAAATCGTATTTAAACGGTTTCTCTTACGGCATATTTGCTTCTCTTTACCCTGGTAGAAACTCAAAATTTTCTTTTTTCAAATTTATTGCTTTTCCGATATTCGCGCTAAGGAATTTTCTAATAAAAGTCAAAATATGTTTTGTACAAAATCTTTTTTCGAAATCGATTTTTAAGGAATTGATTGGCATGTATCTATGGATTAACGCAAGTTATTTTGCCCTGCACATAGGGAAGATGAAGTATATTGTAAAAATAACAAAAACAGCAACAGCCCTTAGAGTAAAGATAGCAAGAGATATCAGTAAGCATTTTGTTGATTTGGTAAAATATCAAATCAAGAAATTGTTTTTTCCTAAAAAGAGGTCTTTTATCACTTATTTGACAGGGCGATGTAACCAAAAATGCAGGCACTGTTTTTTTTCCAGAGAAAACGGCAAGAAAAAAGAGGAATTTTCCTTGGAAGAGATAGAGAAAATTGCCCGGAATTATTACATAAATACAGGGACCCATAAATTTTTAGCAAGGGGGATATCCCAGGGATTTACTGGCGGCGAGCCATTTTTAAGGGATGATTTACCTGAGATAGTTGCGGTGTTTAGAAAAAGAGGCATTCGGCACTTTCACATAAATACAAACGGGATATTAACCGAAAAAATCTTGAGTTTTTGTATAGATTTGCTAAGGCAGAAAATTTCATTTAAAATTGCTGTCAGCTTAGACGGATTAGAAGAAACCCACGATAAGATTCGGAATATGCCGGGGGCATTCCGAAAATCAATTTATACCATAAAGAGCCTCAAAAGTATCGGTGCCGGCGTAGGAGTAATCATTACCATAAACAGGCTTAACTATAAAGAGCTTAAAGAATTAATGAAATTCATAAACTATGATTTGGGCATTGAACCCGGTGTCCAGCTAATACGAGGAGCCAGCCAGGCAAATATGCCCTTGGAATTTAAGGAAAATAATGACCCCATTGATGCACAGATTATGATTACGAAGGAAATAATTCCGGAAATAAGGGCGATTTTATACCAGACATATGCGGAAAAAGCAATTCAAGATCCCTTCAAGATTGCGGATTTTGCAAAGAAGTTTACTTCTTTGGATTTTCATCTCAGCATTTTAGAAAAAGGAAAACGGATATTTGATTGCAGGGCAGGAGATTCCGTAGGAGTAATTTACCAGAATGGCGACGTTGCGCTTTGTGAGATGTATAAACCAATCGGCAATCTAAAAGATGTTGACTATGATTTACGCAGACTTTGGAATAATCCAATAGCCGAGAAGCAAAGGGCATTTATTAAAAGATGTACCTGCATTCATAATTGTTTCATAAATACAGAAAAAAATTTATTGTTTACCGCTCGATTTCTTTCAAATATAAAAAAGTTCTCTAATCAAAGGAGGCGCTGTAGTGAATAATCAAATGGGCCTAAAGGAATTACTTAATATTATCTTTGAGCAAAAACGGATTGCAATAAGCGTCTTTCTTATATTTGCAGTCGTATCGATTATTGTTACTGTGCTGACTCCGGAATATTATAGAATTTCAATGATTATAGAACCGGCTGCACTTTCCGATATAGGTAAAGAAAATGGAATATATATAGATAAACCGAAAAACATAAAAAGCAAGATTCAGGAGGGCGCCTTTAATTCAAAAGTAGCAAAGGCCTTAGGCCTGGCATCGGAAGGAACTGAATTAAAATTTAAAGCTTTTCAGCCCAGAGGTTCAAATTTAATAAAAGTCAGCGTTGACCAGAAAGAGAAGAATAAAGCAAGGGGCGTAGAGATTTTAAACCATTTATTTAATATATTGGATAAAAGCTATGAGGGGCAGATATCCCGGCATAACGAGAAAGAAAGAAGGCAAATTGAAATATTTGAAGAAAGAAAAAAAGTATTGTTATCTGAAATAAAAAAGGCACAGGATTATTATGAAATGCTTATTTCTCGAAAAAGTGAATTTGAAAAAAACGCGGGAGAAAACCCCGATATTGAAAACCTGCTATATATAAACATCGTACAGCAGCAAACTGCCTATTTAAGTGAATTGAATCGTGAGCTTGCCAGATTGAACATAAGAAAAGAAAATACGGCTTTGATAATTGAGAATATGCCAAATGAAAGAAAAGATATTACTGCGGATGGCCTAAAAGAGGATAGCTTTAATCTATTTGTATTAGTTCAGGAGCCGGAGATTTCACCACATCCGGTAAGCCCGGATAAAAGAATAAGTATTGCTTTAGGCTTGTTTTTAGGCCTTATTAGCGGTGTTTTCGCCTCCGTTCTCATAAACATGGTAAAAGAGAAAAGATAGTTTTGAAAAAGATCGTTTTATTTTATAAAAAACTTGTGTCTTTCGGCGGTGCGGAACGGCTGTTATTGGAAGAATATGCAAATTTCAAGTTTTTAGGATATAAAGCCGATATTGTTTCTTTTGAAATCGGGAAAGATATTTTTTTGAAAAATAAAAATGCCGATATAGATAAAAAAAATGTGATAGCTCTAAACGGCAGAAATCCGATAATGAATATATACAGGCTCATTAGATATATGCGGCTTAACAAAAATGCCTTGTATCTAATTTCTTCCGGGCATGTTGATTTTTATTTGGCAAGTTTGTTTGTAGCTATAGATTATTCTTTGCATCTTCACCAGCCGGCGTTTATGTCTTTTACCGAACAGGATAAATACAGCTTGTTTATGAAGGAGGCATACAGGCGATTAATATCAGGTAGTTACGCCTCTGAAAAATTTATTGGCGTTAAAAAAAATATTTCTTTGGCGAAGAAACTCTTTATTAATTTAAGAGCGGTGTTTTCCATACTTGCAATCAAAAAAGCCAGGCACGTTTTTGTATTATCGCAATATGCAAAAAGAGAAAAAAAAATTATGTACGGGGTTGATCCATATGTCTTTCAGGCAGCATTAAATAAGAAAATATTCCACCATAAACCCAAAAGAATTAAAGGATATGATAATTTCAAACATAAAATACTGACAGTCGGCAGGCTGGATGCCAATAAAAGGATAGACGAATTGATAAGGGCTTTTCAGATTTTTTTGAGGGACGCGCCGGATTCTATATTGCTTATAGGCGGAACGGGCAGGGAATATAAAAGTTTGAAAGATTTGACAGGGGACTTAGGCCTGGAAAAAAATGTTAAATTCCTGGGCTTTATTCCGGAAGATAGGCTGTTTGACTATTATGCAACGGCTGATTTATTCGTATCGATTGATTGGGCGGATTTTAGAATAAGCGCATACGAAGCATTAGCAGCCGGGACCAAGGCGCTCTTGAGCAGCGAAACAGAGGCTGACCAGAGACTAATAGATTCCGGGTATCTATACTTAACTGTGCCCGAGAAAGCTTCAACGGCCATGGCTATGAAAAAGGCTTTGGATAACAAAAATATTATAAAACGCGATAATCTGAACAAACTGTTGGAAGATTATACATGGGAAAATTATTTTCATAAAATTTCAAAGGTTCTGGAAGATGACAAAAAATAGTTTAAATAGCTTCTTAAAAAAGACTATGTTCAGAAAAAGACTCCAGAAGCTGGAAAGTAAAAAGAAGTTATATATATACACGCAGGATAAAGACGAAATTTATAACTTTCAGCTGAATGGGCTTAATAGTGTTTGGCATTCGGCAGTCAGGGATATGCCGTTTTATAAACGCTGGAAACAGATATATAATCTGCCTGATAACATACGCTCAATAGAGGACTTAAAAAGATTTCCTCCATTGACTAAAAAAGATATTTGTTTAAATGAGGGTTTTATCCTATCACATCTTAAGAATTATTACCTGACCGCCACCGGAGGGACCAGCGGCATTACGACAAATTTTCCAACCTCTAAATTGGATGCCGAAGATTCATATGCAAATGCCTATACCGGAAGGTCATGGTGGGGGATAAGGCCTTTTGATAAGATACTTATGTTTTGGGGGCATTCCCATCTTTTCGGGACAGGCATGATGCGCTACGTCAAATCGGCAAAAAGGAAATTAGCCGATTTTCTCATCAGTACGAAAAGGGTCAGTTGTTACAGCTTAGGCGTGGGCAATGTCGAATCTTTCTATTCCCGGATTTTAAAAGAACGGCCGCATGCCATCATAAGCTACACTTCAAATGTGTATCGAATGTGTAAATTTATGGAAGCGAATGGGTTGTCTTTTAGAGATGAAAATCTTAAGGCGGTTATTTTAACATCGGAAACAGCCACAGATGCGGATGTTAAGTTGATAAAGGAACGTTTAAATACTAATGTAGTACATGAATACGGCATGGCGGAAACAGGCGCTGTCGCTTATTCCTGTAGAACTACAGACAATATAAGGATACTGTGGGATTCATTTGTGATTACAACCGATGCTAAAGGTCGGTTATTCATAACTACGACAGGCAATAAAATCTTTCCCTTGATTAATTATGATTCTGAAGACCTTGTTGATCCGGGGGATGTTTATAAGAACTCCGTTCTTGGTTTATCGCATATCAAGGGCAAGGAGCGAGACGTATTGAAATTGCCGTCCGTTAACGGTGAAATACTCTCAATAAGCACCATCTTTTTTGACCATATCCTAAAATGCTATCCGGGTATTTATTCAATTCATTATAAACAGACAGAAGACGGCGCTTCCATTGTCTTGACATCCGATACCAAACTTGATTTTCGGCATTTAAAACGGTATTTTGCGCAGGAGGCATCAAGAGAATTTAGGAATATTGACTTCGAGAAGATACATTTTACACAATCCGGCGAAATTCCGAAAACTGTAGCGGGGAAAAACAAGACATTTATAAAAGAGGCGAACATCCTGTGAAGATTTTAGTGCATACCTTGCAAAGCGGCTTACAATATGAATACCTGCGGAGATTGATTACTCAATCATGTTCGGCAGATCATGAGATATTCCATATAGTCAGCTCCGGCGTTAAAACAACAAAAGGCAGTAGTATCTTAAAGACAAAATTGCTTATTCAGAAAAAAGTTTTTTTGCTGGCCCTAAAAAGAAAGGAACTATTAGCTTACCTAGCCAATACTTTTCTCAAGATTTTTTACAGAAGTTATAAATCGGAATATGACAAAAAAAAACTTACATACATCAATGATTACTTTGGTGCGAAGATGAAAAATGAAGGGCTTTTAGACGTTAAAATAGATAATGTGTTTTATATAGATAACATCAATAGTAAAAGGCAGTTGATAGGAGACATCGCCCCTGATTTTCTATTGGTAATAGGCGCTCCTTTTATCAAAAGGCATATTTTGGAATTGGTAGAAAATAAAATAAACTTACATATAGGGTATCTTCCGCAATATAGAGGGTTAAACTCGATAGAGTGGGCATACCTCAGGCACGATTGGAAAAGGGTTGGATATACGTTGCACGAACTGACCGAAGAACTAGATAAAGGAAAGATATTTATTAGAAAATCATATAAAATAGAGGATAAAATCGTCGATTTCGGTAAAATCTATGCAAAATTGTATGAAGACGCATTTATGGATATCATAGGGATAATAAATTCAAGAGACATTACTGCTACGCAGGACGTAACATATGAAGAAAGCAAAATTTACAATAACTACCTTTTCAATCCTTATAACTATAGATTATTATTAAAGGTAGCGCGAGAGGCACAGAATATGGGAAAAGTCAAACTTGCCATTTTTGCTGGTAATCCTGTCCAGTATCATGCGCCTATCTATAGACTTTTATCACGCGATAATTATGTAGAGCCCCGGGTTTTATACGGCTCAGATATTGGAGCAAAGCGTTTTTTTAGCAATGAATTCAACTCGTTTATAGAGTGGGATATACCGATTCTCGAAGGCTACAGGTATAAATTCTTCAAGAATTTTGCCAGAGAAGACTCTCGCGGATTTTTTTCAAGGATTAATCCAGGCATGTTTTTTGATATATTAAAAACGAGATATGACGCAGTTTTGATACACGGCTACGATACGGTTTCTTCCTGGTTTGTTTTCATGGCCGCGAAATTTGCAGGGACAAAGGTAATATGGAGAGGGGAAGCGGTGAAAAGGCCTTCCACAAGGAAAAGCAAAATTAGGCATTTTATTAAGGCCATAACTCTACCCCTTTACTTTAAATCTTACGATGCTGTTATGTATTCATGCAAGGCCAACAGGGATTATCTACGTCAGTTTAATATACCTTCCGAGAATATGTTTTCGATACCCTGCGCCGTGGATAACAAATTTTTTGTAGGAGAAAAGAATAAACTTACAGACAAGAGAACCAATATAAGAGAGGAACTTAACTTTAAACCTGAGCAGTTTATTATTTCCTTTTGCTCCAGGTTTACTCCCCGAAAGAAGCCGTTGGATTTATTAGAAGCGGTTAAACGCGCCAACAACAACAGGATAGCGTTATTATTTATCGGCGATGGCCCGGAACGGAAAAAAATGGAGGAATTTGTCAAAAGACATGGCCTTAAGGCTGTCTTTACGGGTTTCGTCGGCCAGCGAGAACTACCGAAGTATTACACTGCAGCCGATGTCCTTGCCATTATATCAGATTATGACGCTTCCCCGAAAGCGCTGAACGAAGCCATGAATTTCCAATTACCCATATTGGCTACAGATACTGTGGGAACTTCCGGCGATCTGGTAAAAAACGGCATAAACGGCTTTGTAGTCAAAACCGGAGATATAGATATGATGGCGGAAAAAATAAATTTTTTAGCCGATCACCCAAACCTTGCCATGAAAATGGGAAAAAAGTCCTTAGAAATAATCAGCGAATGGTCGATAGAAGAAGATGTAAAAGGAATAAAAAACGCTATAACTTATGTATTAAAAAAGAGAGACAATAAAAATGTACAAAGCTGAGATAGTTTTTAAAACCCCAAAAGATAAAAATTATTTTTTTGGCTATTACGATAAGCTGCAGCTAAATGCGGATAACAATAAACTTTTGGCGTTAGAAGTTGACTTTATTAAACGAATGCCTAATGCAGACGATATTGCGGGAATAGGATATTTTGATCTTTCGGATTCAGCTAAAAGGTTTATCAAGCTTACAGAGACAAAAGCATTTAATTGGCAGCAGGGATGTATGCTGCAGTGGGTTGGCCCCGATTGCAATAATAAGGTTATATATAACGATTTTATTGACAAGAAGTTCGTCGCGATATTATTTGATGTAGAAACAGGAGCAAAAACCATTTTAGAAAAAGCTATCTATACTATGCATCCTGCCGGGAATATGGCCTTATGTATTGATTTTGAAAGGCATTATTGGTGCAGGCGCGGCTATAGCTATGAAGGTATTTATAACAAGGGAAAAAATAAGAAGGTGGTCGGAGACGACGGCATCTGGCTGCTTGATATAGAACAAAACTCAGTTAGAAAAATTATCGCGCTTGAAAAACTTATAAAAATCAGGCCATTAAGCAATATGAAAAATGCAACGCATTATTTAGAACACCTGATGTTTAACCAATCGGGTTTGAGATTTTGCTTTCTGCATCGCTGGAAGATGGAAGACGGCGGGGTTTATACAAGATTATATACCGCAAATTATGACGGGACGGATATATATTTATTAAATGACAGCGGCAGAGTAAGCCATTTCGGCTGGAGGAATGATAGGGAATTATTGGCATACGGCGCATTGGAGAACAAAATAAACGCCTTAAGAAGACATAAATGGATAGTCAAACGTTTTATAAGACCGTTATTGCCCTTATACCATAGAATCATAAAAGACAACAGCCGTATTTCTAAAACAATTACGGGCGATAGCTATTTAGTATTTATGGACAAGACAGAAATTAAGCAAAGGGTTGCTTCAAGCATATCATCCGAAGACGGACACCCTAGTTTCAGCAGGACAAAAGAAGATATTTTTATCACCGACACCTATCCCGACCCGCGTGAAGGCTCTTTGGCAAAATTGATTTTATATGATTTAAAAGACGGCAAAGAATATATTTTGAATGAACTTTCATCTTTAGCAGACTATGATGATACGCCGTTAAGGTGCGATCTCCATCCGAGATGGTCTTTAGACGGAAGGTACATATCAGTTGATACGATGAACGACGGCACAAGAGGTGTTTATTTATATGAGCTTAATAGAGTTTAACGCAAATAAAGAAAAGATACTGTATGTATCGAATAACGCTCCTGCTAAACCGCATGAGTTATACGATGCCTTTAAGAGAATTACGGATACGGATATTTTGTATAAAGAAGATGTATATAAAACCTCTTACAGCCGCAAGTTTAATTTTTTAAGAAATGCTTTTTCAAAAATCGGGCTTCCGCTTGATAAAGGGCTTAATAAGAAGATATTAAACAAAGTCATATCCGGTGCCTATGATATAGTCCTTATACACAAAGGCAATGATATATACCCATCCACGTTAAGTAAAATAAAAAGATTATATCCAGCGCTAAAGTTAGTGAACTGGTCGTTTGACGACATGATGGCCAGGCATAATAGGAGCCTGTATTATACGCATGGCCTGAAACTCTATGATTTAGTTGTTACGGTTAAATCATTTAATTGCAACCCCGAAGAATTGCCGTCTTTAGGCGCGAAGAATATACTGTTGCTGAACCAGATATATTGCAGGTATACTCATAATCCATGCGAAAATTGCGAAAGAATATCCGATAAATTCGATGTCGTATTTATCGGATATGCCGAAAGAGAGAGATTTGAATGTATGAATTTTTTGGCGGAAAACGGTATAAAACTCCATGTTTTTGGCACAGGATGGAATAAAAAAACATATCAGAAACATAACAAAAATTTACACATTCATTTTAGGGAACTTTTAAAGAAGGACTATGCAAATACCATTTCCTGCTCAAAGATATCATTGTGTTTTTTAAGAAAAATAAATAGAGATGTAATCACCAAGAGAAGCGTGGAAATACCGGCATGCAGAGGTTTTATGGTCGCTGAAAGGACGAATGAGCATTTGAAGTTTTTTAGAGAGGACAAAGAAGCGGTTTTTTTTGCAAGTAAAGAAGAATTACTTGAGAAAGTGCGTTATTATCTTGAGCATGAGGAAGAGAGAAAGAAAATTGCACAGGCCGGATATGAAAAATGCCTGCGTATGAATTGCACTTATGACGATATGGCCCGGGCCATATTGGCGAAAATAGTTTATCCGGATGGCTGTGTAGAAAAATCTCCCCGGCCGATACTAAACGAGGTGCCCGGATGAAGAAACTAAAAGTTAATATTGTAGTAGGCGGTGTTTTTCACGCGATAATTTTAGCCGAGCGTCTTCTTAAGTTGGGTATAGACGCAGTCATATATACCTCCACGCCGAAATTCAAATTCAAGGGCAAGATAAATCCGCGCAGGATTGTTTATGTCCCCAAACTATTTCAGTTATTCAGAAAACTTACTAAAAAAAATAGTCCAAGGTGGACAAAATATTTAGACTCTTTATTTTTTGACCTGACAACTTCCGTTATTATGCGCAGGTGCGATGTCTTACATGGTTTTTCGGGAAACAGCCTTATTTGCGGAAAGAAGACAAAGAAAAAAGGAGGATTATATTTCCTTGATAGGGCGTGCCCTCATTGCCTGTATCAAAATTCAATTTTAGTTAACGAGGCCGCTGATCTTAATATTAAATTCCATTCAAGCAATCGAAATACAGTCCGCAAGAGTTTAAAGGAATATGAAATCTCGGATCTCATACTTGTGCCTTCAGAGTATAGTTATAAGTCCTTTATAGAACAAGGCATCGATGAGAAAAAACTGTATTTAGCGCCTTTGGAAGCGAATATTAAACCCTGCGGAGGTAAAAAACCTGAAAAGAAAAACAACATTTTCACCGTAGGCATAGCCGGAGGCAGTTTATTAAGAAAGGGTTTTATTTATATTCTTCGCGCATGGGACATGCTGAGTTTGTCCGATGCCAGATTATTAGTCAGGACAGATAGGCATAAGCTGATGGCATTGAAGGAGATTAGGGAGATAGTAGGAAGAAATAAAAACATAGTTTTTTTGGGATATATGGACGATATCAAAGATTTCTATAGGCAGTGCGATATTTTCTGCCTGTCGTCAATCGACGAAGGTTACGGTATGGTGGTTCCGGAAGCCATGGCGAATTTTCTCCCTGTAATTGCAACGGACCATGTTGGTTCTTCAAGCTTGATCAAAGATAATTTCAATGGTTTTGTTATTCCTGTAAAAGACCATGCAAAATTGGCTGAGAAGATAATGTATTTTTATAAAAATAGTAAAGAAATAGAGAGGATGGGGTCAAATGCTTACAAGGCGTATTTAAACTATCTTTCTTCAGAAGATAGTTACAGAGCCAGGATTCACAAATTATACATAACTATTCAAAAAAGCTAAAAATAAATGGATATAAGAAAAAAATTCCTTAAAGCTTCATTCTCGGGCGCCGGTATGGCATATCTGTTTCATGCTATTAACTTTGGGGGCCAGATTTTTCTGGCCAGGTTATTATTACCTCAGCATTTTGGAACAATAGTTTTGGCCTTGTCAATCATAGGTATTGTGGATATGCTGACTACTCTGGCAATCCCCATGGCTTATATCCACGCTGAAGAAACCGAAAACCTGTTTGACAGCGCAATGTTTTTATCATATATATACGCTATGGGAAAATTGATTATTGGATTATTAATTGCGGCGATTGTTTACTTTGTTTATAACAAGCAGGTATCGCTGTTTGTATTGCTAATTGTCTTGTCTAAAATTTTTGTTCCAATAACAGGCATACTAACGGCGAAATTGCAGAAAGATGTCCAATTTAATAAAGAAATATTTTTAAGAGGCATTGCTTCAAGTTTTGCTTTATTGATAGCAGTTATAGCTGCTTTTTCAGGTTTGGGAAGTACGAGTTTATTGCTGCGAGAAATACTTGCTCCATTAGCGGCCTTTTTCCTGATATTATATTTCTCCAATATGAAATTACGCCTAAGACTGAATTACAGCTGGGAAGCAATTAAAGGTTTGTTGCATTATTCCTACACAATGTTTTTTTCAAGAGGTTCTGAAATCGCATATGCAAGGATTCCCCTGCTCCTGGTAGAAAGGTTTTACGGCGTAACGGTTTTGGGATTTCTTTCACAGACGATGTATCTTACGCACTTGATGAATACATTATTGGGGACTTTTACACAGAAGGTTGCGTTTGTTTTTTATTCCAAGTTCAGGGAGCAAAAGGAGAGAAAGAGGAAAGGCATGCGATACATTACAGCCGGTATTATAATCGCGACAGTACCCCTTTCACTTGCGTTTTTCTTTTTTCCAAAGCAGATTTTATCATTTTTATGGGGGGAAAAATGGATAGAGGGGGCCGATTATCTGAAGTATCTGGCGTTTTTTACACTGATGTTTCCGCTTGTAAGTAATTTAAAATCATATTTTTGGGGACATGCCGAAAACTGGATTGTTCTAAGGGCATGCATAATAGGCGTTGCGGCTTTTACCATAGGTATTATTATGATTAAGTTGCTCGGATTCCCTTTTTTCTTTGTGTCGGTGATAATGTCTTTATCGACCCTGGCCTTATTATCATATCTTTGGGCTAAATACGCCAGGGCCTCCGGTTAATTCGACTTAAGAGAGCAGGTAAATGCGTAAAATAAATAGTTTAATCTATGGAGATATGGTACTTATCCCGGCGTTTCTTATTTTTTCCATATGCCTTTTTCTATCCGGCAGGATAGATTTACTGCTTGTTGTTTTAAACTCGGCTGTTTTATTTATTTTTTTTAAAACTGCAAGGACATTTTTGGTGGCTATTTATACATTGGCTTCGTTCGTGTTTTTCCAGCTTCCTGTTTTGATAGGCGCTTTTTGGAATATTTACCACCCTATTCATGGGTTTGTAAATGATTTTTCACTGCAGCAGATTTTCTCACAACACGAGGCATTGCTGTATGTACTTTTTTATAATATCTTACTATTCACCGGTTATGTGTTTTTTAAAACCATATTTTCAGAAAGGCCGTTTGGAATATTAAAATATAGAATGAAAATGCCGGATTCCAAACTGCTTTTGAATTTTCTCTTAATAGCCATTTTTACTATATCTATCTTTGCAAAAATATATTTACACAGACACGGCGTATATGTAATGCTTGAGAAGGCACAGATTACGCCGTTTCTGCAGTTTTTTAAAGCACTTTCGCAGTTCAACATACTTTTTTTACTTATTTGCGGATATTACGTAAATAAGCGCATTTTTCGCTCACTGATATTTTACGCCATATATTTAGCCGGCATCGGGCTGAGCCTCTATTTAGCGTTATTAAGCGGCTCAAGGTTCCAAATCCTTCTTGTCCTGGCGATTTTAATATATAACCATAGGAAATTTTTATTAAGTCACAAAGTAATAGCCATTTCTTTTGCGATATTTTTGGTGATTTTTATGACGTTGGCATTTCCTGCTTTGGCGCAGTATAGAAATTACCCCGGGACTTCGCTTGTGGAGGCATTTGAGTATTCGGTATATAACATGGATGATTTTAAAATGAGATTGCTGAATATAGCCGTCACGAGGTTCAATTATATAGATATTTTAAGCAGGATTATACGTACTCATTCCGATGGGCCAGGTTATCGTTTCGATTATATACAAAACATAATAGGCCTGGTGCCCCGCGCTATATGGTACAGCAAGCCTAAAATAGGCATAGACCTTAATAGGATCGGATGGGAGCTCGGTTTTATAGGCTCTCATGATAGAAATACGTCTGTTGGCTTAAGTGTGGTCGGTGAGAGTTATTATGAACTTGGATATTTCGGATTACTCGTTTCTATTTTTCATGCATTTTTATTTTATATAATAGACATCAAATTCAGGTATGAAAACGTAACTTGCCACGCATTATATGGAATGCTGGCCTTGTTCATAATATCAAAGGACAGCTTTATCGCCGTTGTCCCGGGACTTATCTACACGATATTTCCGGCAATACTTTTTACATACCTGTTTAATGCCAGGGTTGAGGAAAACACATGAAGAAGTTATTGTTTGTTATAGGCAACTTTTATCCTGCGCAAAGCGGCGGTCCCAGCAACACGGTTTACTGGCTGGCAAAGGGCCTGGTCAAAAATAGATTTCATGTTACGGTCGCTACGTCACGAAAAGGAATAACGCCTGAATTAAAAAAAAGGCATTCTATAAGATTTGACGCAAAGAATGAAATTAACGGCATCCATGCCTATTATTTCGGGTACAGGTTAAATAGATACCTTTCACCCGGATTATATGTATGGCTTTTTAAAAATCTTAAGTACTATGATTTTGTCAACGTTACATCATATTTTTTCCCTGTAAGCTGGCTTACCGCTTTGTTGTGCGCAATGTTTAAAGTGCCTTTTTCGGTTGCGCCGCGCGGCGAGTTGGAAGATAATGCAATCAAATTCAATAGGGTAGTCAAGTTATTTTTCATTAATTGGTTTTTAAAAAAACTGTATTCAAAAGCAGAATTTTTCTTGGCGACCTCGGCGCAGGAGGAAATGTTTATAAAAAAATATTTATATAAGGACCAAACAATAGAGATATTGCCTAATTTGATTGATTTGGAAGGCAGGGGCTATTTGAATTCCGGAGAGATAATCAGCAAAAGGAATATACTGTATTTGGGGAAAATACATAGAAAGAAGGCCATAGAAAAACTGATCGAGGCCTATAACTTGTTAAGCCCGGATCTGGCCAAGGAGCATAGACTTATTATTACGGGAGGAGGAGGAAATAACAGGTATTTTAAATTTTTGAAAAAGACAGCGGGTGAATCTAAATATTCGGAATATATTGAATTCCTAGGGCATAAAATAGCCGAAGGGAAAGACGATTTGTACAGGAAATCAAAAGTATTTGTCTTACCGTCTGACTCTGAAAACTTCGGGAATGTTGTTATAGAATCACTGTCTTTTTCAACCCCGGTTGTAGCATCCCGTTTTACCCCATGGAGCGAATTAGAAACTGCGAATGCAGGCCTATACGTAGACAATTCCCCTCAAGAAATAGCTCAGGCAATTCAGGCCATACTCTGTCTTGATGAAGAAAAATATAAGAACATGTGCAATAGCGCCTTTGAATTTGTGAATAATAATTTTAATTTGGATAGCGAGATACCTAAATTAGCAGGTATACTGGATACGTATTGCGGAAAACTATGAAAAACGATCTGACGGTAATAATTTTGACATATAACGAAGAAGCCAATATAAAGTATTCTGTTTCAAACGTAATAAATTGGGCCGCGGACGTATTTGTCTTAGATTCATATTCAACAGATAAAACCGTTGATGTCGCCGCGGCTTTAGGGGCTAAAGCCTTTTATAATAAGTTTGGTGACTTTTCGCTGCAGAGGAAGCATGCCTTGAATAATTTGCCTATAAAAACCGAATGGGTGTTTTTTTTAGACGCGGATGAATACCTTACGGAAGAGTTAAAAGAAGAAATAATCAGGGTATTGAAAAGCCCGTCTTATGACGCCTATATGGCCAAAAGAAGGTTTTACTGGATGGGCAAGTGGATAAGAAGAGGTTATTATCCTACGTGGTTCGTAAGATTAGGAAGACGGAACTCTATTGATTGCGATAATAGGCCGGTAAATGAACACCTGATATGCAAAACCGGCAATGCAGGCCGCCTGAAGAATGATTTTATTGATTATAACCGCAAGGGGCTGAAGGAATGGATCTCCAAACATAATGATTATTCGACGAGGGAGGCCCGGTATTTATTTGATGATAAAAAAGAGAAGTATAACTTTTACGGAAGCCAGTATGAAAAAAAACGCTGGCTCAGGGTAAATATTTGGAATAAACTTCCTCCTGTCATCAGGCCGTTTTTATACTTTGGCTATATATATTTTCTCAAACTTGGTTTTATGGATGGCCCCCGGGCCCTTATGTATCATTTTTTGCATTCTTTTAGCTATAGAATGTTTATTGACTTTAAGTATCTTGGGATAAAGTGGAATAAAAAGTATTTATGTAGTAAAGACAGAAGGAGCGCGCATAAGCCAAATGGATAAGAAAAATATAGAGATTGTCAAAAGGGGAAATGAGACTTTAGCTATAATCATACCCAGCCATTACCGTACCGAGGGAATCAAATTCTTTACGCCGGATGATTTTTCACAGCAACTCGCCTTTATGTCGCGCAAAAAAGGCGAAACCATCCAGGCCCATAGGCATAACGCCGTAAAAAGAAATGTCTATTTTACCCAAGAGGCCCTGTTGATTAGAAAAGGAAGGATTAAAGTGAATTTCTATGATTCAGAAGAGAATTTTTTTGACTCCAGGATCTTGGGCGCGGGGGATGTTATTTTGCTGGCCGGCGGAGGGCACGGCTTTGAATTCCTGGAAGACGCAGAGATGGTTGAGGTAAAACAAGGCCCTTATTTAAAGGAAGGCGATAAAAAGCGGTTTAAAGGAGTGGAAGAAAAATAGTATGATACCGGTTAACGAACCGTTATTCATCAGTAATGAAGAAAAGTATTTGGCCGAATGCATCAAAAGCGGCTGGATTTCCTCCGAAGGCCCTTTTGTGAAGGAGTTTGAAGGAGAAATCGCCTCTTATGTTGGGAGAAAATACGCTATTGCCGTATCAAGCGGGACGGCAGCCCTCGAAATAGCGGTAGGTTCTATAAGCCTGAAACCCGGCGAAGAAGTAATAATGCCTACCTTTACAATAATAAGCTGCGCCATGGCCGTTGTTGCTTATGGTGGAGTCCCAGTTTTCGTCGATGCCGAGCCTCACACATGGAATATGGATGTAGACAAAATAGAAGAGAAAATAACAAAAAAGACCAGAGCTATAATGGTCGTTCATATTTACGGCCATCCCTCTGACATGGACCCGATAATTAGAATAGCAAAAAAATATAATTTATCCGTAATAGAAGACACAGCCGAGGCCCATGGGGCGGAATACAGGGGAAAAAAATGCGGCGCTTTTGGGAATATTTCCTGTTTTAGCTTTTACGCCAATAAAATTATCACTTGCGGCGAAGGGGGAATGCTCGTTACAAATAATAAAAGATTAGCAAAGAGGGCAAGGTTCTTAAGGAACCTCGGTTTTATACGTAAACGAAGATTCTATCACAATGAGCTTGCGAGGAATTATAGGATTACCAATCTCCAGGCTGCAGTGGGTGTAGCACAGGCCAAAAATATCGCGAAATTGATAAAGATAAAGATAGAAAACGCAAGCATTTATACAGAAAGGTTAAAAGATGTTAGGGGATTACAGCTTCCTATAGAAAAAGAAGGCGTAAAGAACGTTTACTGGATGTACAGTATCGTATTGAGCCGGCAGTCCGGTTTTGATGCCGGCAGTTTTGCGAACAGTTTGGCGAAAAATGGAATTGCGAGCCGTCCGTTTTTTTATCCCCTTCATCTACAGCCGGCGCTGCGAAAAATAAATATCAAACCAAGGGGAGATTTTCCAGTTGCCGAAAAAATATCCAGGCAGGGGTTGTATTTACCCAGCGGTTTGGCCCTGAGAAAAAAACAGATTAACAAAATTTGTAGAACAGTAAAGGAATTATTGACATGAAACAGCTAATGCAGTCTTACAAATCGGGACGGATCAGGCTAATCGAAATCCCTAAGCCTTTATGCAGAGAAAACGGCGTCTTGGTGCGCACGGAGGCATCGGTTATTTCTGCCGGCACCGAAAAGGCAGTGATTGATCTGGCAAGGAAGCCATTATGGGAAAAGGCCAAAGCCAGGCCCGATTTGGCGAAGCATGTTATAGATAAACTAAAGACAGAAGGGTTAGTTGAGACAGCCAGAAGGGTTTTTAGCGCCTTAGACAGTCCTGTGGCATTGGGATACAGCTCCTCAGGAAGTGTAGTCGAGCTCGGCAAAAACGTTAGCGAGTTCAAGATGGGAAATAGAGTAGCTTGCGGAGGGGCGGGCTATGCCTCACATTCCGAGGTAAATTACGTGCCGAAAAATCTTTGTGTCGCAATTCCTGATAACGTTAGTTATGAAGAGGCCGCCTTTACAGCTTTGGGTGCGGTTGCAATGCAGGGTATCAGGAGGTGCGAGCTTACTGTCGGTGAGAAGATAGGGGTGATAGGTCTGGGCCTGCTTGGCCGGTTGATCATTCAGATCTTATCGGCATATGGTTTTCCAGTTTTGGGAATGGATATCGATGAAAAAAAAGTTACAAAAAGTTTAAAGTTGGGATTGGATAAAGGGGCGCTAATCGGCAGGGATCAAGTAGAGGAAATTGCGGATTCATTTTCAGGGGCCCGGGGAGTGGATGCGGTAATAATTACTGCATCCGCAAAAAGCAATGAACCCGTTAAATTGGCAGGCAGGATTTGCCGCTTGCGCGGACGGGTTATCGCAGTGGGTTCCGTAGGAATGAAAATACCAAGAGATGTTTATTATGAAAAAGAGTTGGATTTTAGAGTTTCGCGTTCATATGGGCCAGGTAGATACGACATAAATTATGAAGAAAAAGGTATTGATTATCCTTATGCTTACGTACGATGGACAGAGAAAAGAAATATGGAGGAATTCTTAAGGCTCATCAGCAGCCGCCGCATAAATATGACTGGGATGGTTACTCATAAGTTTGGCCTGGAGGATTATGAAAAGGCCTATGAACTTATATTGAAGAATGCAGATGATGAGGATTATGCCGGGGTATTATTAAACTACGATACAGCAAGGAAGCAAGAATCCTTTATTACCTTAAAAGGGCAGAGGGAAAAATCCCAGGCCGCAGATGTCATAGCATCAGGCATTATCGGGTGTGGCAATTTTGCCAAAACTATTATACTGCCGGCGCTGAAAAAGATGAAGGCGGTAAATATCAAAGCGGTGGCTTCTGCAAGCGGCAGAAACCTGAATAGTATAGGACGCAAATATAAATGCCAATATGTGACAACAGATTATCGGCGGATTTTAAATGACCCAAAAATAAATGCTGTTTTCATTGCCACAAGACATAATCTGCATAAGGATATTATTATCGAGGCGTTGCAAAAAAATAAAAATGTTTTTGTAGAAAAACCATTATGTATGAATGAAGATGAGCTTAAGGAAATTATCTCTGGTTGTAAGTCATTATACGGCGCAGGCCGCATGCCGCTTTTGACTGTAGGTTTCAACCGGCGGTTCGCCCCTCAGTCTATTGAGGCAAAGAAAACCTTTGCCAACCGCGGTACCCCCATTATGATAAATTACAGGATAAATGCAGGATACATTCCTGGGAGCCATTGGATTCATAACGCAAAAGAAGGCGGAGGCAGGATTGTCGGCGAAATCTGCCATTTTGTAGATCTGCTTCAGTTTTTGATAGGCCATGCACCTGTAAGTCTTTATGCAACCCAGCTGCCGCCAAAAGGCCCTATATTACCCTATGAGAACGTGGACGTAATAGTTGATTTTTCCGACGGCTCTCGCGGCAACATATTCTATACAGCCGTTGGAGACAGAAAAATGCCGAAAGAACATATTGAGATTTTTGGCAATAAGACATCGATGGCTATCAACAATTTCAGAAAAAGTACATTTAGCCTGGCTTCGGATAAAGGGCATTTTCGGATATTAAAAAGCTTTATAGAGGCGTTACAAAATGGAACAAGCTCGCCCATAGAGATGAATGAAATTTTATTGACGAGTCTCGCGACATTTAAAATTCATCAGTCCTTAAAAAGCGGCGAACCTGTAAAAATAAAATTAGCGGAATTAAAGGAAAAATAGGTGTGGTCTATTTAGATTATCTTAACCGGATTATACCTGCGTATATATTGAAGGAGAACAGCCAGCTTAATTTCTGGCATGAAGAGCCGGAGGTAAATCCGGACTCTTTTAAAGGTGGTATTGACGAGTATTATATGACATTTTTTGAAAAAGCGGGTTATAGAGGCCCTTTTGACGGCAATGGTATCCCTTTGCTTGATTATAAGGGTAAAATAGGGCTTCAGCATAATCCTATCGCCATCGCGCAATATGGAATAGGTAATTTTAATCTTTACAAACAAAAATGTAAAAAAGACTATTTGGATAAAGCCCTGAAGGCCGCTGATTGGCTAAAAGATAATTTAAAAAAGAATAAGTTTGGCCTGGGAGTTTGGAACCATAATTTTGACTGGGAATACCGCAGTGTTTTAAAAGCGCCGTGGTATTCAGCTCTATCTCAGGGGCAGGGCATATCCCTTCTGGTGAGGGTATATGTCGAAACGGGGAAAAGCGAGTATGCAAAAACAGCTTCGGCTGCTTTTAAGAGCTTATTGGTTGAGATAGGCGAAGGCGGAGTTTTATTTATTGACGAAAATAATAATAGGTGGCTTGAAGAATATATATCAAATCCGCCTACACACATATTGAACGGTTTTATATGGGCCTTATGGGGAGTTTATGATTATTTTTTGCTGACAAAAGAAAAAAGCGCAGCAAGGCTTTGGGATGAATGTTTAAAAACCCTTAAAAATAACCTTGAAAAATTTGATATAGAATACTGGTCTTTATATGACCTGTCTGCGGTCAAGATGAAGAACATTGCCAGTTTATTCTATCATAAACTTCATATAGTGCAGATGGATGTGCTTTATAGATTAAGCGGGATAGGTGTTTTTAAAGAATATAACAATAAGTGGAAGGTGTATTTAAACAGCACATTCAACAAAAGCCGGGCATATTGCAGCAAGGCAATATTTAAGCTGCGTTATTTTTGATATATCAGGAAACTATGCATATCATTTTTTTAACTCATTATTTTCCGCCCGAAGGAAATGCGCCGGCGAGCCGCACGTTTGAGAACTGTAAACGTTGGTCCGCAAAGGGACATCGGGTAACCGTAGTTACGGGCGTGCCTAATGTGCCGGACGGCATTATTTACAAAGGATATAGGAATAAGTTATTTCAACGGCAGGAAATAGACGGCATAAGAGTGTTTCGGGTATGGACATACATTGCGCCTAATAGAGGAGTTTTTAAAAGGGGATTGAACTATTTTTCCTTTATGGCTTCATCTCTATTGGGTATCTTTGTGATAAAAAAGGCCGATCTGGTTATTGCGACGAGCCCGCAGTTTTTTTGCGGTCTTGCAGGGTATTTTTACAGCGCCTTGAAAAGGATACCTTTTATTTTTGAGGTCCGAGACCTATGGCCGGAGGCAATTATTGCTACAGAGGCACTAAAAAACCGTGGATTGATAAAGCTTCTCGGAAAGATTGAGATGTTCCTTTATCGGAGTGCTAAAAAGATTATAGTCGTAACCGAGTCTTATAAAAGGGCTATATCTCAGAAAGGAATACCGCAAGACAAAATCGTTGTAGCAAAAAACGGCGTAGACCTTAATTACTACCATCCCCGCGATAGGGAAAATGAAGTCAGAAAAGACCTTAGATTAAATGGGAAATATATCGTTTCTTATATCGGGACCATTGGCATGGCGCAGGATTTAGACCAAATACTCAAAGCGGCCGAATATCTGCGCGATAGGAAAAATATTGTCTTTCTTTTTGTAGGCTCAGGGGCCAGAAGAGATAGCCTTATGCGGAAAAAAGAGTCCATGCAGCTTGATAATGTTATCTTTATAGAAAGGCAGCCAAAAGATGCCATCCCGTCTTTTTATGCTGCTTCAGATATATGTTTGGCGACCTTGAATAGGGCGCCGCTTTTCAAGACTGTTATTCCATCGAAAATTTTTGAGATTATGTCAATGGCCCGGCCATTGATTTTGGCAGTGGATGGCGAGGCAAGAGAGTTGGTCGAGCTAGCCAATGCAGGTATTTTTGTAGAACCGGGAAACCACAAGGATTTAACCAAAGCCATTCTTAGGTGTTATAGCCAGCCTCAGGAAGCAGAGATGTTGGGGAAAAATGGGCGCAGATTTGTTGAAAGATATTCTGGCTGGGATATAATAGCTAATGGTTACTTACAGGTATTAAACCATAGTTTAACATGAGTAGAAAAACCGTGAAAGTTATCATAGCCGCAGGCACAAGACCCAATTTTATAAAGGTTGCACCGCTTATCAAGGCATTAGATAAGCACAAGGAGAACGCCGGAAATAAAAAAGGGGTAAAAATAGATTATGTATTTGTCCATACGGGCCAGCATTATGATAAGGAGATGTCCAAGTCTTTTTTTGATGACTTGTCTCTGCCAAGGCCCGATATTAATCTGGGGGTTGGTTCCGGCAGCCACGCGGAACAAATCGGCAAGATAATTAGTAAGTTCGGGAAGGTTTGTCTTAAGGAAAAACCCAATTTGGTTATCGTAGTAGGAGATGTCAACTCAACAGTTGCCTGCGCGCTTGCTGCCGCCAAGCTTTCCGTACCCGTTGCACATGTTGAGGCAGGCCTCAGGAGCTTTGACAGAACTATGCCGGAAGAGCTAAATCGCGTATTGACAGATCAGGCATCCGATTATTTATTTGCTACATGCGAAGATGCATGCGCGAATTTAAAAAGAGAAGGCATCCCTGAGGAAAAAATTTATTTTGTAGGAAATGTAATGATAGACACCCTTTTCAGATTTATTTCAAAAATTAAGGCTAACAGTAAAATAGGCGGTAGTTATGCGCTCCTGACTTTACACAGGCCCGGCAGTGTTGACAATAGGGCCGTTTTTAAAAAGATGCTTGAAGCATTGCGGAGGGTATCAAAGAAGATTCCTATCATTTTTTCCGCACACCCAAGAACACAGAAACAAATTAAATTATTTAAATATGAGAAATACTTTAATTTTCTAAATTCGAGTTCAATGCGGTCTATTAATCCGAAAAAGGCGATAAACCTTTTAAATGCCCTTCCGTATCCGGAATTTATGGCCCTTTTGTCCGGCGCTAGACTTGTTTTAACCGATTCCGGGGGAATCCAGGAAGAAACCACTATTCTGGGAATACCATGCTTGACTCTTCGCACTAATACAGAGCGCCCTATTACCGTAAAAGAGGGAACAAACATTATAACCGGAAATAATCCCGACAAAATAGTAAAAGCGGCGTTCGCTGCCTTAAAAAACAAACTTAACCATAAGAAAAACCCCAAATATTGGGATGGTAAGGCATCGGAGAGGATAGTAAATATTCTCGCAAGGGAATTAAGATGATTTATTTTTTCATATTTATTATCGCCTTTATGACTGTGTACTTAAGTACTCCCAATGTTCGTTATATTGCATTGAGACTTGCTATAATCGACAGGAGGAACCATCGCAAGATTCATAAAAAACTGATAACCAAACTTGGCGGCCTCGCAATCTATTTTGGATTTTTCAGTGCGCTAATAATTGTTGCCCTCTTTGACATATCCTTTTTTAAGGCCCATATGTTTCAGATAGCAGGATTGATGATTTGCTCTAACCTGATTCTGATGTTGGGTGTATACGATGATTTTCAGGGAAGCAATGCACTTACCAAATTTCTTATTCAGGCAACATTGGCTTTTCTACTGGTAAAAACAGGTTTCCAATTGGAGAAAATAGTTATACCGGGTATAACCGAATTCTATTTAGGCAAATTGAGCGTACCTGTGACGGTTTTGTGGCTGGTTGGTATAACCAATGCCATTAACCTGATTGACGGCCTGGACGGTTTGGCTGCCGGCATTGTAGCAATAATTTCTTTATTCTTCAGCATATACGCCTTTTTATTGGGGGACAAATTCGTTCTTTTTATGTCGTTGGCCTTAATGGGGGCAACTTTATGTTTTCTAAAGTATAATTTCTACCCGGCAAAAATATTTATGGGAGACACAGGAAGCTTATTTCTGGGGTTTATCGTCGGTGGGCTGGCAATTTACAACCCACATTTGGAAAATTTAGATAATCCTTTTTTTATTCCAGCTTGCATTATATTGTTTTTGCCTATAATGGACACATTGACTGCTATTGCCAGAAGGATGTTGAGAAAAAAACACATATTTAAGGGCGATTCTGACCACTTCCACCATTATTATATTAAAATTGGTTTCAGTCACGTTCAAGCGGTAAAGAGATTTTATCTAATGACGATATTGCTGGGCATTGCCTCCCTGTCGGTAATTTATGCCTATTTAAACGTTTAGCATACATAGGAGCTAAAAAATCGATGTTTAAAAAACTTGATAAAATAATGGAGTTTTCATTATACGGATTTATTTTGACTTTACCCTTTTCCAAAACGATGCTGGAACTATTTTTTATATTCGCCTTGGCTTCCTGGGCCCTAAAGAGGATTATTAGTTATAGTCACCAGCCACCATTCAACGGTTATCAGTTGATTCCTTTAAAAGAAAAAATACAAGCATTAGTTAAAATGTTTAAACCCGTAAATACGGAATTAAACGGACCTATAAGCATATTTATTTTTATAGGGTTTCTTTCAACTATTACCAGTGTCTCTTTTTATTTGAGCTTGGAAGGATTCTTTTTTAAGCTTTTTGAATGGATCATGCTGTATTTTATAGTGACAGAAGCCTTAAACAGCAAAGAGAAGTTGTATAAGATCTTAGGCATACTGTTTTTTTCTATGGTTATCATAGGCATAGACGGTATATTCCAGGCGGCGACAGGCGTGGATTTTATACGCCGTCATCCTATGAGCGGGGTGAGATTAAAAGCTTCTTTCAGCAGCCCCAACAGCTTTGCCGGATGGCTTGTAATGATGATACCCCTCGCGTTGAGCTTTGCATATTTTTGGAAGGACAATTTGTTTAAGTTATCAAGTAGGCATAACTGGCTTAAGAAGGCTATAAGGCCCGGATTGTGGGCCATAACGGGCATTTTGACGTTTTGTTTGGCCTTTACTTATTCGAGAGGGGCGTGGATAGGAGTTATTTTAGCGGTACTCTTTATCGGAAGGTTGAGAAGCAGAAAACTACTTATTATGACGGTTATAGCCATATTGATTTTACCTTTATTTATGACAGGGTACCTGAAAGAAAGAACTATCGCAATTATAAAATTTTCAGAAACAGCGGGGGTCAGGCCCTTGATATGGGAAGAAGCAGTAAATATAGTTAAAGACTTTCCCTTTTTAGGCTGCGGGTTGAATACCTATGCAATTGTCGGACCGCATTATAAAGTTCCCGGGGGCACGGGATATTACCCGCATAATTCCTATCTTCACATGGCGGCAGAATCAGGCCTTTTGGGCCTGGCATCCTTTTTGTGGATAATAGCTGCTTTATTTAAAACTTCATTGGCAAATCTTAAAAGAATAGGGAATGGATTTTATAGTATTTTTTTGACAGGCCTTCTTGCGGGCTTATTCGGTTTTTTGGCCCACAGCTTTGTCGACACGAATATCTATACGCTCCAGCTGGGTAACCTGATGTGGTTTATTATGGGGCTGATGGCCGCTGTTCAGAGAACCGCTGGTTTTTCCGAATCAGGGGATGGTGAACCCGCTCACTCGCTCACCGGCTAACCCGCTAACTCGCTAACCGGCTAACTCGCTAACTAACTCAGGCCAAGCCGGGGACGGTTCTCGCCGTCATAGGGGGACAGGTCTACACAAGGCATATTGCAAAGCATAGACCAGTCCCCTTCCTCCTTCGGAGGAACCTGTCCCCGCTCGCGCAGGGGAAAGGCCCACA
>Ga0272441_10004005_pt1 | contig 27280 bp, 21 predicted proteins | sample SSMProp6N_FD_193582 | JGI IMG/M metagenome (GOLD analysis project Ga0272441, IMG submission 193582) | Marine sediment archaeal communities from Little Sippewissett salt marsh, Falmouth, MA, United States - SSM-Prop-6N | ecosystem: Environmental > Aquatic > Marine > Wetlands > Sediment ... | reverse complement strand
AATGTTTCTTTTTATAGAAACGAAGCGATGGAAAAACTCAAGGAAATGTCCATGGCGCTGGCGGGGATAGACGATCCCCGTCTGATCGAGGGATTTTTGCGGCAGATTTTGACCCCGAAAGAAATAAGGGACTTATCATCCCGCTGGGAACTGGTAAAACTGCTGGAAAAAGGAGTCAGCCAGAGGAAAATCGCCCGGGATCTGCACCTGAGCCTCTGCAAGATAACCCGCGGGGCGAAGGAACTTAAAAAGAAAAATTCAGCCCTCAAAAAAATCATTCGCGATTTGATTCATTGAGCGGTGATATTTATCGGTGTTACGGGAATGTAACCATGATTATCACCAAGGATTAAATTAAAATTTTCTGAAAGAAAATTTTAAAAGGAGGAGAAGATGGAAAGGACGAAATATGTTTTAGATGAAAATGAGATTCCGGAGAGCTGGTATAATATCCTGCCGGACCTGCCGGAACCCCTGCCGCCGGTTCTGCATCCCGGCACCGGAAAGCCGGTCACCCCCGACGACCTGGCTCCCCTCTTTCCGATGGCCCTGATAATGCAGGAGTTCAGCCCGGAAAGTTACATCGAGATACCGGAGGAAGTGCGCGATGTCTATAGATTATGGCGGCCCACCACCCTTTTCCGGGCTCATCGCCTGGAGAAGGCTCTCGATACTCCGGCGAAAATTTATTACAAGTACGAGGGGACGAGCCCGCCGGGGAGCCATAAGCCGAACACGGCGGTGGCCCAGGCCTACTACAATAAAAAGGAAGGCGTCAACCGGATCACCACCGAGACCGGTGCCGGTCAGTGGGGAAGCGCCCTCTCTTTCGGGGGAGCCTGTTTCGGAGTCGAAATCAAGGTTTATATGGTCCGGATCAGTTACGATCAAAAACCCTACCGCCGGGTGATGATGGAGACCTGGGGGGCGAAGTGCGTTCCCAGCCCCAGTCCCGACACCGAGGTGGGCCGGAAGCTCCTCGCCGAAGATCCCGAATGCACCGGCAGCCTGGGGATCGCCATCAGCGAAGCGGTCGAGGAAGCGGTCTCCCGGGATGACACCCACTATTCCCTGGGCAGCGTTCTCAACCACGTCCTGCTTCATCAGACCGTCAACGGTCTGGAAACCAAGAAGCTGATGGAGAAGATCGATGCCTACCCGGATGTCATCGTGGGCTGCATCGGCGGCGGATCGAACTTCGCGGGACTGTTTTTGCCCTTCGTCAAAGATAAAATCGACGGCACCAAGCCGGATCTCAGGATCATCAACGTCGAGCCTTTTGCCGCTCCCACCCTGACCAAGGGATTGTACGCGTATGATTTCGGGGATGAGGCGGGACTGACGCCGCTCCTGAAGATGTACACGCTGGGTCACGGTTTCATCCCGGCTCCGATCCACGCCGGGGGTTTGCGCTACCACGGCATGGCGCCGATCATCTGTCACCTCCACAAGCTGGGACTGGTCGAAGCCCAGGCGGTTCACCAGCTCGGAACCTTCGAGGCGGGGATAACCTTCGCCCGGACGGAAGGGATCATCAGCGCTCCGGAGACCGACCATGCCATCCGGGTCACCATCGATGAGGCCCTCAAGTGCAAGGAGGAGGGAGTTTCCCGGACGATCCTGCTGGCCCACAGCGGTCACGGTCACGTCGATATGGCCGCTTACGAAGCCTACCTGGCGGGGAAGCTCGAGGATTACGAGTATCCCGAGGATAAGATCAAGGAATCACTGGATCATCTCCCCCCGGTTCCCGGGAGCTGAAAAATCCCGAATTCCGAAAGGCGCTGCCTGATCCTGCGGACAGGATAATTTTAGTCGCCTGAAATGCGGACGTGGGCCCCTTATGACAAAAGAATTGCTCTCCGGAAATGAAGCGGTGGCGAGGGGAGCCTGGGAGGCCGGGGTTCTGCTGGGAACCGGCTATCCGGGCACGCCCAGCTCGGAAATCCTGGAATACCTGGCCAGTTTTCCCGAAACCCACAGCCAGTGGTGCAGCAACGAGAAAGTGGCTCTGGAGGTGGCTTCGGGTGCGAGCTTTTCCGGGGGGCGGGTTCTGGTGACGATGAAGCACGTGGGTCTGAACGTGGCTTCCGACCCGCTTTTCACGCTCGCCTATACCGGGGTCAAAGGGGGCCTGGTGATCGCGGTGGCCGATGATCCCGGTGCGCACAGTTCCCAGAACGAGCAGGACAGCCGGCATTACGCCCGGGCGGCCAAAATTCCCCTCCTGGAACCCTCCGACAGCGAGGAGGCGAAAGATTTCGTCAAGCTCGCCTTCCGTCTCAGCGAAAAGTTCGATCTCCCGGTTCTGCTCCGCCTCACCACCCGGGTATCCCACTCCCGCAGCCCGGTCCGTTTCGGGAAAAGAAAAGAAATTGCAGCTTCTCTGGATTTCGTCTCCGACCGGGGCAAATACGTTATGGTCCCCGCCCACGCCCGGATCCGCCGCCGCCTCCTGGAGGACAAATTAACCAAGCTTGCGGAATACGCGGAAAAAACGTCCATCAACCGCCGGGAGCCTGGCAAAAAATCCCCGCGAATCATCACCAGCGGGATCGCCTATGAATATTGCAAGGAAGTCCGGCCGGATGCTTCCTACTTAAAATTGGGCATGGTGTATCCCCTCCCGGTAAATAAAATTAAAAATTTTTGTCGCGGAGCGGAAAAAGTTTTTATTGTGGAGGAACTGGATCCCTTCCTGGAGACCGAGATCAAAAGTATGGGTTTGAAAGTTAAGGAGAAAAGGAAAGAGTACCGCCGGGGGGAACTGAACCCGGACCGGGTTCGATCGCTTTTTGCGGGCAAAGCGGAACTCCCTTCCCGGGCGGAGCGGATTCCGGCCCGGCCGCCGGTGATGTGCGCCGGCTGCCCCCACCGGGGAGTGTTCTGGGTTTTGAAGAAGCTGAAACTCACCGTCACCGGGGATATCGGGTGTTACACGCTGGGGACGCTTCCTCCACTCGAAGCTCTCCATACCTGCCTCTGCATGGGAGCGGGCGTCGGCCAGTCGGAGGGCCTGCGGCGCGTTCTTCCTCCCGAAAAGGGCAACCGGGTGGTGGCGGTGATCGGCGATTCCACGTTCATCCACTCCGGCATTACCGGATTAATAGATATAGCATATAACGGTGAAGGCGGTGTGGTGATCATACTCGATAACCGGACCACGGCTATGACCGGCCGCCAGGAACATCCGGCGACCGGCCGCACGCTCCAGGGGAAAAAGGCCCGCCGGCTGGATCTGGCCCGGATTTGCCGTGCCGCCGGGGTTAGAAGGGTTAAAGTGATAAATGCTTACCAACTGCAGGAAATGGAAGATTTTCTCCGGCAGTCTCTTCCCCTGGATGAACCATCGGTTATGATCGCCCGGGCTCCCTGCGTTCTTCTCGAGCGGGACAAAGGGGAAAACGTATTCAGGGTCGATGAAAAAAAGTGCACCGGTTGCGGGTTGTGCCTGCGGACCGGCTGTCCTGCCATCGTTCCCCGGAAAGACGGCAAGGTGAAGATAGAAGAAGAATCCTGCACCGGCTGTTCGGTCTGCGCCCAGGTCTGCCCGGCGGAGGCGATCTTGGAATTCGAGGAATAGGTTATCAGTCGCTTTTTCGAGGTCTTAATAAATTCCTGTCGGATAGTTCGTATCAACAGTGTAGATTCAATTTTCGGAAATCTGTTGTTTGAAAACTGAAAACAGTAGAGAAAACAGAGAACGGAAAACGGTTTTATGGACATCGGGTAACCAGGGTATCAGGGGGATAGGAGACCGGGATATCGGGGGACCGGACCGCCCGGTATCCCGACGACCGGATAATCTGTCACCCCGATCACCTGATTCCCTGATAACTAGCACCGATCTCGGTTTTCCGATTTCCCTACGGTTTTCTGATTTCTCCTAACTGTTTTCAAATTTCTACGTAAAAAGATGGAAAATCCTCAAAAAACGACCAGCGTTATTTTAGCGGGGGTGGGTGGTCAGGGGGTTCTGCTCGCCTCCCGGATCCTCTCCGAGGTCGCTTTTCGTTCGGGCTTTGATGTTAAAAGCAGTGAAGTCCACGGTATGGCCCAGCGGGGGGGGAGCGTTCTTTCCCAGGTTCGTTTCGGATGCCGGGTTTATTCACCGCTCACCCCTGCCGGTCGGGCGGATTTCCTCCTCGCCCTGGAGGAACTCAAGGCGCTGCGCTACCGCTTCCTGCTCGGGAAAAAAGCAACAGTCATTTTAAACCGCCACCGGGTTATGCCCGCCTCGGTCAAGGCCGGCCGGGCAATCTATCCGGACGGCATAGAAAGTGCTTTACAAAAAGAAGGATACACTATTGTAGCGGTGGAGAGCGGAGAGATCATCAGCCGGGTGAAAAGCCTCCGCTTCGCCAATATTTTCTGTTTGGGAATACTTTCCCGTTGGCTGCCGTTCGAGCCGGCGGATTGGAAAAAAGCGATTCACCGCTTCATCCGGCCGGCGCTGCGGGAGTCAAACTGGAGGGCGTTTGAGCTGGGCGGAAATAGAACTTGACGGGGAAGGGGGGATGTGATTTATTAACCCTCCTCAGTCTTGCTCAGTGGTCCAAAAACCTGCGTCAGGTGAACAGATGATCTGGAACGAAGCCATCGAATGCATGCCCCGGAAGGAACTGGAAGCGTTGCAGCTGGAGCGGCTGCAGAAATTGGTCCGGTATGTTTCGGAGCGTTCTCCTTTTTACCAAAATCGCCTGGGGGAGGCCGGGGTTTCTCCGGCGGATATCAAGGAGCTTTCAGATTTAAAGAAGCTTCCGTTCACCTTTAAAACGGATTTGCGGGACAATTACCCCTTCGGGATGTTCTGTGTTCCACTGGAGGAAGTTGTGGAGATTCACGCTTCCAGCGGGACCACCGGCAATCCCACCGTGGTCGGCTACACCAGGAACGACGTCAAGCTCTGGTCGGAGGTGATGGCCCGAACCCTGACCATCGCCGGGGCGACCCCGGAAGATATTATCCAGAACGCGTACGGCTACGGTTTATTCACCGGCGGCTTGGGTGTGCATTACGGGGCCCTGGAGCTCGGCGCCTCGGTGGTCCCGATGTCTTCCGGCGGGACCAAGCGGCAGCTGAAACTGATGCACGATTTCAAGACCACCGTTCTCACCTGCACTCCCAGCTACGCCCTCTTCATGGCCGAGGAAGCCCGGGAGATGGGGTTCGATCCCGGCCGGGCCCCGATCAAAATAGGAGTTCTGGGGGCCGAGCCCTGGAGCGGCGGGATGCGGAAAGAGATCGAAGCTGATTGGAATATGACGGCGCTGGATATCTACGGTCTGTCCGAAATAATCGGGCCCGGAGTCGCCCAGGAGTGTCCCGCCAAAAACGGGCTCCATATTTTCAGCGACGTTTTTCTTCCCGAGGTGATCGATCCGGAGACGGGAGAAGATGCCGGAGAGGGCCGGGACGGTGAACTGGTTATCACCACCCTGACCAAGGAAGCGATACCCCTGATCCGTTACCGGATCGGTGATATCGTCAGCATGGAGTACGGAGAGTGCTCCTGCGGCCGAACTCTGCCCCGGATCAGCAAGATCAAGGGCCGCACCGACGACATGCTGATCATCCGGGGGATCAATGTTTTCCCCTCCCAGATAGAATCGGTGCTGCTGGAAGTTGAAGGGGCCCAGCCCCATTATCTGCTGGTGGTGGACCGGGTGAAGGGTCTGGACACGCTTGAGGTACAGGTCGAGGTGCAGGAAGAGGTTTTTTCCGACGAGATCAAGAGACTCCAGAAGCTCAAGGATAAGATCAAGGAGGAGATCGAAAGCGTTCTGGGGCTGGTGGTCGAGGTCAAGCTCGTCGAGCCGAAAACGATCGAGAGAAGCATGGGAAAAGCAAAGCGCGTGGTCGATAAAAGAAAAATATAGTTGATGATCAGTATAAATCTATATTGTTCAGGAGTTGTGCATAAACATCGGAAATAATAACCAATAACCAAGAAACAATAACCAGTTAATACCCAATACCCAATAACCAAATTACCTCCGCTCGAATTTCGGCTTTCAGCGAAGCCAGATTTGCGAATTTGCGCTTATTCAATTATTCGGTTATTAATAATTGATTATTGTTTGGTTATTGTATCTTGGAATTTGGTTATTTCAAAAAATTATAAACACCAACTTTAGTCTGCACAAAAAACCGATTCTCCTTAAAAAATATTTTCACGAAGGGAAAATTTTATGAGAGTAAAACAGCTTTCCGTATTTTTAGAAAACCGCTCCGGCCGTCTCGCCGAAATCACCGAACTGCTGGGAAGCAAAAATATCAATATCCGCGCCCTTTCCCTCGCCGATACTTCTGATTTCGGCATATTAAGAATTATCGTCAACGACCCGGAAGCTGCTCTGGGGGCGCTGAAAACGGGCGGCTTCACCGTGGCATCGACCGAGGTTCTCGCCATCGAGGTGGAAGATAAACCCGGCGGCCTGGCCCGGGTCCTGAAGATCTTAAGCGCCGAGGGCATAAATGTTGAATACATGTACGCGTTCATGGAAAAATTCACCGATCAGGCGCTGATCATCTTCCGGATCGATGAACTGGAGCGCACGATCAAGGTCCTGGAGAAGAACGGGATAAGGATTCTGAAGGGAGAAGAGGTCCACAATATTTAGTATTTTTCCCGTTATGTCCCCGGGCCGAACACAAAAAGGAGGTGAAGGATGAAGAAATGTTTGTTGCTGGGATTGACCCTGGTCCTGGTATTGGCCATCTGCCCCTTCTCGGAAGGGGATGAGAAGGAAAAACCCTGTCCGGAGGCGGAACCTTACAAAGTAGGGGCCATCTTCGCCATTACCGGTCCGGCCTCATGGCTGGGGGAACCGGAAAGGAACACCGCGGTGATGATCGCGGAGGAAGTGAACAAGGGCGGAGGAATTAACGGCCATCCCCTCGAGGTCATTATCGAAGACACGGTGGGAGACGAGACCAAGACCGTCAATGCCACCAAGAAGCTGATCGATAGCGACAAGGTGTGCGCGATCATCGGCCCATCCCGCAGCGGGTGCACCATGGCAATAGTGCCGATCGTCCAGAAGGCCGAAATTCCGCTGGTTTCCTGCGCGGCGGCGGAATCGATCGTTGTCGATGAGTCGGGGAAGCAGAGAAAGTGGGTTTTCAAAACTCCCCAGAAGGACTCTCACGCGGCCGAAAAGATCTACGAACACATGAAAAGCAAGGGGATCAAGAAGATCGCCATTCTCTCCGGAACCACCGGCTTCGGTGCCCAGGGGAGGAAGCAGCTGCTGAAGCTCGCTCCCGATTGGGGTATGGAGGTTGTGGCCGATGAAACCTACGGCCCCAAAGATACCAATATGATTCCCCAGCTGACCAAGATCAAAGCCTCCGGCGCCGAGGCGATCGTGAACTGGTCGATCGTTCCGGCGCAGGCCATCGTCTGCAAGAATATGAAGCAGCTGGGGATGGAGATCCCCCTCTACCAGAGTCACGGTTTCGGGAACATAAAATACGTGGAAGCCGCCGGGAGCGCGGCCGAAGGCACCATTTTTCCCTGCGGCCGTCTTCTGGCTGTGGATAGCCTCTCCGACAAGCATCCCCAGAAAAAGGTTCTGAGCGAATATAAGAAGGATTACGAAAAAGAATTCAAGGATAATGTCAGCACCTTCGGGGGCCACGCCTATGATGCGCTCTGGCTGGTAGTCGACGCTCTGAAAGAAGTGGGTCCGGACCGGAGCAAGATCCGGGATTATCTGGAGAGTAAAAAGGGATTCGTGGGCACGGGTGGAGTTTTTATCTTTTCCGCCGACGACCACAACGGTCTGACCCGGGAAGCCTTTGAAATCCTCACCGTGAAAGACGGAAAGTTCACGGTCCTTGAGGACTGACCCGGAAGATAGGAAGGGGCTGAATCTGGAATTTCAGGTTTAGCCCCTTTCTGCTTTTCAACCGTTACGCAGTTGGAAATGCAACTTCTGTATTCTGTCTTCTGTATTCTGTCCTCTGATATCCGACATCCGATTTCTGAAATCTGACCTCTGACTCCTGACATCCGATTTCCGGCAGGCAAATAGTCTGCGCGTTCAAGCAACAAAAGAAATGAGGACAATCGGCGATGACTCTGGGAAGCCAGATTCTCCAGTACGTTATCAGCGGGATTTCGGTAGGAAGCATTTACGCCCTGGTGGCGCTCGGATTCAACATCATTTACAACACCACCGGGATAATTAATTTCGCCCAGGGTGAGTTCGTCATGCTGGGGGGTATGATCGCCGCCTCCCTGGTGGGAATCTTCAGCGTTCCCCTGCCGGTGGCTTTCCTTCTCGCCGTCCTCATCGTCACCGCCGCCGGGGCCCTTTTTGAGCGTCTCGCCATCCAGCCGTTGAAAAATCCCTCGGTGCTCGTTCTCATCATAATCACCATCGCGGGCTCGATTTTATTTAAAGGGATCGCGATGTTCATCTGGGGGAAGCAGACGTATTTTCTCCGTTCATTCTCCGGCGACATCCCGATCAATATCTTCGGGGCTACCGTACTTCCCCAGACCATCTGGATTTTAGGTATTACCGCGGTGGTGGTGGTGCTCTTGAATGTATTTTTCAATTTTACCCTCATCGGCAAGGCGATGCGGGCGGTTTCTTCCAACCGGATGGCGGCCAGCCTGGTAGGGATAAACGTGAAGAAAATGGTCCTTTTTTCCTTTGCCTTGAGCGCGGCCATCGGGGCCGTCGGCGGTGTGATCATCACCCCGATCGCTCTGATGGATTACGAAAGGGGGGCGATGCTGGCCCTGAAAGGATTCGCCGCCGCCGTCCTCGGGGGAATAGGAAATTTTCACGGGGCGATAGTGGCGGGCCTGCTTCTGGGCGTCCTCGAAGCTCTCGGCTCCGGATTAATCTCATCTCATTATAAGGATGCCCTGGCCCTGATGATCCTGCTCCTGGTTCTCTTCCTTAAGCCTTCCGGGATGTTCGGTTCCGCCCAGGTCAGCAAGCTGAAGGAATTTTAGTGATGATCAGGAATAATTACATAGGCTTACTCTTTCTATCCGTGGTGATGGCGGTTATCCCCCTGTTCATCAGTAACGTATACTATCTCAGCATTTTAATTTTCATCGGGATCTACAGCCTGATTACCATCGGGCTCAGCCTGCTGATGGGATACGCCGGTCAGATTTCCCTCGGCCACGCCGCTTTCTTCGGCCTCGGAGCTTACGCTTCGGGAATACTGACCACCAGGTTGAATATAGCTCCGATTCCGGCCGCCATTGTCGCCTGCCTGTTTACCGGCCTGGTGGCTTTTCTGATCGCGGTTCCCACTTTGAGGCTGAGGGGTCATTATCTGGCGATGGCAACTCTCGGTTTCGGCCAGATAATTTACGTTGTCTTTAACGCCTGGATAAAGCTGACCGGGGGTCCTTCCGGCTTCGGCGATATTCCCCGGATCCGGCTGGCCGGCATCTGTTTCGACAGCGATTTTAAATATTTTTACCTGGTCTGGAGCGTGGTTCTGGTGGGGTTTCTGCTCGCGATCCATATCGTCCATTCCCGGATCGGCCGAGCGCTGCGGGCCCTTCACAGCAGCGAAGAAGCGGCCGGGACTCTGGGAATAAACACCTCCCGATACAAGATTGAGATATTCGTGGTCAGCACCATGTACGCCAGCATCGCCGGCAGCCTCTATGCGCATTTTGTGACTTTTTTGAGTCCGGAAAGCTTCGGAATTTCCTTCTCGATTCTCCTGGTCACCATGGTTGTTTTCGGAGGGAGGTTCAGCGTCTGGGGGGCGATTCTGGGAGCTGCGGTTCTTTTCTCTCTCCCGGAATATTTGCGAGTCGCCCGGGACTACGATGTTTTGATTTACGGCGTGGTATTGCTTCTGGTGGTGATGTTTCTCCCGGGAGGGCTGGCCGGCTGGCTTGATGGGATGGCTCGTCGGATTAGTCTCCTGTTTATTAGCCGCGCGCCGAAGAGGATGAAGTGTTGAAAGAATATCATGGAATAAGTAAATCATCGCCCCGGGGGCGCTATTTTGGCTTTGCTGGAAATAATTGATCTGGAGAAAAAATTCGGGGGATTGACCGCGATCGACCGGGTTAATTTTGAAGTCGAAGCCGGCCAGATCAAAGCCCTGATCGGCCCCAACGGCGCCGGGAAAACCACCCTTTACAATGTGATCACGGGGATTTTCGCCCCCGACGCGGGCACGGTGAGATTCCGCCGGCGGGAGATCACCGGCTGCAAGCCCCATCTGGCGGCCTCCCTGGGGCTGGCCCGGACTTTCCAGATCATAAAGATATTCAAGGGAATGACCGTTCTGGAAAACGTCATGGTGGGCCGCCATTTAAAGTCGCAGGCGACGCTGCCGAAAGCCGCTCTCCGGTTGCCCGCGGTTCGGAGAGAAGAGAAAGCGATCAGGGAGACCGCGGCCCGTTTCCTGGATGAAATCGGTCTGAAAAATCGGGCGGGCGACCCGGCCCAGAATCTTCCCCTGGGCCAGCAGCGTTTGCTGGAGATCGGCCGGGCACTGGCTTCGGAGCCGAAGCTGATCATGCTGGATGAGCCGGCGGCGGGGCTGAGCGGTCCGGAGATCAGGAGTCTGGCCTGTCTGATCCGGGGGATCCGGGATTCAGGCGTCACCATTCTCCTGGTGGAGCATGACATGAGCCTGGTAATGGATATTTCCGATGAGGTGGTCGTGCTTGATTACGGAAGAAAAATTGCCGAGGGGCCCCCGCGCGAGATTCAGAATGACAAGAAGGTGATTGCCGCCTACCTGGGAGAGTAAGTATTGCGGGAGTAAAGCACCGGGGTAAATGCAGGGATTTGACTGGTTGTCTTAAAATACCTACTAAAGTGGTTTTGCCAAGAGTGGGTTGAATCATTTTAAAGTATGAGTCCTGATGTTCTTTTGACAATCCGTAACCTCAACGCCTATTACGGCAAAGCCCAGGCGCTGAAGAACATCTCCCTCCACGTGAATCGGGGAGAGATAGTCAGCCTGATCGGGGCCAACGGGGCGGGAAAGACCACTCTGCTCAATTCCATTTCCGGTTGCCTGAATTCCACGTCGGGGGAAATTACTTTCCGGAAAGAAGAAATCAGTCACTTTTTGCCGGAGGAGATCGTCCCCCGGGGGATATCCCACGTTCCCGAGGGGAGACAGGTTTTCCCGTCCCTCACCGTTCTTGACAATTTGCTCCTCGGTGCCTACCTCCGTTTCCGGGGTAGAAATAAAAAAATGATTTTGCGGGAGCTGGAAGAAATCTGGGAAATATTTCCCATTCTGGAAGAAAGAAAAAAAGGATATGCCGGAAACCTCAGCGGCGGGGAGCAGCAGATGCTGGCGATCAGTCGGGCCCTGATGGCCCGGCCGCGCCTCCTGCTTTTAGATGAGCCATCGATGGGTCTGGCCCCCCTGATGGTCCAGGGGATATTTAAGATAATCGCCGGGCTTTCCCGTAAGGGGACGACGATTCTGCTGGTGGAACAGAACGCCAGGGCTGCCTTTGAAATTGCCGACCGGGGTTATCTGCTGGAAACCGGCAGCATTGTTCTGCAGGGCTCCATCTCGGAGCTGCTTAACAATAAAGAGGTAAAAAGGGCCTATCTGGGAAAGGGGTACCGGGAAATCTGGGAATAAAATTTTCTCCGAAAATTTTATAGATGCGATTGCTAAACTTTGTAAACGTCGGGAAAAGTCATTCCGAGGGCCAGCGAAAAATCTCATTTTCTGTATTTTTTCAAGATTCCTCGGTCGCCCTGCTCGCTCAGAATGACCGCTCGCATGAGGTAAGGGTTCTCTATTCGGCTGCTTTGGCTATTACGAATTCATTTTAATAACTTCGTTCATCGATGATAAAGAAAGAGGTCACTATGAGTATATGGAATCCCGCTTATGAAAAAATCGCCCCCGATGAGCTGGAGCAGCTCCAGTTGGAGCGCCTCCAATCAACCCTGAATCGTGTTAACCGGAACGTGGTCTATTACCGAAAATTATTCGAAAAAGAAGGGATCTCCCCCGACCGGATCAGGAAGCTGTCCGATCTGCGCAGCATCCCCTTCACCAGTCAGCAGACCCTGCGCAAGGCTTACCCCTACGACATGTTCGCCGTTCCCCTGAGGGAGGTGGTGAGGCTGCAGACTTCCGCCGGGACCACCGGGGAACCGATCGTGGTGGGTTACACCGAAAATGACGTTGCTCACTGGACGGAACTGGTCGCCCGGATCCTGACCGCGGCGGGGATCAACCAGGAGGACGCGATTCAAATTTCCTTCGATTACGGGTTGTTCCCCGGGGCCCTGGGGATGCACTACGGCGCGGAAGCGGTCGGCGCTTCGGTGATACCGGCTTCCACCGCCCGCCTGAGCCGCCAGTTGCAGGTCATGAAAGATTTCCGTTCCACCGCCCTGATCTCCACCCCCAGCTACGCCCTCCGCCTGGCCAATATGATCCGGGAATCGAAAGTGAATCCCCAGGAATTATATTTAAGGGTGGGCTTGTTCGGGGCCGAGCCCTGGTCGGAGGAACTGCGCCGGAGCCTGGAGGGCAAGCTCAAGTTGAAAGCTTTTGACTTTTACGGGCTGAGCGAACTGTATAATCCCGGTGTGGCCGGGGAGTGCGAGGCCAAAAACGGACTCCATGTTTTTGAGGATCATTTTATCCCTGAAATCATTGATCCGGAAACAGCCCGTCCCCTTCCGGAAGGGGAGGAGGGGGAACTGGTGCTGACCAGCATCACCAAGGAAGCGTTCCCCCTGATCCGGTACCGCACCGGGGATATCAGTTCTCTGGTCAGGGGAGATTGCTCCTGCGGGAGAACTCTGGCGCGGATGTCGCGGGTGAAGGGGCGCACCGATGATATGTTTGTCGTTCAGGGAGTCAATGTTTTTCCTTCCCAGATAGAGCGTATTCTCACCCGGATTGAAGGAACCGAACCGCACTTCCAGATCCGGGTCGGTCGGGAGGGTGATCGCGAGGTGGTGAAGATTATGGTCGAGATTTCTTCGGAGATATTTTTCGACGAGATGAAGAAACTCCAGGGGCTGACAAAGCAGCTCGAGGAGCAGATTCATCACTCGCTCGGTCTGGAAGCGGAGGTGAAACTGGTCGAGCCCAGAACCCTTCTCCAGGATAAGAAGGAAGTAAAAAGATTGATCGATGAGCGGAAGTAGATACAGTTTAAATTCATTTTATTCCGTCAAGAAATTCAATATGGACAGAGGCGGAAAAATATGAGATATTGGTCCGAAAAAATCGAAACGATGGATCGCCGCCAGCTGTCCCGTCTCCAGCTTAAACGGCTCCGCACCGCTCTCCATCAGGCTGCGCGCAGCGATTTTTACGGGAATCTGCTCCGGGAAAAATCGATTCGGCCGGAGGACATCAAGTCCCTGGAAGATCTGCCGCAACTGCCCTTCACTTCAAAAAAGAATATCAGAAGATCTTATCCCGGCGGCATGCTGGCCGTGGATTTGAAGAAGGTGGTGAGAATCCACGCTTCCTCCGGAACCACCGGGCAGTCCACCGTGGTTTATCACACCGCCCGTGACCTGGCGGAATGGAGCGAACTTATCGTCCGCTGCCTGGTGATGGCCGGGTGCTCGCGGGCCGATGTTTTTCAGAACATGATGAACTACGGTTTATTCACCGGAGGCCTGGGCCTTCACTACGGCGCGGAGCAGCTGGGGATGATGGTCATCCCCAGCGGGGGTGGCAATACCGTTCGTCAGATCCAGTTGATGAAAGATTTCGGAACCACCGTGATTCATATCACACCCAGCTATGCTCTTCATGTCAGCGACGTGATCAGGGATACCGGTCAGGAAGTAAAAAGTTTTAAGCTCCGCCGCTTGATATTCGGAGCCGAACCCTATTCCGAAACCACCCGTGATAAGCTGGAAAAATCTTATGGGGTCGAGGCGTTTAATTGTTACGGGCTTTCGGAAATGAACGGTCCGGGCGTTGCTTTCGAGTGCCGGAAGAGCCCCGGCATGCATGTTTGGGAGGATAATTACATTGTAGAGGTGGTCGATCCCGCCACCGGCGAAAACCTTCCCGCCGGAGAGGTGGGGGAGCTGGTTTTCACCACCATCAATCGCGAGGCGATGCCGCTTATCCGTTACCGGACGCGGGACCTGGCTTATCTTTACCCGGATACCGATTGCCCCTGCGGTAGAAAATTCCGGCGCCTCTCCCGCATTCTGGGACGCGCCGATGATATGCTCATCGTTCGGGGGGTGAACATTTTCCCGAGCCAGGTCGAACACGTCCTGATGGGGATTCCCGAAGTGGGAACGAATTACCAGATTGTTCTCGACCGGGTGGAAAACCTCGACCGGATGACGGTTCGGGTTGAAATTTACGGAAAAATGTTCCACGGCGATATGAACGAACTGAGGGTACTGCGCAAGAGGATCGAGCACGCCCTCAAAGAAGAAATTCTTCTCACCACCGAGGTCGAGCTTCTGGAACCGGGAACCATTCCCCCGAGCACGGGCAAGGCCAAACGGGTGATCGATAACCGCAAACTCTAAAAGTAATAATCAATAACCAAGACACCCGCCCGCCATTGCTACGCTCAGGCGTTAGCGGGCGGGCAATAACCAAACAATAACCAATTACCGAATAATTAGACTTTGTTTTGACTTGACTCTACATGGCATGTGAATCGCTTGGATCTTCAAATCTGGGTATTGAAAGTTGTATGTATCTTGTATCTTGGTTATTGGTTATTTTTGATGGAAAAAAATGTGAGTTAATAAGGTAAGATCTATATTTTATAATCGAGGAATCCTTTCTTATTTGGAGAAACAATGGCGCACCAGATATCGGTATTTTTAGAAAACAAACCGGGAAAGCTCCAGCGAGTTACCGAGCTTCTCGCCGGCGCCCGGATCAATATCCGGGCGATCGCGATTACCGACAGCGGTGACTACGGTATTCTAAAATTGCTGGTGGACGATCCGGACCGGGCCTATGATGTTTTGATCGAGGAGGGTTTGGCCGCGGCGAAGAAAGAAGTGCTGGCGCTTCTGGTCCCCGACCGGCCGGGAGCTCTTCTTCCGGTCGCCCGTATCCTGAAGCGCCATCAGATCAACATCGATGACGCCTACGGTTTTGTTCTCCAAAGCGGTACGTCCGCTGTCCTGATCATCCGGGTTGAAGACGCGCGCAAAACTGCGCGGCTGCTGAAAAAAGAGAGATTTGAGCTTGTAGAAGAGAAGGATCTTTACTATCTTTAATCCGAATGATTCGTGAAATCCGATGAATTTCACGAATCATCCGGAGTTTATTCTTGAAATTCGATGTAATAATTATTCGGTTCAGAGAAAAATAATTCTGATCCCCGCCGCGGGGTTCGAATTGACATAGATCGGTTTTTAATCGGAAAAGGAGGTGAAAGATGAAAAGGTTTGTATTGTTTGTTTCGGCTATTCTGTTCCTGGTCGCCCCCGCACTGCGAGCGGGCATGATTCAGGATGAGCTGGGAGGACCGGACTGGCTCAAATACGGCGCCGATTTAAGGGTCCGCGAGGTCGGTTTTGACAACATAATAACCTGGAATGATGATGCCAAAGCGGATGAGCAGCATTTCTTCCGCGTCCGTTCCCGCGTCTATGCCCAGGCCGATCCTCTGGAGAATCTGTCGGCGAAGATTCGATTCGTCAACGAGTGGCGCTATTACATGAGGCATTACTCGAGTACCGAGTTGAAGTGGGATGACGACAGCTACAGCCACCCTCTCCGCCACGAAATAATCATGGACAACGCTTCGGTGTCCCTGAAGAATTTTTTCGATCTGCCCCTCTGCCTGACGGCGGGCCGGCAGGATATTCTCTTCCAGTACGGCGAGGGCTTTCTCCTGATGGATGGGACTCCCAAGGACGGCTCCCGTTCCTTTTACGTGGACGGGGCCATTCTGAGATTGGATTCGGGTCCGAACCGGCTCGATTTCCTCGCTTTCTACAACGAGGAGAGCCAGCCCTTCGGCATCGACATCAACGATGATTATCATCAGGATGATCAGCCGATCGCCCTTTACGGTCTTTACTGGACCAATACCTCCGATCTGCTCACGGATCAGAAAATAGAGGGTTATTACCTTTTCAAAAACGGGAGAGAAAGGATTTGGGCCACGCTGCCGGAGAACAAAATCCACGTTCTGGGAGCACGCTTCTCCGGCCCGGTAATCGATAATCTTTCCTACGCCGCCGAAGCAACCGCCCAATTGGGTGAATACGGTGATGAGGATCAGCGGGCTTACGGAGGATATCTCCATGCCACGTACAAGATGCCCGATTGCCCGATGAGCACCGCCTTCAACCTGGGCGCGGTTTACCTGTCCGGGGATGATCCCCACACCAGCGCTCACGAAGGCTGGGACCCGATTCTGGGCCGCTGGCCCAAGTGGAGCGAACTTTACATCTACAGTCTCCTCGCGGAGCCGGTGGCCGGCAGCGGCAATCATATCGCCTACTGGACGAATATGCAGATCTACCGGGCCAAGGTTTCGGCCAAACCCATCGATAAGATGTCGGTCTCCTTGGTTTACCAGTACCTGATGGCAAATGAGGCGAACGGCAGTGGTGCGGGGAAGACCCGGGGTCAGAACCCGCAGGTCGTCGTCAAGTACGCTTTCAACGACTGGCTGAGCGCTCATCTCTGGGGGGAGTACTTCATCCCCGGCAGTTACTGTTCGAGCGACGACCCCGGTTTCTTCGCCCGCTGGGAACTGATGGCTAAATTCTGAATCCTTACGTATTCAGAATTTATTTTATCCTGCGGGCAAATAATTTCTTAACTGTTTGCCGGGCATCCGGCGCCGGGCGGGGATTTTAGTTGATAATCCTCGCTCGGCCCGGGATGCCGGGGAGAGGGGTTTATTTACTCGAAACGAACATATATAAACTCGAACCTGAAACGAAAGGAGGAAAAATGAGGAAAGCAGCAGCTTTCGCCATTTTTTTAGTGCTTATCTTTTCTGCTCCTAAAATTTTCGGCGAGGGATCTTCAGCGGTTTTGGGAACCGAGGACTTCTTCGCCGGGGCGCTGCCCCCGCCGGGCTTTCATTTCATCAACTACATGGCCTATTACGGCGCCGATGATCTGAAGGATGCCGACGGAGACCATCAAAGAAATCCTTTGGGTCAAAAGCTTGATTTTAAGGCGAGGGTGTTTGCCGATTGCCTCCGGGGCATCTATGTTTCCGATATCAAGATTCTGGGGGCGGATCTCGCCTGGCACGTGATCGTGCCCGTCGTTTACCGCGATGTTGAAATAAAAGGGGCTTTCGACGAAGACGAATTCGGTCTGGGGGACATCTATTTTTCCCCCTTCGTTCTCGGCTGGCACGGTGAGCTTTTTCATTTCATAGCCGGCCTCGACATCATCGCCCCTACCGGGAAGTACGACGAGAACCACAATGTCAATATCGGCAACAACCACTGGACCTTCGAGCCTGCTCTCGCCGTCAGCATGATTCACCCCAGCGGCCTCTCCGCCAGCGTGAAACTGATGTACGATATCCACACCGAGAATGACGATAGCAAATACAAGACCGGCCAGCAGATCCATCTTGACTACAACGTCGGACTGCAGATAGTCGACGGTCTCCGGCTCGGCATCTGCGGTTATTATCTCAAGGGGTTGGAGGATGACGAGTCTGATGGGAGCGCGGTTTCCGATTCCGAGGAACAGGTCCTGGCGGCCGGCCCTTCCGCGATGTACAGTTTCAACCCGGCCCTGCACCTGGTCGCCAAGCTTCAGTACGAAATGGAGGCCGAAAACCGCCCGGAGGGAATGTTCGGCTGGCTCAAGATTCTCTACAGCTTTTGATTATCTCGGCGGAATTTTGTCGCCCCGCGGATTGCGGCGACCGCGGATTTCTTTATGGTTATCAGGGAATCAGTGGATCGGGGGGACAGGGTATCAGACTATCAGGATATCAGGCGTCCTGATATCCCGATACCCCGCTATCCTATCCTCCTGATATCCCGGTGACACCGATATCCATGAATTTATAATCCGCGGTGGAAGTACATTAGCCGGGCGCCGGTTTCGGCCTCAGTCGGAGAATTTTATTCAAAAGCCTGGTTCCCCCGGCGGGGGAAGGCCTTCTCATGTGAGCTACTGGGAGGGCCTTTTTCCTTTTCAGCGGGAATTTCCGCTCTCAATATATTTAATGAAACATTTTCTGCACGGTAGAAAATGTTTCATTAAACGGGGGAGAGGATTTTAAGAAAATATTTTAAGGGTTGACATCGGGTTGCTCTTTAAATAGGCTCGACTGGAAAAACTACCGGAGGAAAATTTTATGGCCGGAGGTAAAAGAGCTCTGGTGACAGGGGGGGGCGGTTTTCTCGGTTCTCACCTCTGCGACTTCCTTTTGCAGAAGGAGTTTCGGGTGGTCTGCATGGATAACCTGATCACCGGGTCGGTGAAGAACATCGAGCACCTGGCGGGAAACGAGGCTTTCACCTTCATCAAGCAGGATGTTACTGAGTATCTTTACCTGGAAGACGATATCGATTTCATCTTTCACTTCGCCTCCCCGGCCAGTCCGATCGATTATATCAAGCTTCCGATTCAAACCCTGAAGGTGGGTTCCCTGGGAACCCATAAGGCTCTTGGGTTGGCCAAGGCCAAGCAGGCTACCTTCGTTCTCGCTTCCACCTCTGAGGTTTACGGCGATCCTCTCGAGCATCCCCAGACCGAGGAGTACTGGGGCAATGTCAATCCGATCGGTCCCCGGGGAGTGTACGACGAAGCCAAGCGCTTCGCGGAGGCCCTGACCATGGCCTACCACCGCTATCACGGCATCGAGACCAGAATCGCCCGCATTTTCAATACCTACGGGCCTCGAATGCGGGCCCAAGACGGCCGGGTGGTGCCCGCCTTCATCTGCCAGGCGCTGGGAGAGAAGCCATTGACCGTTTTCGGGGACGGTTCCCAGACCAGAAGTTTCTGCTACGTTTCGGATCTGATCGACGGTATTTACCGGCTTGCCCTCTCCGGCGAGCCGGAACCGGTTAACCTGGGAAACCCGGTGGAGATGATCGTCCTCGATTTCGCCCGTTTGATCATCAAACTGACCGAAAGTTCCAGCCGGATCGAATTCAAGCCGCTTCCGCCGGACGATCCCAAAATAAGGCAGCCGGATATCAGCAAGGCGAAAAAAATCCTGAAATGGGAGCCGAAGGTGAGCCTGGAAGAGGGCCTGGAAAAAACCATCGAATGGTTTCGCGGGCCGGGAAACTGAATTGTTCCAAAAGAACAACGAGAGGAAGATTTGGATGAAAAAATTGAAGTTCTTTTTTTACGCATTGATATCAGCCAGCCTTCTTATACCCGGAGTTCTTCCGGCCCAGGAGGAAGAAGAAAGCGCCGCCGAACCCGAAAAACTCTACCAGAACCTGGAACTCTTCGCCCGGGTGATAGAGATAATCAGGAACAATTACGTTGAGGAGGTGCTTCCCCGGGAGTTGATCTACGGAGCGCTGCACGGGATGCTCAACTCGCTCGACCCCTACAGCCAGTTCATGGAGCCGGATATTTACAACGAAATGAAGGTGGATACCAAAGGCGAGTTCGGCGGCCTTGGGATCGAGATCACCCTGCGGGGCGGCATCCTCACCATCATAACCCCGATTGAAGACACACCGGCGAGCCGGGCCGGCCTCCAGCCGGGGGACAAGATCGTTCAGATCGAGGGCGAGTCCACCAAGGAGATCACCCTCCTGGAAGCGGTGAAAAAACTGCGGGGGGAGCCGGGGACCGAGGTTCAGATAACCGTCATGCGGCCGGGGGAAAAAGAGTTTCTGGAATTCACCATCACCCGCGCTATCATCCAGATCGAGAGCGTCAAGGAAGCCCGAATGCTGGAGGACGGGATCGGCTATATACGCCTGATCCAGTTCCAGCAGAACACGGCGGAGGAGTTCGACCGGGCTCTGGAAGGACTGGAAACGGAAGATTTGAAAGGTTTGATTCTCGACCTCCGCTACAACCCCGGCGGCCTTCTCAGCACGGCGATCGAAATCGCCGATCGTTTCCTGAACAAGGGGGAGGTGATCGTGCTCACGTTGAGCCGGGACGACCGGGTGGAGATGGAGGTGAAAGCTTCCGGAGAAAAGAAAATTCCCGACATTCCACTTCTGGTACTGATCAACGAGGGAAGCGCCAGCGGCTCCGAGATCGTGGCCGGCGCGCTGCGGGATAATCAGCGAGCCATCCTGGTGGGTTCGAAGACCTTCGGTAAGGGGTCGGTCCAGAGCGTGGTGCCCCTGCGGGGTGCCGGTTCGGAAGAAGGGGAGACGGCGATCCGGCTCACCACCGGCCACTACTACACCGCTTCCCGCAATCCCATCCACGAAAAGGGGATAGAGCCGGATATCGAAGTGGTGATGAGCCGGGAAGAGAAAAAGGAATTTTTGCTGAAGAAGTACCAAGAGCTGGAGAAATTGGAAAAAGAAACCGAGGAGGAAGAAGGGAAAGAACCGGAAGCGGAGGAAGAGGTGGAACTTAAGGAAGAAGAAGAGCAGGTTCTCGACCCTCAGCTTCGGAAGGCTCTCGATATTCTCCGGGGAATACTTATTTTCAATCAGCTCCAAGAGCAGACCGAATAATTTTTTTTCGGTTGCAATTTTATCCCGGTGCGGTCGCGGTTGACCGGCGGTTTCGGAGTATTAAAAAATTGTGCCGAAGCTTTTTAAACTCATCCGCCTGTTTTTTTTTCTTCTCTCTCTGTTTATCGGGGGTTGCGCCCACCTTCCCCCCGGAGAAATAATCGACGGAAACGCAGGCCAGATCGAGCTGATTGACTCCATCTTTCTCGAAACCCTCCGCGGTCACCTTCCCCCGCGCCCGGAGTGGCCGGATCCGATGGTGATCTCGCCTCCGGAAAGCGAAACGGTCGCGCTGCTCCGGCTCCTGCCGGCCTCTTCTCTCCTATATTTTCCCCGCTTCCTGACCCGAATTGAAACCGCTCTGAGGGAAGAGGGTTTTAATGATTTAAGCTTCCAGATCGCGGCGTCGGAAAAGCAGAATTTTTGCTTTTTTACGATAAAGCTTTCTCCCGATCTCTACTATTGCCTCCAGCTTTACCAGACTGTGAAGGGACGCTTGGCCCTGATCATAGATGACGTGGGATACACGCTGGCCGACGAAGAACTTCTCATCGGACTCGATTATCCTCTCACCGTTGCTATCCTTCCCCGCCTGCCCCGCACCGCCGAATGGGACCGTCTCGCCGCGGCCGCCGGTTTTCAGGTTATCCTCCATTGCCCCCTGGAAGCATTGGATGCTTCCCTCGATCCGGGGCCGGGCGCTATCGGCTGTCATACTGAACGCGAAGAGATGATTTCCGTTCTGGGGGATAACCTGAAAGACCTGCCCCACGCCGTCGGCGCCAACAACCATATGGGCTCCGCCTTCACCACCGATACCGAGGCGCTGCGGGAACTGCTCAAAGAATTGAAGAGAAATGAGCTCTTTTTCGTGGACAGTCTCACCACCGCCGGGACGGTTACACCGGTTGTCGCGGAACAAGTGGGGATTGAGTATGCCACCCGGGATGTATTTCTCGATCACATAGATACAGAGGAATTCATTCTCCGCCAGCTCGGGCGCATGGAGCGGCTGGCGCTGAAGAGGGGATTCGCGATCGGAATCGGCCATTACCGCCCCCTGACTCTGGAGATTTTAAACCGGGAGCTGCCCGGGCTGGCCGAGCAAGGGCTCCAGATCGTCCCGGTCTCGGACCTTGTGAAATAATTGCTGTTTTTAGACAGGATTTACAGGATAAAGAAAATAAATTATATCTCCTCCCCCACGCCCCCTTTTTTTAGACGGGATAACGGGATGAACTGGATGAGAAAAATGATGAGGATAAACTCGCGGTTATAATTTTTGAGCGCCCTGAAAATCATATTAATGTTGCTAAAATAAATTCGCGGGAAGAACTTAGGGATTTTTAAATATCATGTAAATCCTGCCTGCCCCGTGGGAGCGAAGCGACTTTACGGGGTTAAACCTGTCTGATTTTTAAATATTGTTCTCAATCTTGTTTATCATGTCAGAGTTGTAAAGATTTTTAATGATCATACTCGGAATCGAAACATCCTGCGACGAAACGGCGGTGGCCCTGGTGGAGGACGGGGAAAAAATCCTGGGAGGCCTCGTCTCCTCCCAACTCGACATTCACCGGAGCTTCGGGGGCGTGGTCCCGGAGCTGGCAAGCCGGGCTCACCTGGAAACGCTTGTCCCTCTTTTGAATCAACTCTGGGAGGAGTCAGGTTCGGGGCCGGAGGCGGTGGGTGCGGTCGCCTTCACCCGGGGGCCCGGTTTGATCGGAGCTCTCCTGGTGGGGACTTCCCTGGCCAAGGCCCTTTCCTACGCCTGGAAGGTCCCCCTTCTCGGAGTGCATCACCTCAAGGCCCACCTTTACGCTCCCTGCCTGGAAGGGAATTTCCCGGCGTTTCCCCTGGTGGGAATGGTCGTTTCCGGGGGGCACACGCTTTTAGTTCATGCTTCTTCCTGGCATCAGTCGCGACTTCTCGGCGGCACCCGGGATGACGCCGCCGGCGAGGCTTTCGACAAGGTGGCCGGTCTCCTCGGTCTCGCCTACCCGGGCGGGCCGTCGATCGAGAAAGCCGCCCGTAAGGGGGACGAGAAGATATTCCGCTTCCCCCGGGGTATGATGAAAAGCGATAATCTCGATTTCAGCTTCAGCGGACTGAAGACGGCGGTCCGCTACGAACTGAAGAGAATGGAAAAGGAGAACATCCGCTACCGCAAGGAAGATGTCGCCGCCGGTTTCCAGAAGGCGGTGGTGGATGTCCTGGTGGAAAAGCTCCGGCGGGCGGTCCGCCAGACGGGGGTAAAAACACTGGTTCTGGGCGGGGGAGTGGCCAGGAACGCGCTCCTCCGGCAGAAGGTGGAAGAGGCCTTTGACCCGAAACGTTTCCGCCTTCTCATTCCCGCTCCCGATCTCTGCTCGGATAACGCCGCCGTAATTGCCGGCCTGGCCCATCTAAAATTGGAAGAGGGTGAGGTGGACGGCTGGGCGGTGGACGCCGATCCCAACCTGCCCTGGGGGAAAGGGTTGATATAAAAGTTGAATTTTTTCAAAATTTCAGCAAAAATAAACTCGCCTTGTTCATGATTCTTCAAGATTGAGTTACAATGCGAAAAATAAATGGAGCCCCACGGGCAAGTCCGTGGAACCTATTAATACCCGCCTTCGCCAAGGCTTCGGCGGGTTATCCGCTCAGCATTTTCTGGCGACATCCGCCGAAGCAGGGGTATGCGCATTCATCCACCCCGCCAGGGCCGTGGGTGGTCTTCTGCGAAGGCGGATAAAATTTTCCCAGAAGCCCCGGTAAATCGGGGCAGAGAAAAAATTTTCAGGGAGGCAGTGAGATGCATCATAACCGCCCCAATCTTCCCGTTTTATTCCTGACCCTCGTAATTTCCGCCTTTTTCGTCGGCGGTATTTTTTCTCCGGTATATGCGGAAGCCGAAAAGCCCTCCGCCGATGAAAGCTCCGGACCCGCCATCGAAGTCAAGGATGGAGACGGCGTCTTCCAGCTGGTGGGAGAGATGGTAACTCTCCGGGCGCGGGTCACCCGAGCCGGAAATCCGGCCGCGGACGTGGCCGTCCGGTTCTGGATCACCCAGGATCCGTCCAAAAAGAGCAAGCTCAAGAAAGAAGAAACCGTTCCCAGCAGTTTTATTATTGCGGGGGTGGATGTTCCCGCGGAAGGCGTCAGGGAAATTATTGTTACTTCCGGCTCCGACGGTGTGGCCGAAGCATGCTACCGTCTCGGCAGTAAAGCGGGACAGTACATCGTTCTCGCTTCGGTTGACGGTCTGGTGGGAAAACCTGCCCAGTTCGTGCTCAATTCGGGGAAGCTGCCCATACTGATCATCACCCTTCTGGGAGGGTTGGGGATGTTTATTTTCGGTATGAATATGATGGGGGAATCCCTCCAGGAGTGGGCGGGAGACCGGATGCGGGCGATCCTGGGATTTTTCACCCGCAACCGGGTGGTGGGCCTGATCTCCGGCATCATCATCACCTTTGTTCTCCAGAGCAGCAGCGCCTGCACCGTTCTCCTGGTGGGTTTCGTCAATTCGGGCCTGATGACGTTGGCCCAGACGATCGGAGTTATTTTAGGAGCGGACATCGGGACGACGCTGACGGTGCAGATCATCGCTTTCGACGTGGGGCAGTTCGCCCTGGCGTTCGTCTTTCTGGGATTCGTCTGCATCTTTTTTACCAAAAAACCCAGCTTGAATTATCTGGGAAAAGTTCTAATCGGGTTCGGCCTCCTTTTTTACGGCCTGAAGGTGATGGGCGGTTCGATGAAGCCGCTCTCCAAGTACCCGCCCTTCATCGCCGCCCTGAGAAATTCCACCGGAAACCCCTTCACCGGACTTCTGGTGTCCACCATTCTCACGGCGGTGATTCAGAGCAGCGCCGCCACCATCGCCATCGCCCTCGGCCTGGCGATGCAGGTGCTTCCGGACGGAAGTTCCCTCCTTCCGCTTCCGGCGGCCATCCCGGTCATCTTCGGGGCCAACATCGGGACCACCATAACCGCCTGGCTGGGGGCGATCGGAACCGCCCGCGACGCCAAGCGGGTGGCGCTGGCTCATTCGATGTTCAAAATCTTCGGGGTGATACTGTTCATGTTCCTGATCACTCCGCTGGCCAATGTGGTGATCTCTCTGGGGGGAGGCATCAACCGTCAGATCGCCAACGCCCATACCATTTTCAACGTGGCGATGGCTCTGCTTTTCATACCCTTCACCCGTTTTTTCGGTGCGCTGGTGATGAAGATAATGCCCGAGGAGCCGGAGAAAGAAGAAAAATTCAAGCCGATCTACCTTACCTCCGACCTGACCCGGACCCCGGCTCTGGCTTTGGAACAAACCAAGAAAGAGATCGCCCGCCTGGCGGATATCGCCGTGTACATGGATGAAAACATTATCGAGGCTTTCAAGAAAAAGGATCCCGATTTCGTCGATCACCTCATCCAGGAGAACAAAAAGATAGAAATTTTGGAATCTGCTATCAGGCCTTACCTGGCGGAGATCGGAGGAGAGAAGCTGAGTCAGGATACCATTCAGACGGCGGTCAGACTGATGAACATCTCCAACGAATACCGGGAGATGGGGAAGGTAATCGGCCAGGATATTCTTCCCCTGACCGCCCAGTTCATCAAAGATAATCTTTTCTTCTCGCCGGAGGGCTGGAGCCAGCTCCAGGATTTCGCCGCGAAGGTTAGCAGGGACGTGCGTGACGCCACCCGGGCTTTCAAAGAAGATAACAGCGCCCTGGCCGAAGAGGTGTCACAGCGCAAACCCACCCTCGTGCGCCTGGAAAAGGAGTATACCAAGGACCATTTTGAACGGCTGAGAAAGGGGATGGCGGAATCGGTCGAGACCAGCACCCTCCACATGGGAATTATCAGCGGTTTGAGACGGGTGAACTCTTTCGCCACCAATATCGCCTACGCCATCATGGGTGAAGTTTAGTCGGAAAATTTTTGTTCCGGCTTCAGGTTCAGCGAGCACCCCGGGAGCTTAAATTCCCAGAATCAGCACGTGAATACATAATATAAACATAACATCAGAAGGAGGGAACGAAGATGTTGCTCGGGAGAAAAGAGAAGGAAGTTGAGAAACTTATCGTCGAATTTTTCGGCAAGGTCAAAATGACACTTCCCGAACTCGCCAAGATGATCGAAGATTACATGAGCCGGGACAAGCAATTCAAGGAGGATGCCTACCAGGTTCACATCCACGAGCACGAAGCCGATGAAATCCGCCGCCGGACCCTGCTGAAGCTTTACGCGGGTGCTTTTCTTCCTTTCTACCGGGAAGACTATATCGTCCTTATGTCCAGCGGGGACGAGATCGCCAACAAGGCCGAATCGGTGGCTTCCTACCTCGTCCTCACCCGCCCCGCCATCCCCGACTTTCTGGAGGAGGGGGTCAAGGAACTGGCCGCGGCCACCGTCGCCACCTTCAAGCCCCTGGAGGAGATGCTGATTCACTTCCAGGATGACTACAGCAAGGTTCCCAAGCTCGCCGGTGATGTCGAAAGCGCCGAACAGAAGGTTGACCGCCTCCAGTGGGAGATGACAAAATCGGTCTTCAAATCCGACCTCTCCCTGGCCGAGAAGCTTCACCTGAAGGCGTTCATCGACCAGATCGCCGCCATCTCCGACCAGATCGAGGACGTCGCCGACCGGTTTGAAATCATGCTCGCCAAACGACCTTCCTGAGTATTCACGGATGAGGACGCGGGGAAAACCATTCCTTTCGGAGACAATGGGTCCATGATCATGGGAGCAAGCGGATTATTTCTGAAAGCCAAGATCCTGGGCGGTCTTTACCTCGGCTGGGGGATCGGGGCCAATGACTCCGCTAATATCTTCGGCACCGCCGTTGCCACCAACTCTATCCGTTTTCGCACCGCCGTCATTCTGATCGCGATCTTCGTCATCGTGGGTTCCATGATCGAGGGCCCCAATCTCTTCGATGAAATGAAATTCTCGGAGGTATGCAGTTCGAATATGGCTCTGGCGGCCACCCTGGCGGCCGCGGTGACGATTACCATCATCACATATTTGTCGATTCCCACCTCGACCTCGCAGGCGGCGGTCGGAGCTTTCATGGGCATCGCGGTTGCGAGCGGAGGTTTAGGGGCGGCCGACTGGAGCAAGTTTCTGAAGATGCTCGCCTGCTGGGTGCTCAACCCCATCGTTTCCGTTTTCCTCTGTTTCATGCTGATGAAGCTTCTGGGATACCTGCTTTCCAGGTTCGTCAGAAGCGGACATGCCCGCAACCGTCTGATTAAGATCGGCCTCATCGTCTTCGGCTGCTACGGGGCCTACACGCTGGGAGCCAATAACGTGGTCGTCACCACCGCCCCCTACTACCATGCCGGGATGTTCGGCGCCGTCGGCGATCGTTCCGCCGCTTTCTGGGCCGCCGCCCTCGGGGGGGTGAGCATCGCCATCGGCGCCCTGACCTACAGCCGACGGGTCATGACCACCATCGGGATGAAGATCACTCCCCTGGAACCGTTTTCGGCGCTGGTGGTTGTCCTTACCCATTCGCTGGCCCTGCACTTCTTCACCCAACTCGACGTGCCGGTCTCCTCCTCCCAGGCGGTGGTGGGAGCGGTGATCGGGGTGGGACTCTATCACGGCGCGGAAACGGTCAACAAAAAGACGCTGGGGAAGATTTTTATCGGGTGGCTCGCCACTCCCCTCATCGCCGCCGCGCTAGTTTGGCCGATATC
>Ga0272441_10004004_pt1 | contig 27282 bp, 17 predicted proteins | sample SSMProp6N_FD_193582 | JGI IMG/M metagenome (GOLD analysis project Ga0272441, IMG submission 193582) | Marine sediment archaeal communities from Little Sippewissett salt marsh, Falmouth, MA, United States - SSM-Prop-6N | ecosystem: Environmental > Aquatic > Marine > Wetlands > Sediment ... | reverse complement strand
GCCAACAGCGACGCCACGTGCGGTGGATGATCGAAATTCGAGATCAATGCCAGCTTCCGATCGGCCTTCAGTTTCTCCAATACGCTGACGGCATTGGGGTCAAGCGAAACATGGCACTGCCACGCCGCGATACAACGTTCTGCGATATTCAGCACGCGATCGTGCGGCAATGCAAGACGAAGCTCACCGCATAGCGCTCGCATGCGGCGCTCGAACACCGTAGAACCATCCGCCAGCCAAGGAGGCTCGGGCTTCGCAAGAATCCCTTCGCACTGTTTGGCAAGTGTGTCGCGCGGAACATGGCAACCCGCTTCCGTCAAGCCGTCGTGAAGCGCCGACAGCCAGTCCGACCAGGCTGCACGCATGTCGCCGTAGGCAAAGAGCGTCCCGAAGAGATCGAAGAACATTCCTTCGTACCGCATGCCGTGATCCTTCTCTCTCTCTTGGTAAGAACATCCAACCGTCCGTCCATCCTGCCGCGCAAGGCAATATCCTACGGGTGCTTACAGGTTCAGGCAACGACTGCGTGCGAGTCTTCGCTATACTTGGGCCTATGGCGAACGTTCCTTCTGTACTGATTGTCGACAACGCCGTCCACCGGCTCCTGTTCAAGCCGTCATGGCATTGGAAGCCGTACATGCGGGGAATCAACACGCGCACTGTCAACCTTCCGTCGGGAGCATCGATCGGATCGCTCGATCGGATCACGCACCTTCTCCTGACCGGCTCCGAGACTACCATTCTGAAGCCACAACCGTGGTTCGAACGAGAAGCTGCGTTGATTCGAGAGGCCGTTCGTCGCGACATCTCGATTCTTGGCTCCTGTTTTGGCCATCAGATGCTGGTCTACGCGCTCTCCGGCCCGGACTACCTCCGCCGCTCGGCTCCACCGGAGGTCGGATGGGCGCACATCGAGATGACCAACTCCGATCCGCTGTTCGAAGGGCTTCCGAATCCTTGGTCGACGTTCGTCTATCACTTCGACGAGGTCGTCGACCCTCCCGAGCCTTGGCGCACGCTTGGACGCACAAAGCATTGCCCAACGCATCTGCTTCGATACGGGGATCAGCCGATCTGGGGAATTCAGCCACATCCGGAGATTTCGTCTGGCAAGAGCCGATTCTTCCTTTGCGCCACGCTTCTGCTCGGAGGGAAGTCCGCGCGACACATCGGCCATGCGTTGCGCAACGTCCCGCCACGCAACAACGTCGCAGAGAGAATTGTCCGACAGTTCCTCGAGCACTAGCGGATTCCCCCGAAATACCTGCTCAAGAGCGCTGCAGATCCCGCCGCATCCAGGAGCTTCACACGATAGAAGCAGCGATCCCGTTGTGAGCTCTCGGACGCCCAGGTTTAGTGAGAGCCAGCCTCGTCGCCTCCAAGAGACATGTGTCTATCTCTTGTCGTCGTGGCAAACCCCACCGCCGCCAACACGCCGATCCCAGCGATGATCCCCCACAAGACCCCCGGCGTTCCGTACAGGGAGTCGAACAGAATCCCCCCGACAAACGGGCCAAGCGACCACCCGAGCGCCTCGGTTAGCCCGAAGAATCCCATGTAGCGGCCAATCTTCTCCTTGTGCGCCATGTTGGCCACCGCGGCCATCGATGTCGGAGAGAACGTGACCTCGCCAAGCGTAATCAGAACCATCGATCCGATCAGGAACGGCAGTCCTGCGGCAAACGACACCGAGAAGTAGCCCAACGCGTACAGCAAGCAGCCCAGCACGAGTCCCCACCGGATGCCGATGCGGCCTGTGAGCCGCGCGGCCGGCCACTGGAAAAGAACGACGACAATGCCATTGATCGTGAACAAGATGCCCAGCTGAGGCTCACCAATCCCGACAACCTGGGTCGAGAAGACAGCGAATGTGCTCGCAAACTGCCCCATGACGACGAACAACAACACACTCCACCCACAGAGCACTAGGAACCGGAAGTCGTGAGCTACATCGAGAATGCGCCGGATGGAGAACTGTGCGGTTTCCATCTCCTGAATCGACTCACTGGTGAAGAAGATCATCAATACGAGGCCGATCAAACTGGCGAATGTCGTTAGCAGGAACAACGAAGCGTACGATGTCGCGACAAGGAATCCTCCGATTGCAGGACCGATTGCCCATCCAGCATTCGCCCCGATCCTGAACAGCGCGTACGCCTCGACACGTCGACTCGGTTCTACGACGTCCGCGACCATCGCCGATAAGCCCGGTCGAACCATCGCCCCCACCAAACGCACCGCAATGAACATCCCTCCTACGACCAACGCCGATGCACGAACGTGGATTACGAACGCCATCATCCCAAACGCAACGACACGGGCCGCCATCCCCCAGATCAGCAGTGGCCTCCGACCGAATCGATCTGCGATCTCCCCACCGAGCACGCGGCCGGCCGCGGAGACGAGTGCCGAGACAAGCATAATCGTCCCGACGTAGGTCATGGAGACGCCAAGCACATCGTGCAGGAAGATGCTGACAAACGGCATTGCTGCGCCGAACCCCGCCGCAACGATTAACTGCACAACGAACAGGATCCAGAACCGTTGATCGTAGCTGGACAGCGTGCTGGACAGTTTGGCGCGGACGCTCATCTGGTGTGTTCCCTTCTGTGCTCCCTCTGCGCCTAGCCCTCGTTTACAGGACCAGGTAGCCGCACTTGACCATCAATTCGACTCCCCGCGCAACGACTTCTTTGCTGAACTGAGCACCGAAGTCGAGCATCATGCACTGCGCGATCTCATCTACCGTGCGGCTTCCATCGCTCAGATTCACCAGCGATTCGACCGCCGCCCGGTGTCCTGCGCACAGCTTCTCCGCGAAGAACGAGCGCTCTGACTCCGTGAACTCCTCAACGATCGCGTGACACACCGGACCGTCCAGCACACGCCGTGGCTTCGGGCCGGAGAACACCGCTTCCGAGGAACACGACATGCCGATCGCTCGAGCCATTGCGTCCAACGCCGTCCGGCCATCCGGGACACTCCACGCGTCTCCTCCCACCAGTTCTGAGAGGCTTTGGCTCCTTCTCTTCTCGATCTCGACCGCCATGCGGCATAGCCCCTGCCGTGTGTTAGGATCGACCTGCTGTGTCAACGCACCCACACGACTCAGCTCCCTGCATCCATACGCAAGGAGCCACCCCACGAGCGTCGCGACCTCAGCGGAAGCCCATGTTGGCATCGCTGCGAGTGCTGTTGCGAGCAGTCCAACATGCTTGAGTCGTGTCGGATCGACCTTGTCAATCGTGTCGAGATTGGTGTGCCAATACGGGTCATCATGACCCAACATGACTGCCGGAAGTCCATGAGGAGACGCTTGGAACACCAAGTGGTCGCTTCCCCCGCTTGGCGAATCAAGGATCCAGTGTAGCTGACGGCGCGAGCCTTGCGGACAAAATGTCTTCTCATCTTCGGCAATGCGCTCCAGGAGCGGCTCGAAACATGCATTGAGATACGTGGGGGAGCTGTTCGGCACTCGAAACACCCGCAGCGGCTCCCCGATCCGTTCGGGCGATTCCCCGACCATGTCGAGGTTGATCGCAAACCGGACGTTCTTCAGCTTCTCGACGTTGGCCGCTGCCCATGGGACTGTCCCGTTGAACTCCGGGATCCACAGAAACCGCACCGTGTTGTGCAGTGGCCGTGCATGCTGCACTTCGTGCAGCGTTCGTGCGATCTCCAACAGCAAGCCGCTCCCGGAACCGTTATCGTTCGCTGACTGGCTTGGATGACAAAGATGAGCCGAAAGCAGCACCTCTCCGGCCGTCGGATCGCTCCCGGGAATCCATGCCTCAAGGATCTGCATCGACCCTTCGAAGTACTCTGCATCGACTTCTCCTCGTAGATGAACAGCGCCGTTGCCAAGCTCTTGGATCAGGCTGTCGGCGACCCTCCGCGAAATCGAGAATCCCATCGGGGTCGTATCCAGCTGTTCAGCCGTTGGGAACAGTCCGGCATACTGCGAAAGGTCGTACGATGCCGCGGCCCGCGCCGTGTCGGGATAGACGATCAGGCCAGCGCAGCCCCGGTCACGGATGCATTCCACCACCTCGGGAGCCCTTCCACAGGAAAGGACGAACTTCCCACGCAGATCCATACCCTGGATCTCCTCCGACAACACGCCCTTCCCGACATGAACCAACTCACCCTCCGCATGCCCACCACCGGACTGCCCAAGCACTGAGATCGGCTGCTCGTCAAACGAACAGAGGGTTCGCTCAGTCGGTTCGATCTGCTGGAGTCGGCCCGATCGAATACGCCACCCGATCGGGGCCGTCCATCCCCAGGTCTTGGACCGACCGTCGGCCGGAAACGATGAGATCTCGCTTGCGATTCCCACCCGATCGATCGCACGCCGCACATACTCGATCGCCTCGTCGTACCCAGAGGACGCCTGAATCCTATGGAACTTCGAGATCTCCACTACATGCGATTTTGCCCTGACACCCGAGAGCTCCTCGACGGCCTGCGCAAGCAAAGAATCTAGGTTCATGCCACCCTCCCTCGCTGCCGCGCATTCTACTGCGATGTGGAATCCAGTTCGAGACAATGCGATTCAGACTTCGTCCGGTCCCTCCTGTTGAGGAACTACTCCAACTTCACCCGCTCTGTCATACATCACCCATTGTGAGTATGCTTGACACCGGCCCGCAGGGAGCCACCACAAAGCGGCGATCTTGCCCCGTTGTGAGGACGACAGACGCGCCACGTTTTGCCTCGCGGCCGTAGCTCGCACCGGACAGCTGACACACCAGTGATCGCCAACCGTCGTTGCCGCAAGCCGGTGGATACGGGTACGCTCTTCGGATCGGGAATCTAGAAAGCGTCTGCGGAAGGCAGGAAACACGTGACAGACAGCGATCATGCACTCAGCGTCCGGTTGGATGTCGTCTCTCGGATTGCTAGCGTCGCCAGCACATCGCTCGACCTTGAGGAACTGTTGCAGGTCGTCTATGAAACGGTCGCACCGTTCTTCAAGCACGACGCGTATCTGGTCTCAGAGTACGTCCGAGAGGAAGACTGCCTCCGCGTGCTGTTTGGCACGGAGTCCGGCAAGCGCTTGGATGCAATCACGATCCCGCTCGACGGCTTGAGCGGCATCGTAGTCCAGGAAGAGCGTTCTCTGTACATCCCGAATCTTCAAGCGCCACATCCGTTGCTCCCCGAACCCGTCACGATAGGGACGGATAGTCAAGTGGGCTCGTGGCTCAGCGTCCCGATCCGTGTGCGCGACCGAACGATTGCCACACTCGCAATCATGGCGGAAGAGACGAACGCCTACACCGAAGACGATGAACGCTTACTGGAAACCGTGGCCGATCAGTTAGCTGTTGCCATCGAGAACGGGCGTCTGTTCGAGGAGACGCGCAACCAGGCGGAACGCCTTGGCTTTCTCAATCGCGTCAGCCAGGCCGTGAATGCGACGTTCGATCTGAACGAACTCTTTGAAGCGCTGTATCGAGAGATCGTCTCGATGTTCGAGCACGACCAATTTCTCTGCGTGCTCCATCGAAAGAAGAAGAACCAGCTCGAGCTCCTGTTCGGCATGATGGACGGGAAGCGCCTTCCTCGGGAGACAAAACCGTTCGGGGGATTGGCAAGCATCGTCATCGGGGAGCGCCGGACGCTCCACATCCACGACTACACATCGGAAAAGAGCCGCCTCCCTTCGCCAAACCGTGCACCAGGCGAAACATCTGAGCCAGCTAGCTGGCTCGGGGTTCCTCTGATCGTCGGCGAAGACGTGCTCGGGACGTTGTGCATCATGGTCGACCGGCCGCATGCGTACAACCGGGCCATGGAACAGCTTTTCGAGACACTGGCGGACCAGCTGGCACTGGCGGTCTCCAACGCGGAAGTGTTCCGAACCACGCGTGCCGCCGCCGAGCGCCTGGGTATCGTCAATCGGATCGGCCGCGCCGTCGCGCGCGAGGATGACCTGGGCCAGCTGGCAGAGACGGTGTACCGGGAAATCGCACCTGTTTTCGAAGCCAACTCATTCTTCGTCGCGCTGGTTAACGAGGAAGCGCAGTGCATCGATTTTCCGGTCATGATCGACGAAGGGAAGTCTGCAGCATCTGAGTCCGTCCCACTTGGCGAAGGCCTCACCTCCATCGTCATCGAATCGAAAGAGACGCTTCACATCCACTGTGGAGACGAATACGCACAAGCACTCAAGAAGCCTTTCCTGTATGGCTCGATGAAAGCCTGCGAGACTTGGCTTGGCATCCCGCTGCTCGTCGAGGACCGCGTGATCGGCGTGATCAACGTGCAGTCGTATGAGCCGTACGCCTACACGGATGCTCAGGAACTCCTACTGGAAACGATCGCAGATCAGATCGCAATGTCGTTCGAGAAGGTGCGCCTCTTCCAGGCTGCGCAACAGGAAATCGAGGAACGCACACGCGCCGAGGAGCGCCTCGCCGAGGAACGCACGCTGCTTCGGACGATCATCGACAACATTCCCGATCTCATCTACGCCAAGGATGTCGAGGGCCGCTTCGTGGTCGCCAATCAAGCCATTGCAGGGCTGTTCGGGTTCGACACACCCGATACGCTGCTCGGCAAGTCGCTCACGGATCTCATGCCGGAAGAAGAGGCAGAGGCATTTGTCGCCGAGGAGAGAGGGATTGTCGCGATTGGCAATCCTGTAATCGATGCGGAAGAACAGTTCAGCGATCAGTCTTCCGGAAAAGAACGGTGGCTGCTCGTGACCAAGCTCCCGCTGGTCGATAGCCACGGCAAGACCATCGGTATCGTCGGCATCGATCGTGACATCACCGCTCGCAAACGCGCCGAGGAAGAGGTTACGCGTTACCTTGCCGAGGTCGAAGTCGCGAACGAGGAAGTCAAGCAGTTCGCCTACATTGTGTCCCACGATCTTCGCGCGCCGCTGGTCAATCTGAAGGGGTTCTCTTCCGAACTAAAGGATGCCATGGAAGTCCTATCGCCACACCTGACCCATCTGATGAACGGAATGGAAGAAGACGATCGGAATGAGATCGAAATGCTCGTTGAAGAAGACATCCCTGAGGCGCTGCAGTTCATCGAGACATCGGTTACAAGGATGGACGGATTCATCAACTCGGTGCTGAAGCTCTCTCGGCTTGGCCGGCGCGAACTCAGCTTCCAGACCGTAGACGTCGCTCCGTTTGTGGAGACCTGCCGCCAGAGCCTGGCACACCAGATGGAGGAGCACAAAGTTGAACTGATCGTCCACGATCTGCCCGAGGTTGTCGCAGACCCGACCGCCCTCGAACAGATCATCGGAAATCTTCTCACCAATGCGGTCAATTACCTCGACCCTGAGCGGTTCGGACGGATTGAGATCGGGGGAGAGCGGATGAGCCTTGGGACGAGGTTCTGGATCAAGGACAACGGCCGCGGCATCGCCAAGGCGGACGAGGAGAAGGTGTTTGCTCCGTTCCGAAGAGCAGGGAAACAAGACGTTGTTGGAGAGGGAATGGGCCTCTCTTATGTGCGTACCATGGTACGCCAGCATGGAGGACAGATCTGGTTCGAGTCCGAACCGGATGTTGGAACCACGTTTTTCTTCACGATCGCAGACCAGTAAGGAGAAGGGATGGACATGGGAAATCTGGGAGAAGTCAGCATCCTCATCGTCGAGGACGACTCTGGACACGCACGACTAATCGAGAAGAACCTGCGGCGGGCGAAGATCTCAAACGCGATCACGCGTGTTGAGAACGGTCGTGAAGCGCTTGACTTCCTCTTCTCGGAGGGCGTCTACGAGGGGAAAGAACGACCGTCACCGCTCCTCGTCCTCCTCGATCTCAACATGCCGGTCATAGACGGATACCAGGTCCTCGAGAAGATGAAGGCCGACTCGCGAACAAAGCAAGTTCCTGTCGTCATTCTGACAACGACCGACGACGCGCGTGAAGTCTCACGATGCTATGAGCTGGGATGCAGCGTCTACATCACGAAGCCGGTGGAATACGATGCCTTCTGCAAGGCCATCCAGCAACTCGGCCTGTTCATGTCCATCGTGACGGTGCCGGACGGGGAGTGAGCTGAATGATCGAAGTAGGATCGATCCGGATACTCTACATGGAAGATGATCCAGGATTGGCGCGACTGGTTCAGAAACGCCTGAAGCGCGCCGGGTACACGATTGACGTCGCCGAAGACGGCGAGCAGGGTGTCGCTCAACACCGAGCCGGTTGCTACGATGTGCTGATCGTCGACCAAAACATGCCCGTCTACAGCGGCCTCCAGGTGCTCGAGGTTCTCTCCAAGGAAGGCGAACTCCCTCCAACGATCATGCTCACCGGGACGGGCAGCGAGGAGACCGCAGTCGAGGCGATGAAACTCGGCGCAAGCGACTATGTAGTGAAGGATGCAGCCACTGGATTCCTCGATCTTCTTCCCCCGGTTATCGAGCGGATTCTCAAGGAGCGCCGGCTCGTCGAGGAACGCCAGCGCGCCGAAGAGGCACTCCGTGAGAGTGAGGCCCGTTTCCGCGCCGTCGCGCAGACAGCGATCGATGCGATCATCTCGATCAACAGCCAAGGGCGGATCACCTTCTGGAACCACGGTGCAGAGGAGATCTTCGGCTACGAGGACTCGGATGTCCTGGGTCGCCATCTCACAATGCTGATCGATGCGTCCCATCACGTGCACCATGAACCGCCGATGGGCTTCTTCGATGTGCATGGCGAACCGCGCATGGATCGTTGCATCGAGTCTCGTGGACAACGCAGAGACGGTGCTATCGTTCCCATTGAGCTGTCGCTCTCACATTGGGAGACCAAAGGGGGCACGTTCTATACCGCCATTGTCCGCGACATCACCGAGCGGAAGGAATATGAAGCGAAGCTGGCTCGCATGGCGCACACCGATGCGCTCACAGGGACCTACAACCGTCACTATCTCGCCGAACTGCTCGACCGCGAATTGCATCGCGCCAAACGCTACAACCATCCGATCGGGTTCCTGATGATCGACGTCAACCGGTTCAAGCAGATCAACGACCAATGCGGACATCAAGCAGGGGACGACGTTCTTGTGGAAATCTCAAAGCTCCTTGTCAACACGGTTCGAGAGTCGGATATCGTCGTGCGATATGGCGGCGACGAATTCCTGGTGATCCTGCCGGAGACCAATGGAGAGACAGACGTGTGCAAGGATCGCATCATCGAAGCCATAACTCGCAGCAATCGGTTCGCACGGATTGTCGATTTCCCCGTGACGCTGTCGATTGGCTGCGCGCATTGGGACCCCGACGATCCTCGAACGATCGATCGGATCCTCGGCGATGCCGACCAGAAGATGTACGAAGCCAAGAAGGCGGTGAGGGAGACTACAGAGCCCTCACCGTAGCCGCATCGCGCCTTGCCACGCCGCTCTATGTCTAACGACCCGGGCAAGGCGTACGTTCAGCTTCCAGCACGCGAGTGACAATCCTTTGCCTAAGCTGTGAGTATGCGTGCGTTGCCGCCCTGCTACAGACCCTTCTACAAGCCGGCCATGCGTACATAAGCTCGGCGTTGGCTGGCGGCGTTCCAACCTCGACCAGCGCCGTCAAGGTGTAGTAGAACGGGAATTTCCTCCAACGACCAGATCCGTCCCGGTGCGCAGCGATCAGCTCGATCTGCCGCTCGATCCACTTGCGGCGTTTCCCGCTCCGATCAACTGCTGCGTCCCGCATGTAGGCAATCGATGAGTAAGCACACTCTCCGACCACGCAGTGCGATACGGCGAAGCACGCATGACCAATTGTCATGGACGTCCGCGATAGCGCACGGCGAACTTCGGGCAGCTCCTCTCCAAACAGTGACAGGATCCGCGCTGCCTCCAGGGTGATGACGTTTCGCACGGCCCACTGGGTGCGCAGCCGCTCGCCGGTAGGCACACAGATCCCTGTCTCGTACTCCTCTGGAAACGGCCTGAAGATACCACATTCACGTCCCGAACGGACCTGCCTGCGAAGCAGGAACTCCACGGTTCGCTCCATCTCATCTTGCGTCAACGACAACCCCTCAAACAGCTGCCCGTTGATCGCATTAATCGTCGCGCTCAGGTTCGTTTCGTGGACCAGCATGGGGCGTGCTCCTCCGATCGATTCAGCTTGATCGCCAACCGTCTCGCATCCGTCGCAGCAACCATTCCTCCCACGCCATGTCATTCGCAGGTGCCGCTACGGGTCTGTACAATCAAACACAGGAGGGTCAACATGCGCATTGCCGTTTTGGGTGCAGGTCGAGTGGGAAGTGCAATCGCGGTAGATCTCGCAAGCGACGGCACGTTTGACATCCATGTGATGGATCGTGATCCGGCAAGACTTGAGCAGCTTGCAGCACGCCACGGGATCGACGGAGAGCGCGTCGACTTCTCGCTGCCAAGCACCGTCACTCGAGCGATCGAGGGGGCAGATTTTGTCGTGAGCGCCGTTCCGGGATTCCTTGGGTTCCGAACACTCAGGGCGATTCTCGAAGCCCGGATCGATGTCGTTGATATCGCGTTCTTCCCCGAGAATCCGTTCGAGTTGGACCAGCTAGCCAAGGACAACGGTGTTCGCGCAATCGTCGATTGTGGCGTCGCGCCGGGGATGAGCAACCTGCTTGTCGGGCATGTTGATCGCGAACTGGAAGAGACACGCACCGTGTCGATCTACGTTGGGGGCTTGCCTGTGGATCGCATTCCGCCGTACGAATACAAGGCGGGCTTCTCACCGATCGACGTCATCGAGGAGTACACGCGTCCAGCCCGCATCGTCGTTGACGGCAAGACCGTCACACGGCCTGCTCTGAGCGATCTCGAGCTTCTTGACTTCGACACCATCGGAACACTCGAGGCGTTCACAACCGATGGGCTGCGAACCCTCGCCGAGACGATCGGAGCCCCCACGATGATCGAGAAGACGCTACGCTATCCAGGTCATGCAGAGAAGATGCAACTTCTCAGAGACACCGGTTTCCTTTCGGATGAGCCGATTGAGATCGATGGACGCGCAATCCGGCCGCTCGATCTTGCCACCAAGCTACTGTTCCCTCTGTGGCAGCTTGGCGACGGCGAAGAGGATCTGACGATCATGCGGATAGACGTCTCCGGTGTGCTGGATGGGCAGCCCATTCGCTACACGTACGACCTGCTCGATCGATACGATCCAGTAACGAAGACAACCTCAATGGCTCGCACCACAGGGTACGCCGCAACGATGGCGGTGCGGCTGCTTGCCGATGGGCGCTGGAGTCAACTGGGGATCACCCCCCCCGAATGGATCGGACGGGATCCCGAGGCCGTTGCGTTCATACTCGACGGCCTTCGGGCACGCGGCGTCGACTATCATGAGACCGTCCGCACGGGGATCGAGGACACCCCGGAGACACGATGAACACCTACCACATCAAGCATCTCGATGCCCATCTGTGCTACCATGATCTGCCTGGCGACACACCTGCATTGGTATTCATCCACGGGCTCGGCTCGGCGTCGTCCTCCGCGTTTCCGCAGGTGGCAGCTCGTCCGTGTCTTCGCGACCGAAGGGCAATCCTGATCGATCTGCTGGGATACGGATTTAGCGATCGGCCAAGCGCATTCGACTACACCATGGAGTCGCAGACCCGCATCATCGTAGAGCTTCTTGCGGAACTCCACCTGAGCGATGCGATCGTTGTCGGTCACAGCATGGGCGGAGCAATTGCCGTGCTTGTCGCCGCAGCTGCGCCGGATATCGTCACAAGCCTCGTAAGCGCCGAAGGAAACCTTGACCCCGTTCCCGGATCCGTAAGTGGTGTGGTGACCTCCATGCCGGAGACGCAGTTTGCTGAACATGGCCACTCACAGTTTGTCGAGCAAATGCAAGCCGCCGGCCTTGCAGACTATGCCAGCACTGTCCGCGCATGCGATCCGATCGCCATGCACCGCAGTTCTGTCTCATTGATCGCGCAGCGCAGCCCCACGTATCGTGAACAACTGGCGGCATTGCCGATTCCTCGGATGTTCCTGTTCGGAGATCGAAATGTCCCACATCTGGACATCGAGCGCCTCGCCACCGACGGCGTAGACGTACGGATCATCGCCAATGCGGGCCACGACATGGCAGGCGACAACCCAGATGGGCTTGCCCAAGCGATCGCCGCAGCTGCCCGTACGACACACTAGCCAACGCCTTGCTGGACGCTTCTTCGCGATTCTCCTACTATGCGCTTGACCGGTTCTGCATTCCGGGCGGGCGGGTGAGGAGAAGCCATGACGAAGAAGACACTGGCAGTCTGTACGTTGGCCATCCTGCTTGGGCTTGCGAGTATCGCCGCCCTTGGCGATGGATCCGACACGTATTCCATCTATGACATTCGAGTAACCCTCGATCCGAGCGCGCAAACGCTCGTTGGAACCGAACAGGTAGACTACATCAACGACACGGACCACTCGGTCAACGAGCTACTCTTCCAGCTCATCGCAAACACAGGTGCCGAGCCGAACCCCTATCTGCATCCCGCAGTTCTCGACACCCAGTACGTCTCCGGCTTTGATCCAACGTGGACACAGATCCACCACGTCACGGACGCCTCCGGGAACCCGCTGTCCTACCACCTGGAGCCGCTTCCTCCCGTCATGCAGACCTACTCGCTCGACAACGGCATTCTGTCGATTCCACTCGCAACTCCGCTCGCACCTGGTGAGCAGATCACGGTGATGATCGGGTTCGAAACTAGGTTTGCGCATGCGCGCACGCTCGATCAGTGTGTCTATCGCGATACGTACGTATGGCGTTTTGGGTGGAACCCGATCGCCGTGCCCCCCTCCACACGCGACGGAGGCTTCACCCTTCCTGCCGCCGAGTACCGCGTGGAGCTAGCGGTGCCGGACGCGTATCGCGTGCTCGGTGGAGCCGATCGGCAAACGGTACTGGGGAGTACTTCGGGCCTGACAACGTACCTGATGACAAGCGATCACGCGGTGCGGTCCGTGCCACTTGTGATCGGATCTGAGCTGGGCATCGTCCACTCCACATGGAACGGCGTCGATCTCGAGGCGGCATACCTTCCGGGCGATGAGACGTCCGCGCGCCTTGCCCTCAGCTATGCAGAGGAGATCCTCGCGGCGCACAGCGAGCGACTCGGCCCGTTCGGCTACGAGCGGTTCGTTATCGTTGACAGCCCAACGCCCGGGTTCTATGGCATGGCAGCCGACGGAATGATCCTCATCGGTCGCAGTCTCGCACGGCTGAAGGACATGCCCGTCCTTGGCGTCTACGACCGCTTATTCGAATACCTGCTCGCGCACGAGACCGCACACCTCTGGTGGGGAATCGGAATTGGCACCGACTTCGATGCGGAGAACTGGATCTCCGAGGGGTTCGCCGAATACGTGTCAATCAGCTATTTCGAGACAACCCACGGCGAGTTCGAGCCCAATGTGCTGTCTCACCTGGGAGACGGGCTCCTCGAAGACGTCATCTCTGAACAGTTCGGCTATCTCAATCTGCGGCAGCACTTCTCTGAAGCCATGTACGTCGACCTGCTTCGACTCGATTTCGACGAGGCGATCATCCAGCCGATGGCCGACGTTGGCTACGCAAACGGACAGACGGTGCGTACCTACAACAAAGGGTATCTCGTCCTCCGGGCACTCGAGGCGTTGATCGGTCGAGAGACCCTGGAGGCGGTGCTCGTGGAGGCCAACACTCTGTGGCGAGGCAGAACGCTCACTGTTGAAGTGTTCGAGCAGCTCGCGGAGGATGTCTCTGGGAAGGACCTCTCCGCGTTTTTCGATGGATGGCTCCATGGAGATGATCGGTTCGACGTCGGCGTCGACGGGTTTGAGATCGTCCGATCCGATCTCGGTTTCTCGACGGCCATCCAGCTGCGCCATGACGGGATCGTCCTCCCGGTGACCGTGCGAACCACGCTCGCCGATCAGTCAATCATCGAGAGCGATTGGCTGCCGGACTGTTGCACGACGAGCTCGCTGAACCTTGAAACCTCCGCTCCCGTGGTCTCCGTGCATGTCGATCCAAACGAGATGCTTCCGGACGGCAATCGGTTCGACAACCACTACCCTCGCCAGATTCTGATTGATCACCCATTCCGCCCCGATACCGCACCGCCGATCGGACGGCCGCTCGATGCGTACGTCATCGACATCCAGCCGATGGGCGTCTCCGGAAGCTTCCGCAACGACCACATGTGGAGCATCAGCGTGTTGCCACACATCGACCAGGGGGACACACCCGGCGAGCTTGTCGATGCGTTTGGCGCATGGGATCTCACCGGCATGTTTGCCGCAGACATCGACAGGCGTCTGTCGTACTCGGCAAGAGCCGATATTTCAGCGCTCGACATTGCCGGACTCTCGGGAGATCTCAACGTCCTTTTCACCACGCACGTTCGCGGGTTCACACACCCCCAGATCGGCAGCACAGGCACGTACTGGTACCCCACGAGCCGACTGGATCTCACGATCGGCGTTCGAGGCCCCGTGACACAGGCGATTCCGTTCGCTTCCGTCTCGATCATCCGATCGGACCCCTTTGAGCTACTGATGAACAACGCGATCACACTCCAAGCGGGAATCCCAGGTTTCGGATCCGATCCGTTCGTGATCCTCCGGGGGTCCGCCGAGAAACGGTTCCGGCTGGCGGCGCTGTTCTACATTGACATTACCGCGGAGTTCGGCGGATCGCTTCTAGACACGGTCCCCACAGATTTCATGTTCTCGATGGAGCGACTTCAGGCATTCGCACTTCCGCCGGCAGGCATTCACCAAATGTTCGGACGGGCAAGACTCAGCCTTCCGCCAATTGCCCGAGACGATGGGTACGCCATATTCAACCTCACGCGATTGGAGGACGTCGCCGCCGGCGCGTACATCCAGGGAGGTCGAACCTGGGGTGGATGCGATCGCACGTGCGAATCGGGAATCCGCCTTGAGGCAGGCGGCCTGATCACACTCCGGTTCGACGGCTTTCTTGGCAGCATGATCCAATTCTCGATCGGCTACGCCTATCCGCTGATTGGACCCGAGGGTGTGGGAACGCCATTTATCGAGTTTGTCACACCGTTCTAGACGTCTCTCGAAGACGAACAAGCGGGTATCCGATAAGCGCAATCGCACCGAGCGCTAACACTGCGAACCCCACGCCGAGACGGTCGGCCGTCAGGCCGACCAGCGGCGCGAAGATCGCTGTCAGAACAGTGCGAAGCTGCGTTTCGACTGAGAGACCGGTGGCCATCGTCCGAGGGTCGATCCAATCGGAGATGTAGCCGACGACCATCGGTCGTCGGACATTCTGTACGCTGTAGAGCACGAGAAATGCAGCAATCGCCCCGAGCGACCAGCCGCCCGCGGCGAACGCCCCCGCAGCTACGAGAAGCCCCATCCCCAAGGCATACGCCAGGTTAACCGCCGCCGAGAGGGAGCGAGCCCGTTGCTGAACGTGCCCGGCTCGAGAACTCGCGAAACTTGTTGTGAGATAGATCAAGAAGAACAGTCCGCCGACAATGATTCCCACGCGTTGCTCCTCCTGGCACGCGCCAAGCACAGGCAGGGCGAGCGCCTGAGCTTGCAGGATCGGCTGAAGGTAGTCCTTGGTCGATCGGAACACGGCATCGAATGTCGCCCCGCTGAATAGCCCTCGAAGCAGTGGCGGGCTTCGCAATGCGAGGATCGATGCACGGACGGTGCCCCGCAAAGCCCCCAGAATGTCCCTCCATGAACGATGCCCGCCTTCGACATGTCCATCCAGCGACCGCGGATAGCTACACATCAGCGCAAGCCCCAAGACGTATGGAATCATCGAGGCAAGGAAGACCATGCGGTACGCCCCGGTCGAGAAAACGACGCCGGCACCGATCAACGCGGCAAGAGCTGATCCGAATTGCGATGCCGCTCGCGTCCTCCCATAGTACGCTACCCGTTGATCCTCCGTGCCGGACTGCCGTAGATGTTCGAGAATCATCGCCTTGTGTGTCCCGGATCGAAGGGCTTCCCCCAGCGCAAACAGCAGCATCGCTACGGCGAACGCCCGATAGCTCGTGAACAGCCCGAATAGCGCAAATGCACAAAGATAGGCGCCGAATGCGAACATCATCGCGCGGCGGCGGCCGAATGCGTCGGCCACAACGCCGGTTGGAATCTCAAGGATGTTCGTCGCGATCTCGCGAACCGCATACAGGGAACCGATTGCGAGATACGTCATCCCCGCGTCGCGAAGGAAGAGAATCAGGAATGGATCGAAAAAGCGGAGGTTCTTCAGGAAGCCATACGCTCTGAACTTCCAGAACATCCGATCCTTCTGAGCACCCAATCCGCCCACCTCCGTTCACCACAGCGCATCCAGGCGACAAGCGTACGGTGCAGCCCGCATTCTCCGCAACCTGTTCGACTGCGCGCAGACTGAATACACTACATCTTCTCCGTAGCGACCTCGATCCATGAGGCTCAACGCGCGATCAGTAGGCGCGGACAGCACGGCTGCAAGCCCGATTCCCCGGTTCATTGTGTTCACCAATCCGTTGTGTTCACCAATCCGTTGTCGGAGACGCCGCGCCGCAACCTGTCGCCGGACACCGCTCGCGGATCCCGAGGACACCAACCCTCCCCGGTACGGTATCATGGATTGAACGCACATCAGCCTAGGAGGAACGATGCGATCGATCGCAATGGCAGTCCTGCTAGTCGTTATTCTCGCTGGCACCCTATTCGCCGACGACCATGGAGACTCTGCGCTCTCGGCCACCCCGATGGATGCGAACGGCCTACCTGTCGATGCATGTATCGAGGAACCCGAGGACATGGACTACTACCTGTTCTCGGCCGTTGCCGGCCGCTCGTATCAGATCAGGACGACGCATCAGACCGTCGACATGCACTCCGTCCTGTATCTCTTCGCATCAGACGGTCAGACGATCCTCGCCGTCGCGCATGATGCTGAAGAGGTGGAAGGTGCGACCATCTCCTGGAGTTGCGCGATCGATGGAACGTACTTCATCATGGTGCGTCACGCCCAAGCGTCGACCGGGACGGGGTGCTACGCCCTCTCCATCTCGCTTGAGGTGCTTGACGATCATGGAGATGATGCGCTATCGGCGACACCCGTAACCCCGGGTGGTTCAGCGGTGCCCGGGTTCATCGAGACCCCCGAAGATGTTGATGCCTTCCTCTTCACGGCTCGCCGCGGGTACCAGTACGTTGTTCGCCTCAATCGTACGTCGGATCAGGGCGATCTGATCCTCCAACTCACCGGCGACGCGATCGCAGCACGTGAAATCCAGATCGAAGATCACGGTGAGTTGGCGATCGTCCCAGAGCAAGCCGGCAGTCTATTCCTGCTGGTGAGCGCCTCCAACACGCAAGCGACCATTGGCTATCGGTTGGATGTCCATCAAGAAGGCTATGCGGATGACTACGGCAACAGCAGTGCCACTGCGTCCGTGCTTGAGCCGCATGGAACGTCGATCGAAGGAGTCATCGAAGTCGAAGACGATTCCGATTGGTTCAGCCTCGCCGCGAATGCCGACGGCGAGTATGTGTTCTCTCTGTCAAGCAGCGCCGGCCTCACGTGTCGCTTGGCGCTTCGATCGGCAGACGGCACGGTGCTGATCGAGAAGGTCGGATCCACATCCGCGGCTGTGACGACACTCGAATGGACCGCACCGCGAAGCGGGCGCTACTACGTGGAGGTCTCCCCCGTGTCAGGCAGCGGCACCTACCTACTCGCGATCACATCGACGCTCCACATCGAATCGATCGGCCGATTCAACCCAGCCGGCTACTCGCTCGATGTGCATGCGCATGACGCACTGGCGTATCTGATCGTCGGCGTTCGAGGGCTGTCGATCATCGATGTCAGCGATCCAACGGCTCCTCAGGAAATCGGATCTCACAGCACGCGCGGTTACGCGGAAGCCATTGCGGTGCTCGATTCACTTGCACTTGTCGCCAATCGCGGGGATGGCCTCACAGTGCTCGACGTGTCCGATCCGAGCCGCCCCGCGGAGATCGACCACATCGAGACGCCCGGCTGGGCACAGGATATTGCTGTCGAAGGGGATACAGCCGTTGTGGCCGACCAACGTGCTGGGATCCACATCATCCACATTGCAAACTCCGGCGAGCTACGCCTTCTCTCCACATACGCTACGCAGGGGCATGCAGGGGCCGTGACGATCTCGAACGGCATCGCCTATGTGGCCATCGGGGACGCCGGGCTGGAAATCATCGACGTCTCGGATCCCGAGAACCCTGTTCATCTCGCTACCGTCGCGCTGTCCGGCGATGCGAGAGATGTCGTCGTCCACGGCACCACAGCCTATGTCGCATCCGGGTACCGGGGCGTACGGATTATCGACATCAGCGCACCTGAGATGGCGCAAGAGATCGGCTGGTTTGGGACCACCGAGGAAGCCGTCGGTCTCCACGTCGCAGGCAGCCATCTGTACGTTGCCGAACGCGACGGCGTATCCGTCTACACCGTTACCGATCCGGTCGCTCCCGAGCGTGCAGCAAGGATCGAGACACCGGGCGAAGCCGTTGCCGTCTTCGTCGCCGATGGCCTCATGTTCATCGCAGATCGACAGGAAGGCCTGTGCATCGCACGACTACTCCCATGATCTCTCCGAGGGAGGGGATCGCCCCTCCCTCGCTTTGCTCTCTCTGCCTACTCCTGCCGCGGCGCCGTCAGACTTGAGGGCACGTCATCCGAAGCGTCCGTTCCGTTCTGCCGGATCGTGTTTCCCCAGCCGGCAACCAGCGCGTCCGCATCGACAAATACCCCGAAGCTGACATTGGCGGTGATCGTGTTCTCTCGGATCGACGCCACAGACGCCTCGAGCCGCAGACCGTCCGCCTCGTTCCCTTCCAGCGACGAGCTCACAAGCGACAAGACCGAGAGGTTCGCCAAGCTCAAGCCATGACCTGCGTTCCGGGCGATCGTCGCACGTCGGATCGACGCCGACGATGCATCCAGAGCCAGCCCGATGCCAGCGTTCTCGAGAATCGACGCCTCGATCACGAGGAGCGCCGAGCGTGCCCGGGCAACGACACCCCCGGCCAGGTTGCCGGAGACCATGGTTTCGTCGAGCAGCGCCGCTACGGAGCGATCAAGCGACAGTCCACCAAGCGTGTTCGCTGTAATCGTGCTGTCCGCAGACATCAGGGCCGATTGGTGAACCGCTTCGATCCCCCATCCGAGGTTCTCTCGGACCACGCTGCCTGTGATCGATGCCGGCGAGTTGTCCAACAGGAGACCCGTCGATGGATGTTCTGCGATCGTCGAGTCAAGCACGGTCACAGTGGCATTCAGTGTCTTGATCGCGATGTCGCCGTTGGCAAGAAGGCTTGAACCATTGCTGACCACTGCCGAGCTATCCGTGAGATCCAGCGCGTTCCCACCGTTGTTCGAGATCGTGCTGGCCGAGACGGTCACCTGGGAGTCACTCGCGACAACCGCATCCCCGCTGTTCCCCGTCAGCATGCTGCCGACCCATTCAAGCGATGACCCGACCAGCAGGATGCCGTCTGTCGGATGTCCCTTCACCGTCGAATCGGAGAATGCAATCGTCGACGTGGTCGCGTCGATCCCGCATCCTTCGTTGTCCTCGATCTGAGCGCTCCGCACTTCGCCCCTTGTGTCGACCAGCACAATCGCCGCAGCGCCATGACCGGAGATCGTCGTCCCGGATACGGTCAGCGTACCCCCATCGGCCTCGATCGCGTGCGCATCGTTGTCGATCACTTCGCAATCCTGCAGATCCACCGAGCTCGTATCGAGCAAGATCGCAGTCTGCTCGTGGTCGGTCACCGTACTTCCAATCAAGGTGATCCGCGAGCGGTTGACGCCGGATACCGCAGATGCCTCGTTGCCGGCAAGGATACACGTCGCAAGCGTCACAGAACTCGCATCGCTGAGGAGGCCGACGGCGTCGTTGTCTTCGATCGTGCAGCCTTGCGCGGTGACCTTGCCGTTTGCCACATCGATCGCATCTTCGCCGTTGTCCGACAATGTCGAGTCCGACAGTTTCGCGGAGCTTCCGAACAGATGCAGCGCATCTTCCGGATGGTCCGTAATGCTGGATCCCTGGGATAGGTTGATGATGCCACCGATCGCCGCGATCCCGTGGGTCCCGTTATCGGTGATCTCGCTCGCAACGACATCGATCGCCGATGTGTCCAGGTTCACCCCACCCGCCTTGTTGTGCGTCAGGACCGACGTGCTGAATAGACAAGTGGACCCAAACTCAGCGTGAATCCCGAAGTTTCCGTTGTCGCTTACCGTGCTGTCGACGATCTCCGCCGAGGTCGTGCTCAACGTGAGGCCATCGAGACGGTGCTCCGTAATCGACGATTCTTCAATCAGAATCTTGCCATCCTTCGCGAGAACGCCCGAGATCCCGTTCGATGAGATCTCCGATGCGATCATCTCCACGGTACTCGCATCGACCTCGATGCCCTCCTGGTCGTTGTCGATAACCTGTGTCGCCCGGAGCTTGATCTCAGAGTTCCTCGCCACATGGATGCCGGATCCTGCGTTCTGCTCCACCGTAACGAGTTCAAGCTCCGCCTTGCTGTCCGTTAGGTGCAGCCCGTCTCCCGGGTGGTGCAGGATCTCCGAACCCACGATCATGACCGTGGATTGCGCTCCGTCGATACCGTGTTGCGTACCGCTTTCGATCGTGCTTCCCTTGATCTCGGCAAACGTGTTCGTCAGATGCAAACCACTGCCGATGTTGTCATGGATCTCTGTGCCGTCGACAACCCGCAGCACTGAATTGGCGGCCACAATCGTGTCGGTTCCATTGCCATCGATCTCCGAAGCACGGATGTCAGCCGACGAGTCCACAAGATGAATGCCGCCGTCCGGATGATCCGACACCACAGTTGCGATCAACGTAAGGCGAGATCGTTCCTTGGCTGAGATTCCGGTCATCCCGTTCCCGCTCGTTGCGCCTCCTTCGGCCGTTGCCTGAGAGAAGTCGAGCCACCAGCCGTGTTGCATGTTGCCGCTGACATTGCACCCGACGAAGCCAATCCCCGAGGATGCTGCCGCAACGCCACTCCCGGAGTTTCCGGTCACCTCGAGATCGACCGCATCAAGCGATGACTTCATCAGCGAGATGCCATCGCCTCCGTTGTCTCGAATGACCCCTCCTTCGATGGCCGCAACGGAGTTCGCCGCCCACAACCCTGCAAGCGCACTGGTCTCGATCGATGTCTCCTCCAGACCTGCGGCAGAGTTGGCAAGATACAACCCTTCCTCACCATGGCCGGAGAACACACACGAGATCATGGAAGCCGTAGAGTCTGTTGCCGAAACACCCTTGAGCAGATTCGCTGTCATCCGGCAGTCCGAGAGATCCGCCGTCGAGTTCGCAAGATGAATGCCGTGCAGCACGTTCTCCGCAATATCCGAGTCGGCCATGACCACGGCCGCGACATCCGTATCGATCCCGTGCTGCTGATTCTTCTCGATCCTCGCTCGCAGGAAGTCCCCAGAGCTGTTGGTCAACAGCACGCCGTCGTCGGGATGAGCTCCGATCGTGGTGTCGGTCACCGTAGCGCTTGAATTGTCGCGTCCGTGCAACCCGTGAATCCCGTTGGCCGACACCGTGCAGCGCAAGGCATCAAGCAGTGCATTCTCGAGCAGAATGCCGTTGCTCGTATTCTCCAGCACCTCGCTGTCCAGCAGCGAGAGCCGAGACTTCTGCTCGTAGATCCCTTCGATCCCGTTCCGCAGAATCGATGCGCCGCTTACCGCGGCGAAACTCCCGCTCATATGCAGTCCGTGCATCAACTGATCGGTGAGTTCCGTCTCGTCGATTCGGCCCTCCGAATCGACGAGCGCGACCCCATCCTCTCCGTTCTGTCGAGCTGCACTCGACGAGATCTCCACCGTGCCGCCCTCCGCAAGGATCCCGTTTAGCCCGTTCCGCTCGAGGGAGCTTCCGTTCTTCACGACCAGCAAGGCATCATCTGTTGCATGCGCCCCGTTGCGGATATTGTCACTCAGTTCACTTGAGTCGATCGTCGCCGTCGCCGCCCTGACGGCCAACCCATCGAGCGTGTTTTCGATCACGCGCGAGCGATCGAGAACCTCGACCGTCGCTCCATCCACGGCAAGGATCCCATTCTCGCCATTGGATGACACCACGCTGCGCCCCACACTCACAGTGGAACGCACAATCTCCACGCCCTCTTCTGCGTTGCTGGACACATCGCTGCCCGCAATGGCTCCGGTGGAGCTGCCAAGCACGCTCACGCCATTCGCCAGATTGCCGCTCGCCTCACTGTCACGAAGCTCTCCGCTTGCCCCGACAATGTGGAGCCCATCCGAACCGTTTTCCGCAATCGTGCATTCGGACTCGACCACCACGGCGCCGCCATCCGACACGTAGATCCCATGGCGCAGATTCTTGCGGCATTCGCCACCACGTACGGTCGCAGTGGATGCGGCAATCGAAACGCCGTCGACTGTGTTCTCGTCGATTTGCGTCGCAGTCAGTGTCGCTGATGCGCCATGCACCATGTGCAATCCGGACGCCTCGTTGCACGTGATCGAGGCCTGGTCGGTTGTGAGAGTCGTTCCGTCCAGCAGGATCCCATGGCCACCGTTCGCCGTAATCGTCGATCCGTTACGCACAGTCAGCGTCGATCCGTCGGACACCTGGACACCATCTTCTCCTTGGCGCGCCACTGTGCTCTGATCCAACGTGACGGTGCTCGATGCATCGACCCACAGCCCCACACCACTGTTGTCGACAATCGAACTGTCTCCGATGGTCCCGGTCGAACGTCGATAGATGATCCCCACGCCCGAGTGATCGCTAATCACAGCCCCAAGGACGGTTAGCTGCGCATCTTCGGCCTCGATCCCGACACCTTGGTTGTTTTGGACCTGCGCATTCCCTTGAAGCTTGAACGTCGCGTTGCGAACCAGCACACCTCCAAGCGCATTGCCCGTGATCCGCGATGGATCGCCGCCATCGCTGAACTCCACCGTGGAATTGCCATCGACCACAATCCCGTACCCTAGGTTGTCGATGAACGAACCTTCTTCCAGCGAGGCCGTGGCATCTTTGATATACAGCCCGCCGTTCGGATTCCCCGAGACCGTCGTGGAGATCAGATCGATGGTTGCACCTTCCGTCAGCTCGATCCCCCACGTGAGATTCCCACTCACCGAGCTTTCCTCGAGGGTGATCGCATCGCCTTGTACACCGGGTCCGCCATGCCCGGTAATCGTGCACTCAACGAGGACAATATCGGTACAGTTCTCGGTCGTGAGACCCGCAGTCGATGTCCGAACACCGTTGCTCTCGCGAGCCGTGATATTGATCTTCTCGAATCGAATGTCCCGGCAGTTGACCAACTCGAACACGGGCCGATCGTCGTATCGCCCTTCAACCGTCGCCGTCTTGCGAAACTTGTCTTCTGCGATGAATGTGAGATCCCGCTCGTTGCGCAACGTGACCGACTCGCGAACAAGCCGCGTCGTTGAGATAACGATGGTATCCCCCGCACTCGCCGCCCGCACCGCATCGCGGATCGATCGATACTGATCCGGCACACGCAGGATGGCACCTCGCGCCACCGAAACCGTTCCGATAGCCGCAATTGCCAAAGCGACGACAACCCCAATCGCTACGATCCTGGACATCGACTCCTCCTCTCCCCAGCGGCACGGCGAACCGAGCGCCACATTATCCAGAGCGGATTCCGAATCCTGCGAGGAACCGCTGCGCACACAGGCAGGCATCCACCTTTGTCCTCTCGCATCATCCATTGCGCTTCATCTAGCATACAACGACATGAGCCCGTGGTTCCCGATGCGTTTCCAAGGCTCATCAAAACGCGATGCTTCTACGTCCCAACCCGCAGGCATGCTCTTCAGCGACGTATCACAAGCCACAGCGAGAACGCAGCGTTCCAGCTCTCGTTGCCCTGCGGAAGTCGGCGAACTGCATTCGTCTCGCGGCCGCATGACAGACGTATTTGACACGCATGCTCCGGTGGGACTAGATTGCGTTGGGTGGTGGTGTAGATGAAGCACTCGAGCTTCGATCAAGAAGCGTCGGCAAGGACAGAACTGCCGTTCACAGACCGTAGGATCGAACGAGATGGAAGCCGCTTCCGGATCGTGAAGGTCCGATCTCGCAAAGCGCAGAAACCCAAGAATCATCGGATCCGAACCAACCGGTTCGGACGCTGGGATCCGCCGGCCAGGCTCTTCGAACCCTAGACGTCTGATCGACCTGTCCGCCGATGCCTTCGGAGTCGGTTGCTCGTGTCTCGCTCAAGCATGTGCGATCGGATCCGCGTGGAACTCCTCTGCATCGTTGGAGATTCTGGCCATGTCCCAGAGCGCAAGCATCTCCTTCGGATCTAGGAGGAGAGCCTGCAGCTCGTCCTTGTCCTCAATGCCAAAGCGATCGCGTAACCAGTTTGCAATGGCCGTTTCGCTCGCTGTCCCGCGCATGCGACCTCCTCAGCAGAAGGCTACGCTGCGAGCTTCGTAACGGACATCACATTGGTGGCATCGAGCAGAGAAGTATGTCCGCTGCCCCAACCGCCCCGATCTCTTCTTGACGAAGCGTCTGAGGCCCTCTACATTCGATGCATGCTGCATTCACGGAGGGTCGCCCGACTCGTTGTGCTGTTGTCCCTGGCGCTCCCGACAGCCCTGCTGGCCGCCTGCCAGATCGGGATCCCTTCCGCCCCTGTGCCGGAATATCCACCAACTCGCAGCTTTCTCTACCAGCTTCAGGAGATCGACCTGGAGGCCATCGCGCAGAGTTGCTATGACCTGGCCATCATCGACTACTCTTCGGACGGAAGCGAACAAGGGGAGTTCACACGCAACCAAATCGCAACGCTCACAGACGGCCCTGCTGCACCCAAGCACATCCTCGCGTACCTGAGCGTCGGCGAGGCCGAAGCATACAGGTTTTACTGGAAGCATTGGTGGAGTCCCGGCAGTCCATCGTGGCTGGATCGAGAGAACCCGCATTGGGAAGAGAACTACAAGGTGCACTACTGGGATCCGGAATGGCAACAGATCGTCTTTGAATATGTCGACCGGGTGATCGATGCAGGGTTCGACGGCGTCTATCTCGATTTGATCGACAGTTACGAGTACTACGAGACCCTCGGCAGGACGACAGCCGCAGCCGAGATGGTTGAGTTTGTCGGCGCCATTCGAGCTCACGTCACAGCACGTACCCCGGGCTACTTGATCATCGTTCAGAACGCTGCAGAGCTTGTCGATCTCGATTCAGCGTACATCCATCTCGTCGATGGGATCGGACAAGAGGATATCTACTACGGCTACCTCGGCGACGATATCATGACGCCGCCGGAGGCTACCGCCGACCTAGAATCGCATTTGGACACCTTTCTCGCTGCGGGGAAGCTGGTCCTTACCGTTGACTACGCCATGACACCGGCACACATCGATCAAGCGTATGGGAACTCGCGCGCCAAGGGGTATGTGCCGTTCGTGACCGCGCGGAGCTTAAATCGGATGACGGTGAATCCAGGGCATGATCCGTGCGATGAGTTCCATTGATCGTCGGTTGGGCGATCACGGAAGCGTCGCCATGGAAGGCTTGACGGCAACTTGTACACATGGCAAAATGTACGCGCTATGTGGATCAACGAGGACATCGACGCGTTAGTGAAGTACACGAACGGCGTTCAGTTTCCGATCCTTCAGGCCATCCGCTGGGGCACACGACGGATCGACCTGCATCCGGTCGCGCACGTCGAGCGCACGACAATGTCCCTCACGTATCGCTGTACCGATGGCCTATCTCGCTACAGCATCCGGTTCGAACCCGCACGACAGCGATGGTGCCTCGAAGCCATCGATGATTCCGGCCTTCACGAGGAAGAAGACGATATCTCTTCGCCAACCGTTCCCCCGTCCGCCTTCTCGTAGCAATTCTCCCCCTCCGTCCAAGGGAGGAGGCCCAGATCCCGGAGGTTCTGGGCCTCGGAGGCGGTCGCTGTGGTGTGCACATCCCTTACACTGCGAAACCCGATCCGTTTCCCCTGCAAAACGCCGTCCTGTGGACAATCGACACGGTGCCACCGGACACCTGGCGGTTGACAGCTTCCTCGCCCTCGACTATGGTGTTACGTCATGAGCCAACACAGAGGCACCGCACTGAGATTGCGTTCGGTGAGTGCAGTTGGTGTTGGTACGACGAGCAACGGATTTCCTGTGGGTCGCTAGGCTTCGGCGTAGCGTCCAACTGGGAATCCGCAATGGAGACTACAGACATCCGTCTGTGGTCTTTTCATTTGCCCCCTGTTGGGCGGTGCGAACTTCGAAGTCGGAGACTCCTGGATGAAGGGCGATGAACGCCCCGAAAGGAGTGAGCCGAATGATACGGATTACACTGCCGGACGGTTCCGAGAAGAAAGCCCGGCCCGGCGCCTGCGTGTGCGATATCGCAGGCCAGATCGATCGCCTCCTTGGTGAGGCTCCAATCTGCGCGTCTGTCAATGGGGAACTGCGCAGCATGTACGACCAACTCACCGAGGACTGTCAGGTGACGTTCCACACCTCCGCAACACGCCAGGGGCGCATGGTGCTTCACCACACCGCTGCGCATCTCATCGCTCAAGCGGTGAAACGGCTTTTCCCGGCCGCTGTCCTCGGAACCGGACACCCAACCGAGAACGGGTTCTATCATGATGTCGAGATCGGGCGACCGTTCTCCTCGGAGGAGTTAAGACAGATTGAAGCGGAGAGTACGCGGATCATCGATGAGGATCTGCCGATCGTCCGGTGTGAGATGTCCAAGGAAGGCGCACGGACCCTACTCATTCGGCGGGGTGACATTCTTCGGCTGGAGCTGCTCGCCGCACTCCCGGATGCAACCCTCAGCCTCTATCGGCAAGGCGAATACGTCGAATTCTGCCGTGGCCCACATCTCGTCTCGACTGGCAAGATGCCGCAGCTTCGCATCCACGGACTTGAAGCCGTCTCGTGGCTTGATGACCCACATGCAGAGCACTTGAATCGCATCCATGGGATGATCGCTTGATCCGCTCAAGACGTGTTCCGGCCAACGCCTCCGTGCGGCTCCTGCGCCTATCCGTCGTCGATGCAGAGATTCCATTCGCTCGGCGCTTCGGGGTGAAACGGCGTCATCGCCGGATGCTGGTCGAACTCCCTTGCCTCGCCGAGGATGCGGTAGTAGCTATCGCCCACGCCGTCTTCGTCTCGATCCTCGCCGCGGTACCGGCTCCAGAAATTGCCGTTGCCTTCGGCATCGGTCCAGCGGTTGTACGAGTCGCTCACGCACCACGTGC
>Ga0272441_10004003_pt1 | contig 27293 bp, 35 predicted proteins | sample SSMProp6N_FD_193582 | JGI IMG/M metagenome (GOLD analysis project Ga0272441, IMG submission 193582) | Marine sediment archaeal communities from Little Sippewissett salt marsh, Falmouth, MA, United States - SSM-Prop-6N | ecosystem: Environmental > Aquatic > Marine > Wetlands > Sediment ... | reverse complement strand
TCACAACAGCTGCTCTTGATAGATGCTGCATACAAGAGGCAAGCAATCCAACGGTTTAAATGAGATCAATACAAGCAAGGAAAGTTAATACCATTGACGAATATAATGATTACTAAATAGTACTGAGGTGCAGGTAAAAGTCAATAGTCTCACCTGAAATAAAATTAAATGGAAACGCGTTTGGGAATGTATCCTACCATGAATATACTTTATAGAATTATTTGGTAAAAATATTGTATAATCATTGTTAAGCGGCAAAATCAGCATGGCCCGACTTTCATTACATTTATCAGTGAAGGCAGGAGAAACAATGAAGATTGATATTGACAAACTCAGCGAAGCGGAACTCGTCGACCTCAACAACAGGATCGTGGAACGCTTGCGTTTTCTCAATCAGAAACGCACGCATGAGCAGATGCTGAAATTCAGAATCGGCGACCGTGTTACTTTTCAATCGGAAGGGCGGCCAGAGGTGGTTGGAATGCTGACGCGCTATAACCGAAAAACCGTCACGGTCATCACCGACGATGGACAGCACTGGAATGTTTCGCCAGTTTTCCTAAAGAAAGCTGTAACCAAAAACGAAAATATTACAAACTCGAATGTCGTCCGACTCAGAAAAAAATGAGCATAGTAAAAAATGCCATAGTAAAGCAAGAACTGGTCCGCATTGCTAAAAATTAAAGGAGAAAATCGCCATGAAAAAACACGGTCCAATTATCAAAAACGCCTTTGGAAAATTGTTGCATAGGTCTTTACTGTATCTTGCAGTGTTTATGATCCTGTTTGCAGCCGGCTGCGCTACTGTCGGTCGTGATTTTCCTGCTGAGCGCGTGTCCGAAATTCAACTGAATCAAACAACGCAGGACGATATACTCTCAATGTTCGGAGTACCCTGGCGCACAGGTATTGAAGACGGCCTGCAGACGTGGACCTACGGCAAGTACCGCTACCAGCTGCTTAGTGAAACAAGTACGAAAGACCTGGTTATCAGGTTCGATAAAAACGGAATTGTAATATCGTATTCATTTAACACGACCGACCGTTGAGAATGATATGAGCCTCCATATTCCAGCGAAAAAGAACACAAAGCTGCAAAAGCTGCTTGCTCGCATCGATGATGATGCAGAACTTCTTCAATTGTGGAAATGCGCCAATGTAAATGCAGTCGATCGCAGCGGTATCAGTGACCACGGTGAAATCCATATTCGCATTGTTTCCAATGCAGCGTTGAGAATACTACGGCTCCTGGTAAAAGCCGGAGTTGAACCCAGCGTGGTGAAAAACCACGGCATGCAGACAGAAGATGCAGAGGTGGTCTTGGTTCTTGCCGCATGTCTCCATGATATCGGGATTTCGATTCATCGAAACGATCATGAAAAATACAGCCTCTTCCTGGCCTACCCCAAAGCCCGGATACTGCTACACGGCATCTATGAAGAACCGGAGCTGACAATCATAACGTCAGAGGTGATGCATGCCATTACTGCGCACAATGCAAAAGAGACCTGTCTGACAATAGAATCCGGCGTTCTGAAGGTGGCCGATGCTTTGGATATGTCGGAAGGCAGGTCACGCATTCCTTTTGAAATCGGCAACGTAAATATTCACTCTGTCTCGGCCAAGGCGGTTGAGTCGGTCGATATTCAGCCCGGTGATGAAAGACCGGTCAAATTGCTGATAACATTAGCCAACTCAGCCGGCATATTCCAAGTTGATGAACTTCTGCGTCATAAACTAAAAAACTCATCGATTGCAGACTATGTCGAAATCACAGCCAGGATTGAGGGTGAAACAGAGCGCAGGCTCATTGAAATCTATAACTTTTAGAGGGTTGGCTCAGGATCATGAACATGTATATGTAGAATCAGACGAGGAATTTTCGGTGGAATCAATAGCCCAGAAAATGAAACGATCTACGGCTGCATCTATTCTTGCAGAATTGACCGGCCTGAAAGTAAGCCCGCATGAAGAAAATGAGCTGTGGGACAAAGTCTACTTTGTAGAAACCATAGGCTGAATCGACAAATTAAAAAGAAAACAGATGGCCGGGCTCCAACAATCAACAAAACATGTCAATTGCAAAGACACCCCCTGTATTACTAAGCGCCACCCTTGTTTGCGATAAAGCCCTGGGCCGGTGCAGCGGTATCGGCCGGGGTTCCTGCAATCTGTGAAAGGTAAGCCGAGCCAAGCTTTGCTATGTGCTCACCTACATTATCGAAGTAATTGAAATGGGCCTGTTCTTCATCGATGATTGTCTCGAAAAGTTTCATGCTGATGCTGTCGCCGTTGTCACGGCATACCAGCAAAAACCCATTGTAGGCATCAACGGTATCGTCCTCGAGCACGGCATCGAATGGAAAGATTGCCTCGACCGTCTGTCCCTTTACAACCTTTGCAGCAGGCTCAGTACTCGGCTCGCCGTCAAGCTCCTTGATCCTCTCGGCAAACATCTCGGCGTGTCGCATCTCATCGATGGCAATGAGCTTCACCTTCAGAGCCAGGTCTCCATAATCCATATCGTCCAGGTTATAGTGCTGGTTCATGTATTGATAAATTGCATGCAGTTCCATGGAGCGAGCTTTATTGAGAACATCGATCATGTTTTTCTTTTTTGTGTCTTTGCGTTTTTGAGCCATTGCAAACCTCCCTCTTTCTTTATATTAATAAATAATTCATAAAATCGAACTTACAAGGACGGGAATGATGTTTTAAAAAAAGGTGATACGGAAAAACGCGCAATCTCATTTATTTTATTGCATGATTTCAACAATTGACGGAGCGTAAACAAACATGAATATACTGATCGTCATCCCCATGAAGGAAGAATTTGAATTTTTTTTAAAAAGTTTTCACAATATTGGATATAAAACCGAAGATTTTACAGTTGGAAAACTTTCGGTAAAGATAATCCCTGAACTCAATGTGACCCTGGCACGGGGCGGTTTCGGCAAAGTAAAGTTTGCCGTGAAAACACAACACCTGCTGGATGCGTATACCCGGTGGGACCTGGTCATTTGCGCTGGCACGGCCGGGGCGCTGATTGATGACGTGTCTGCCGGAGACGTAGTGGTGGCAACCGCAACCATAGAACACGATTTTTGCAATACATCCGGCAAAGCCTGCCTGCCGAAATTCGAGGGTAACGATGCCGTAATATCCGGTCTCAGGGGCGTGTCATTACCGGCCGGCACAGCATTCAAGATCCACTTCGGCATTATAGCCAGCGGAGACGAAGTTGTGCTGGAAAAACGCAGGCGAAGTTCACTGCATAAATTAACCGGGGCACTGGTTGTGGACCTGGAAGGTGCCGGCGGGGCAAGGGCATGCAGATTCAGCGATGTTCCTTTTGTCGAGATCCGTGGAGCTACGGACAACGCTGATCATCATACCCTTGAAGATTTTGAAACAAATCTGGAAATTGCAATGGATAATGTCGCAACCCTGATTATTTCCTGGTTAAACTGAGATAGTAAAAAGAAAAGGATTCGCGACCAAGACCAACTTAATTCATGATAATCTCGAGGCACAGCTGTCGAACTGTCAGCCAAAGCGAGCAAGGCAAATGAGCTATTATCTGGTAAAAATTGTTATTACCGTTGTTTTAATCGTGTTGATTTCCGAAACAACTAAAAAAAGTTCCCTGTTTGGCGGTATTTTTGCTACCGTACCGCTCATTTCTGTGCTGGCAATAGTGTGGCTGTATATGGACACGAAGAGTATTGAAAAGGTCTCCGCACTGGCGACAAGTGTCTTCTGACTGGTGATCCCATCACTGGCGCTGTTTATTGTATTGCCGTTACTGCTGAAAAAAGGTGTTCGGCTTGCAAAATGTACTTAATAAATTAAAGCATTATATGTCTGGAAGTCATGAAGATGATTAAACATATGAATGCAGTTTCAAGTATCGGCTTGCTGGCTGGTTTTGCTTTTGTATTAATCATTTCACCAATGGCCTTTGCAGACGATCAGAGTGAATATCCCGCCACAATTGCCGCACTGAAAAACCATTACAGCGCCGAAGTCACAGCAACGCGACCTGATAAAAAAATGCGGTGGGCTTCCGGAAAATTCTTTAGTAAGATCGTATCGGAACTGAAACGGGCCGATAATTATTTTGTATGTCCCAGATGCGGCTCCACCCTTGTTGAGCTACCGGAAAAACCCTGCCCTATTTGTGGCAGCCCGGCTTCATTGTATAAGCAAATAAATTATAGCCCCTGAACATTGTTTTCCGACTCAAACCAGCAAACACATAAACAAGATAAATTTAACAAAGAAAAATATCAAGGCCTTGTTACAATCCATATCTGCAATAAATCCACCGGGCTTTTTTGAAGCAGGATTTGCGTTGCATTACAGATTCATCAATTAGCAACCCCGTTTAACTGTGGCAGACAAACATTTGACATTTAAAGATAACATTGTTATTTATGGTTAGTAATGTTAACATTCGTAATAGCGGTTCCTTTGCCATATAAATCGGAGGTGAATTAATGCAACATACGGATCTGGAGAAATACTGCGCTACAGCACTCGCAGGCGGGGCCAGCGAGGTAAAGGTCATACATCCAAGCAGTGTTATTACGGCACCGTGGGTAAGGTTGAAATGCCAGTTCGGCTGCCCTTTGTACGGCAAGGGCTACTGTTGCCCACCGGACACCCCGACCCCGGAGCAAACAAGGGCCGTCCTGGATTGCTACAACCGGGCCATCCTATTCCATATCGAGATGCCGCATATCGATGAACGCGAAAAACGCTACCGCGCATTCTTCGACACCCTGGTAGACCTTGAAGGCGAAATGTTCAAGGATGGATACTATAAGGCCTTCGTTTTTCTGGCCGGCCCCTGCCGCCTCTGTAAAAAGTGCGCCAAGATCGAAGATAAACCGTGCAACAACCTCTTTCGTGCACGTCCATGCATGGAAAGCTGCGGGATGGATGTATACCAGAGCGCCCGTGACAACGGATTCTTTATCCAGCCCCTCAGCAACCACAGCGACACCCAGAATGAGTACTGTCTCATGCTGGTTGATTGAGGATTGACATAGATCTGATACAACAACATTCATAGTCATCTTAGATCCTGTAGAAACAGGCAAACTCAAGGCGGATAACCGGGGCATCACAAAATTATCCGGGCCATTATGACTTCAGATAAAGAAAACCCTTCAATATTCATTACATCGAGTATACAAAGAAAGGATATGTTATTGGACCGGCAAACATGTCGAAATAAAAAAACCTTTTTAAGAGTACATGATGAGAACTTTCGCCTTTAAAAAAATCGATGCATTTGCCTGCCAAGAATCTGATGGAAATCCGGCCGGTGCAATCTACCTGAGCCCGGATGAGCGCATATCCGCACAAGAGATGCAAAGAATTGCAAAAGAACTTAAGGGATTTGTAAGCGAAGTCGGGTATGTCAGTCAGGTGGATGAAAAAAACTTTGACCTAAAATATTACTCGTCGGAGAGGGAAGTGGACTTTTGCGGCCATGCAACCATAGCCATCATGTATGACCTTATAGCCAGCAGCCTAAAGCTTATGAAAAAACCGGCAATTAACATTTCGACCAGCAAGGGGACCCTGCTGGTCGAAAACAGAATTCAGCAGGAAAATGCAGTGTTTATTTCAGCTCCACAACCGAAGATTTCTTCCGTGTCTGTCACCGAAAAACAGATTGCAGAAGCCTTGAAAATCAATCCGGCTCAAATCAGTGCTGACTACCCCCTCGCAATAGTAAATGCCGGGTTGGAAACGTTGCTGGTACCAATACACAGTCTTCAGGCCATCCTGTCCGTTTCTCCGGATTTCGAAGAGTTAAAACAATTCTGCATGAGAAATTCCATTGACATCATTACCGTGTTTTCCGATCAAGTTGCGGATACAACCAACAGGTATCGCACCAGGGTTTTTGCCCCGACATTCGGGTACCTGGAAGATCCCGCAACCGGCTCGGGAAATACCGCGTTTGGCTATTACATCTTGCAACACAACCTGTGGGACGGCGAATTAATTTCTCTGGAGCAGAATGCAGATCATGACTGGCCGAATATAGTAAAACTCAAAGCGAAACATGATGAAAAAAACAAATCCCGCCTAATGTTCGGCGGCAGCGCCATTGTGAGAATTTCAGGACAATATTTCTTGACCTAAAGGTAAAGGGGATTACTATGATTTTAAAAGCATCTCAGGGAACTACCAGAAATTTTTACAGCGTTGATTTTGTTGTATTGTCGCACGGGTCAAAAACCATGATTACAAAAATGTTGTACAAACAGATGGAAATTATCGAGCCTGGAGAAGTATTGGATTTCTTCAGCCCGCCTCGTGAAGATTACCTGTAGAAAAATTGTCTCCCGGGAAATTCAGGATGAACAGATTTGTACGTCGGGAAACTATCTAAAGATAAAAAGTATCTGGTAATGAATAACCAAATTTTTCTTAAATTCGGCAAACGGATCTGGCTGGGTGCAACGTTCTCCATGGCACTGCCCATCTGGTGGGAATATTTTCTCGGCCACTATCTATGGCAGGATTTCTTCATTATTATCTGCGCTATGGTGATCGTAAGCTACTGGTTGCCGGTAGCAACAAACTCAAATAATATTGCCGTCGATTTCTTAAAACAAAAAGCCACACCTTTTGAAAAGCAGCCTGATGATAAACAGGTCAAACGTATCAGGTCCATCGGCATGCTGTTGTGTGTATGTCTTCTCGTTATCATTATCTCAAGGATGATCAGCGTGCTCACATTCTTCACCACCGGCAATGATCTGTATAATCAATAGTAACACCTTTTTCTGACCAAGGAAATATGGCATAATCGCTTTCGTTGAGGAAATAATGGTTGTCTGGAAACTTCCGCCAAAAGCAAAAATTTATGAGGCACTGAGCGCTGTTGCCGATGGCAGGGTTGCATTATCTATAGATAATAACCAGGCCGAGGTAACCTCATCCAGTGGCACCAAAACCTATAATGTAATCTGGAATAATGACATCAGTGCCATCACCTCGAACGACAATGCCTCGTATTGGCAGGGGTACCTGGGCTATCCCATCCTGGCTGTGCTGATGGTGCAGAAACAACTTCAGTATGATAAATCGGTGGCCGCTTTGATGGCGGGAATCAACTGGAAACAGGTCAACAGGCAGCATCGTAATAATTATGACAAAGCACTTGCTCAGGTCCTGAAATCACTGGAAGAAAAAGGGGCGAATACAGGCACGGTTCGCCAGGAGGTTGATCGCATCTTTGTACAGATTAAACACCTTGGCCTGCAGAAATTACCGCGCACAAAACGACCGCCAGGAAAACACTAGCGTCGGAGTAAAAGTAAATATTGATGAGCAATAACAAGAAAACCATGGGAGAGTATTTATGACACACAATATTGAAAAAGCCAGACTGAAAGTGCTGGGTGTAAGCGGAAGCCCACGCAAAAAAGGAAATTCGGATGTCCTCCTGAAACAGATTCTCAGCGGCGTTCGCCAAGCCGGCGTAGATGCCGAGGCCATTCACCTGCCCGACTATCAGTTTCAGGCGTGTATCGGCTGCGAAAAATGCCGCAGGGATAAAATCTGCACCGGGCTGAACGACGGCATGACCCTGCTGTATCCTTCTGTGCAGCAATCGCGCGGGCTGGTCCTGGTATCGCCGACCCACAATTACAATATAACCGCCTGGATGAAAGCCTTTATCGACCGGCTCTATTGCTTCTATGATTTTGCGGATACCCGCCCGAGGTCATGGTCGAGCAGGCTGGCCGGACAGGGACGCAAAGCTCTCATAGCAGCAGTATGCGAACAGAAAGATAAAAAAGACATGGGGTTCACCCTGGACGCCATGCGGCTGCCGCTGGAAGCCCTGGGATACGAAATTACCGCCGAACTGGTAGCCTACAGCATCTTTGATAAAGGCCTGGTGAAAAAAGAAAATGAAATAATGATACATGCTGCAGATCTTGGGAAAAAGCTTGCGAATGACCTGCAGTCATAAACCTCTACGAGTTTTTATAATAATTAAACTATTAGAGGAGGCCCTATGATACAGATTACCATACTCGGTTCAGGCACATGTGTGCCGACGAAACGGAGGGGGACCCCCGGCATAGCCATCAGGTCAAAAAACAGCTTGATTCTTGTTGACGGAGGCAGCGGGTCCCTCTCACGAATGGCATCCGCAGGCATTGACTATACAGATGTTGACTACGTGCTTTACACCCATATACATCCCGATCATACCCTTGACATTGTTTCGCTGTTGTTCGCAATCAACTACACCCCGGGCTATAAAAGAGAACGGCCGCTGGATATTATCGGCCCAAAAGGATTCAAACAGTTTTTCGAGGATCTCTCGCGCCCGTATCCATGGATCCGGCCCAAGGATTTTCCCATGGATGTCATGGAAGTTACCGACGAATATTTTTCTGTAGGATACCTCGGCGTGCAGGCATCCGAAGTAAATCATGGCACCCTTCCAAGCGTTGCCTATAGATTTACCAACGATGCTGAAACCATGGTAATATCAGGAGACACTGCATTTTGCGATGAAATCGTGGACCTTTCCCGCAAAACGGATCTGCTGTTGTGCGAAGCTTCATTCCCCACAGATGAATTTGATCTTGAAATGCATTTAAGCGCCTCTTTGGCTGGTAAAGTTGCCAGCCTGGCACAGGTCAAAAACCTGGCTCTGTATCATTTTTATCCCGTCTGTGACGAGTACGATATGAAAACGCTGTGTGCAAAGGAATATGACGGCCGGATTATTATCACCGAAGACCTGATGAAATTAGAGATCTCCCAGGAAACTCTACGGGTTATAAACGACAGAACCCCGGAAAACCAACAAACATGATCATTTAACGCATCCACCGGACTGGAAATCCCACGGATAAAACGATAATACAGATTAGTATATACGGCAAATCACAAACCCAAAGAAAACATATCAACGGCTACGAAATTCATTCAAATACTGTCTATCCGATTGTCGCTTCCCACATGAGAAAGAAGCAACTTGCCCAAAATGCCTTGATTTCTTTGTGATAAATTGTTCGGAAGATCAAAGAGAATAACAACAGCACGTCATTGTTTTTTATGGTATAGTGGTTCAATGGAAAAAATCCCAGCAGAGAAAAACATCAACCCAGTGTTCTTTAAAGAAGTTCAGCATGTCCGCCAGCGCTGGATCTGGACCATCGTAGTCGTGATTTCTATTCTTACATGGTATATTTTTGTACAGCAGGTCATTCTCGACACCCCTTTCGGGAAGAATCCCGTATCCAACCGGATGATAATAATAGTCTGGCTGGTCTTCGGAGTTGGCCTGCCTGCGTTTATTATTTCTGCCAGAATCGAAACCAAAGTCAGCACAGATGGAATATATCTGCGATTCTTCCCCTGGCAGCGCACATTTCGAAAAATCGCTTTTGATGATCTTCAAGTGGCCCAGGCGCGTAACTATCGGCCATTACTCGAATTTGGCGGCTGGGGGATCCGAAAAAACCGTCAGGGCCGAGCATACACCATAAGTGGAACTTTCGGTGTTCAGCTTTTATTTAACAACGAACCCCCGTTACTGATCGGTTCAAACCACCCCAACGAACTCTGTAGCGCAATTCAATCACAGTGTGACCACCTGCAATCGTAAAAAAGCCCCGCAAAAGATACTATCAGGCCCGGATAGATTTAATCCAGGCGATCAATTTCACTGTGTAATCGATTTTATACACCCTGCATGATTCCGGAGTATCAATGTAAAAACCTTACCGTGTAACCCTAGCAAACTGTTGTAACGCCCTTATATCATAAAAAGATAGGCATATGATTGAAAACACTTCGGAAGAATGAACACTTCTCAAGCAAGGAGAAAAAATATGAATGGATTAGCTAAAAATAAACGATCATTTCTGGAAGAAAAATTTAAAACCCGGGTAACATTCGACAAGATCGAGAGAAAGCTCTACGGGCACGATATCGCAGCCATGCCCAGTCTTATTAAGCCTCTGGTCGGGAAAACCATCCCTGATGCGGTTGTGCAGCCTGAATCAGAGCAGGAATTAATTGATCTGATTACATGGGCAAAAGCCAACAATGTGCCACTGACCCCACGGGGAAAGGCCTCTTCCGGCTATGGAGGCGTTCTGCCGGTCAAGCAGGGTATAGTAGTTGATTTCTACCGCATGAACAAGGTTGTCACTGTTGATACTGAAAAAAACACCGCAACTGTTCAAGCCGGAGTGGTATGGGAGAAACTCGATCAGGAACTTGTCAAATATAAACTTACGCTTCGCATCTACCCCTCCAGTTATCCGGGTTCAACAGTCGGAGGATGGCTGGCCCAGGGAGGTGCGGGCATCGGTTCGTACGAGGCCGGCTGGTTTCGTGACACGGTCATCAGCGTCCGGGTAGTTCTTGCGGATGGATCTCTCAGGCAGTTCAGCGGGGAGGACCTCGACCTGGTAAGTGATGCGGAAGGTATTACCGGGTTTATCAGCGAAATTACAATCAGTGTTCAGCCCCTGGAAGACATGGACCTGGTCTCCATAGGCTGCCCGGATGCGCATGATCTGCAGAAGCTCATCGAGGCCATGATCGCCGAGGAATTACCGATCTGGTCCCTGCTCTTTATCAACCCACGCATGGCAGAACTCAAGAATAAGTCACCCATGATGGAACATCTGGGGCATCCGGTGGAAAAACGGGTGCTGCTGCCAGCTTCTTATATCACAACACTTACTTTCCGCACAAAAGATAACAAGACAGTCATGCAGGGGCTGAACAGGATCATCAAACTCTGCGAAGCCGAAATCCTGAGCGAGTCCATAGCCGAACATGAATGGAAGAACCGCTTCAAGCTCATGGTGGTAAAACGCCTGGGACCTAGCCTGGTACCGGCCGAGGTGGTCATTCCGCTTAAATCACTGGGAGACGTCATGCTGGACATTGAAAATAAAATTCAGCAGCCGGTAGTCAAAGAAGGGGTTGTTATCCGACACGGACCGAGCAATGAACCACAGGTCGTAATTCTGGGGTTTATCCCCAGCGACGAGAGAAAATTCAGTTATAATTTTGTATTCGGCCTGTCTTTGACCGTGATGAAAATTGCTGAAAAACATGGCGGCAGAGCCTATTCAACCGGTCTCTACTTTACGAAAAAAGCCAAGGAAGTCCTAGGCGGCAAACGCCTTAAACGGCTCAAAGAATATAAAAAAAAGGTTGATCCCAAGGGGAATCTGAATCCCGGCAAAGTTATCGGCAACGGGTTGATGAGCATGGCTATCACTCTGGGCGGAATATTCGAGCCTCTGGTGCGCCCGTTTGGCAATTACGTCATCACCCAAATCGGAGAACGGCCTACAAAGGCGGTGCGCGATATCCCTGCCGATGTGGCCTGGTATGCCTACAGTTGTTCTCAATGCGGCTATTGTATCGAGGAATGCGACCAGTTTTACGGCAGAGGCTGGGAGAGCCAGAGCCCGCGCGGCAAGTGGTATTGGCTGCGTGAATACATGCAGGGCCGGGAAGAATGGAACCAGTTCATGATCGATACGATTCTGGTCTGCACGACCTGCGAACTCTGCAACCTGCGTTGCTCGGCGGCCCTGCCCATCGAGCCTTCGTGGATGAAGCTCAGAGGTCAGTTGATTGATGAAAAGAAAAACATGACCTTCCCGCCCTTTGAGATGATGGCGGCAGCCCTTTTGAAGGAAGGCGATATCTGGGCCGGCTACCGTAAAGACCGCTCCGTCTGGTTTCCCGAGGACCTCAAGGAAAAACACGGGCCTGCGCATCAAGCAAAAACCGCCTATTTCGCAGGGTGTACGGCCAGCTATGTAGAGCACGATATTGCCATGGCCGCTGTGAGGCTGCTTGATGAAGCCGGGGTTGATTTTACCTACCTGGGTGAAAAGGAAAACTGCTGCGGAACGCCCATGCTCGTGGCCGGATTGTGGGATGTGTTTGAGGAAATCATGCGACGCAATATCCAGGCGGCTCAAGAGGCAGGCATTGATACGATCGTCTGCTCATGCCCGGCCTGCGATATGATGTGGCGCCATGTTTATCCGCAGTGGGCTCAAAAACTCGGGATAGACTATAATATTAAAGCCCGCCATTACAGTGAGATCCTGAGTGAAAAAATCAAGGCCGGAGAATTCTCATTTCCGGATACCGGACAGGAAAACGTTACTGTGACCTGGCATGACTCCTGCCACATCGGCCGCGTTTCAGGGGTGTATGAACCACCCAGGGATCTAATCAAGGCCATTCCTCATGTGGATTTTGTCGAAATGCGTTACCATCATCAGGCAGCCCATTGCTGCGGCAGCGTCCTGACCCTGATCAAGGATCCTCCGGTTGCAGCAGACATCGGAGAGGAACGCCTTAACGAAGCCCTGGCAGCCGGAGCTGAGAAAGTTCTGGCCCTGTGCCCCTGCTGTGAGGTTCAGTTGAGGGTATCGGCAAAAAAAAGAAATATACCCGTCGAAATCGTCGACCTAGCCAATTTTGCCTGTGCGGCCCTAGGTTACGATTTTCCGGACCCCAACCCGGAGGTTCACAAACAGTGGGCCGTGTTCGAGGCCATGATCGAGTTGATGACGCCACAGGGTTTTGCCGATATCATGGCCGGCATGTTGCCCGAACTGATCAATGCCATGCCGTTCACAATGGGCCCTATGATGCGAGCCATGGGCAAGATTCCCGGAGCGCTGGATCTTATGAAACCAATGTTCCCGATCCTCTTTCCCCGGCTGCTGCCCATGATGATGCCCAAAGTCATGCCCACCATGCTCGAGAAAGTTGCGCAAAAGATTCCCATGCCGGATTACATGAACGAGCAGATGCCCGAGATGATGCCCAAAGTCATGAATAATCTAATGCCGCATATGATCGGAGATGTTGTTCCTCTGGTCACGCAGCCGATGGTCGATTATCTGAAAGGGAAAACGCAAGGCACGTAAAAATGAAAAATACCCGAAAACAGTGCGGGCATCGTATTTCATTACAGGAGAGGATCCATGAAAATAATCTTTACTCAGAATGCTCCCAAACCTGCCGGCCATTATTCCCAGGCAATAGTCCATGAAGGCTTGGTTTTTATATCAGGCCAACTGCCGATTGATCCTGTCAGCGGTGAAAAGCGGCTCGGCTTGATCGAGGAGCAGGCCGATCAGGTGCTTAAAAACCTTGCCGAAATACTGAAAGCCGCGGGCAGTGATTTAAACAAAGTTTTGAAAACAACGGTTTATATTGCGAACATTCAGTTATGGGACCGTGTCAATACAGTATATGCCGGATTTTTCGGTGAATATCGCCCGGCGCGCGCAGTAGTTCCCACCAGGGATCTGCACTTCGGGTTTCTCATCGAGATCGATGCGATCGCATATGTAGACACATAAGCATCTGAATCTCTCCGATGAATCAATATCGCTGTACGTGATGTTCCTGGGATACCTGCAACAATAAGCAAGCAAAAAATACCACACCATGCAGGTTGCCATTTTTGCATTGTGTTGTTACATTTAGCGACAACCATCTGTCCACACAGTAGTTGCTCTGAGAGCCTTAGTACGAGAGGAGATCAATCCATGCTGAAAGATCTGATCCATAAAAACAGAAGCTATCGCCGCTTTAAACAGGAAGTTGCCATTGACAGGCAAACCCTGTATGAGCTCGTTGATCTGGCCCGGGTATCGGCCTCGGCCGCCAACCTGCAGCCCTTGAAGTACATACTGTCCAATAATCCGCATAAGAATGCCACAATATTCCAAGAGCTTGGCTGGGCTGCATACTTGAGAGACTGGCCCGGGCCGGAAGAGGGATTGAGGCCGTCGGCATACATCATAATCCTCGGGGACAAAACCATTGCCCCTGCTTTCGGTTGTGATCATGGTATTGCTGCTCAAAGCATTCTGCTGGGCGCCATTGAAAAAGGCCTGGGCGGATGCATGATAGCTACGATCAAGAGTAAAAAACTGCGTGATTCTCTTGCTATCCCCGAAAGGTATGAAATCCTGCTCGTCATTGCCCTGGGTAAGCCCGCCGAAAAGATTGAAATCGAGACAGCGAGAGCTGGTGACAACATTGAATACTGGCGCGATAATGCCGGCGTGCATCACGTGCCCAAACGTCCCCTGGACGAGATCATTATCGACTGATCTGTGTAAGGAATATGGTAAACATGTGTACCATTTCCGCAGCCACCATGACCAGCAAGGCCCTGCTCAAAACACTTGAAATCTCGCAGAGACACAATGACAAATTTTCCTTAACACTCTTCGGGATATTCCCGGATATATCCATACAGGAGACTCTATGAACCACAGATCAAAATATCATATCGGCTTTGGTGCGGACGATCTGGGAGACGATCCGCCGAGTATAGTCCTTCTTTGCGGAGATCCTGAGCGCTCAAGAAAAATTGCTGAACGCACATCTGGAGTTCATTGTGAAAAAACCCTGTCCGAAAACCGAGGCTTAAACAGCTATTTAGCAAGTCTCTCCTCCGGCAGAAAGATTGTGGTGGCTACCAGCGGTATGGGAGCCCCTTCGCTGAGCATCGTGGTCAACGAACTCTTTGATGTCGGCATTCGTCATATCATCCGTGTGGGCACCAGCGGCTCGATCCAGGACTTTGTCAAAACAGGCAGTGTGGTGATATCCAAGGCAGCGCTTTGCAAACAGGGAGCGGCAGATGATATTGCCCCGCTTGAATATCCGTCAGCCGCAGATCCGTTTTTGACGATAGCACTGGTAGATGCCGCCCGTGAACTACGCCTTGACTGGCACCTCGGAATCTCCGCCTCGGTCGACACGTTTTACGAAGCCCAGGAGCGTAGAAATTCATCAGCCAACAGGCATCTGCTGCGCCGGCTTGTCGGCATCACCGAAGAGTACCGCAGGCTCAATGTGCTCAACTTTGAGATGGAGGCCGGCACACTTTTTAAGATGGGCGGGGTCTATGGTTTTGCCGCAGGCTGTGTCTGCGCGGTCCTGGCCGAGCGTGCCTCGGATGAAGAGGTAATGCGGTCCATGAAGGAAAAATCCGAAGATAGTGCAATTCAGGTTGCTCTCAGGGCCGTCGAAATCTATAATCCTGATCGAGGTTAGCCATCTTTTCAAACTGAAGATGATGCCCGGGCAACACACAGATATGAAGGAAACGACCAACATAATCAACGATAAGAATCAAAAAAGGACCTTGGATTTATTGGCACGCACGCAATCCAAACAACAAAGCAGGAGGCTCAGGAGATAATTGATTAGTACGGCATCCGTTACTCACTGGATCCATGCACATGAAATCCTTCTGGTCTGGCTGGGCACACTATCCATAGCCACACTGGTCCTGAGCCTGATTGCTCTACCATTCCTGATTGCAGGCATTCCCGAAGACTATTTTTTAAACCAGAGACACCATCTCTCTGACTTTCGAAGATGGCATCCGCTCCTCAGGATCATATTCCTCGTCGGTAAAAACACCCTTGGGGTTATATTTATCCTGGCAGGCACGGCCATGCTCGTCCTGCCCGGCCAGGGCCTGATCACGATTTTCATCGGGATATCATTGTTGAATTTCCCTGGAAAACGAAAACTTGAAAGATTTATGGTGCAGCTGCCCGGCGTGCTCCCAACCATAAACTGGATACGCTCCAGAACGAAGCATCCCCCGCTTATAGTGCCGGAATACTCTGAGCCCGAAGTAAGAAAATGATCCTCCCTGAGGAAAGTCCTTACAATGATTTAAAAAACCGGGATATTCAAAATCAATGAACAATATAGTATAAAAACATAATGCATCTGAATCACATAATCATTAATCAGAACAAATTCCCTACCAGGGAACATTACCCCTTTAACCTGAAAATTTTTCAGGAAACAAAAGAGATTGTTTTGGGCTCTCCAGTTTCCTTTTTTATCGGGGAGAACGGTACGGGTAAATCAACCCTGCTCAAAGCTCTGGCATACAGATGCGGCATCTACATCTGGAAAGGTACTGAAAGAAAGCGCTCTGAAGTTAATCTCTACGAGGAAGAACTCTACCGGGTTCTTGATATCGAGTGGTCAGACGGCAAGGTGCCCGGATCGTTCTTTGCATCTCAGATATTTCATAATTATGCCCAGATTGTCGACGAGTGGGCCTCGGCAGACCCTCTTGTGCTCGACTATTACGGAGGCAAGTCCCTTATGACCCAGTCACACGGGCAGTCTCTGATGTCATACTTCAAAAACCGCTACCTCATCAAAGGTATCTACTTTCTGGATGAACCGGAAACAGCCCTTTCTCCCAGGACCCAGCTGGAGTTGCTCAATGTTCTAAAACACATGGGTGATGCCGGGCATGCTCAGTTTATCATTGCCACCCACTCCCCGATTCTCATGGCCTGCCCGGGAGCCGAGATTTTCAGCTTCGATCATATTCCCGTCGGCCGGATTGAATATGAGGACACACAACATTACCGGATTTATAAAAACTTTTTCGAAAACACAGATCAATACATAGACGAAACCTGGAGGTCATGATATTCTCGATGTGACATAAATGTATTTGCGCATATAACCTTTAAAGGAGATTAATAATGGATAAACCGGTATTATTCGAAGTTGAAGAAGGAATTGCCCTGATAACCCTTAACCGTCCTCACAGGCACAACGCAATCTGCCAGGATCTCCTGATTCACCTGTATAATTATTTGGATGAAGTGCAAAACAGCAATGACATTCGGGTGGCAATCCTGACCGGAAACGGCAAATCATTCTGTTCGGGGATCGATCTCGACGTCATCGGCAAAGACAACCTGCTCGATCCCCGCGGAGACGGCACAGATTTTCCGGATGCATTTGCTGCGTGCACCAAGCCTATCATAGGGGCGATAAACGGAAACGCCATTACCGGCGGGTTTGAAATGGCCCTGAACTGTGATTTCCTTCTCGCTACTGAGACCACCCGCTTTCGCGATACGCATGCCGCCGTAGGAATCCATCCCGGCTGGGGCATGACCCAACTCCTGCAGGAGGCCGTGGGCCAACGCATGGCCAAACAGATTTCACTGACCTGCCAGCCGGTCCCGGCCCAGCAGGCCCTGCGCCTCGGTCTTGTCAACGAGGTCGTACCCTTAGATGAACTGATCCCGCGCGCCAAGGCGATTGCCAGGGATATCTGCAGTGTAAACCAGGACTTGCGCGTCACAATCAAGGACCTGATTGAGTATAGAAACGAGGCGTCACTGAAACAGGCCCTGAAACAGGAGCGCGTAAGTTTTGCGGAATTTATGAAAAAATCAATGGCAACATAGCGTATTGGTTAATAATGACTGCACTGTATCAGGCATGAGATACTCACATGAGGAAACCACCTAATTTAACGGCTGAAGATCTGAAACTGCGCCCGTTTGAACCGGGCGATGCTCCCTGGGTGCAACAGCTCGCAGGCGACAGGGCCGTGGCAGCAACCACGCTCAGCATCCCCCACCCGTATGAAGACGGCCTGGCCGAAGAGTGGATCGCTGGCCATGAGTCATCATATCTCGCGGGCCGCCAAGCCAATTTCGCGGTGGTCCTGAAGGAAAAAGACCTTCTGATCGGCGCGATCGGGCTGGAAATCGAGATCGAACACAAGCGCGCCCACCTCGGCTACTGGATCGGCAAGCCATACTGGAACAACGGCTACTGCACACAAGCAGGGCACGCCCTCCTGAAATTCGGTTTTGCCAAGTTGAACCTCAATCGCATCTACGCAGCCCATTTTACCAAGAACCCGGCATCCGGCAGAGTAATGCAGAAAATCGGCATGAAACATGAGGGTACTTTGCGTCAGCATGTCAGGAGATGGAGCTCATTTATCGATCTTGAGCTCTATGCAATCCTGAAGACTGAATGGGAAAAAACCGTAATAGACGAAATCAATAAACGCATGCTGCCGTATTCCTTCATGTAAAAAACACCCCGGCTTGTTCTTTCTTATGTGTCATTTATTATAATGTGCATAAAGGAGGAAAACCCTCATGAAAGTATTAATTGTCTATTATTCCATGTACGGCCATATCCATGCCATGGCCGGGGCTGTCGCCGAGGGAGCACGCAGTGTGGATGGCGCAATAGTGGAACTGCGGCGCGTTCCGGAAACCCTGCCGAGCGATATCCTGGAAAAAATGGGGGCCCTCGAGGCCCAGAAAACAATGCAGGACGTGGCAATCTGCACAACGGATGAACTGGCGGATGCCGACGCGATAATTTTCGGCACACCCACCCGTTTCGGCAACATGTGCGGCCAGATGCGGCAGTTCCTCGATGCCACAGGGTCACTCTGGGCCAAAGATGCCCTGGTCGGCAAAGTCGGCAGCGTATTCACCTCCTCGGCCACCCAGCACGGAGGACAGGAATCTACTATCCTCAGTTTTCACACAACCCTGCTACACCATGGTATGATCCTGGTGGGACTGCCCTATTCCTTTAAAGGCCTGATGGGAGTCGATGAGATCACCGGCGGCTCGCCCTACGGCGCCTCCACCATTGCCGGGGGCGACGGCCGGCGCATGCCATCCGAAAACGAGCTTGAGGCCGCCCGCTTTCAGGGCCGGCACGTGGCCGGCATTGCAACAAAGTTGACCTGAATAATCCTGTCGGCGTAAAAGCTCCTCGCTTGCGCTTCACTATGCTGTGCGGAGCAGGACCCGGAAGTGCCTGTGAATGAAAAATCGGGATTCGCTTGGTGAATGACATGCATATAGCGTTTGAGACCATCTCGCTGGATAGACAGTCGGACTATCTGGCGATCCTGAAAAAAACACCCCGGGTGACTTCCGACTACAGCTTTATCAATCTGTGGGGCTGGGCCGATGAATACGCCCTTAAGTGGGCCTGGAGAGATGAACTGGTCTGGATCAGGCAGAACCGGCCTGATCCGATCTTATGGGCACCGGTCGGACCCTGGGACAAGATTGACTGGCAAGCGGAAATTCACCGGATAATTGACGTTCCGCAAGTCTTTACCCGGGTCCCGCAGACCTTGCTTGAGGCCTGGCAGAGACAACTCGGCGATCGAATTGTCTTTGAAGAGGCTCGCGGCCAGTGGGACTATCTTTATAATGTAAGCGACCTGATCGATCTCAAAGGCAACCGATTTCACAAAAAGAAAAACCTTTTGAACCAGTTCAGAAAAAAATATGATCATCAATTTCTTCCCCTCAACGCCAAGATCATCGTCCGGGTGCTTGAATTGCAGGACAAATGGTGTCAGTGGCGCGACTGCGAATCGGTTGAGATGCTGGCCGCGGAAAACCGGGTGATCGTACGCATTCTGGACAACTGGAACAGATTGCTCAACATTTTAGGCGGCACCATCCTGGCTGACGATGAAATCATTGCCTTTACCGTGGCCGAAAGACGGAGCAACGAAGAACTGCTGGTTCACTTCGAAAAGGGGATCGTTGAGTATGCCGGGGTGTATCAGGCAATCAATCAGATGTTTCTTTCCTCAACCGAAGGCTTCCTGCTTGTCAACCGCGAACAGGATCTCGACGACGAGGGCTTGCGCAAGGCCAAGCTGTCGTACAATCCGACTGATTACCATCGTAAATATCTTGTAACGATCGAATAACTTCAGGTAAAATAAGATCAGTGTCCGGTGATAAAAAATATCATTTATCCCTTTTTGAAAAGGTTTTACTGCGTGTGGGACCACCCATTGCAGCGAAGTTAATCAGCGCCTGGTGTAACACCTGCTGTGGTGAAATCTGCATCCAGGACCAAAGTGTCACCGATTACTACCTGAAATTCGGCGGGGGCGTCGGGTGTACCTGGCACCAGCGCATGTTTTATTTCTTCAGGTTTTTCGGCGTCCAGCATGTGACCATGATGATTAGCCAGAGTAAAGACGGCGAATATGCCAATGCGGTCGCCACCAGACTGGGATTCCGATCGGTGCGGGGCAGTTCCAGGCGGGACGGCTCTCAGGCAATGTATGAGCTGATCGAACAGCTTAGGGGCGACGGTTATGCCGCGGGCATGATGGCAGATGGTCCTACCGGGCCGCCGCGGGTGCTCAAGATGGGTACCGTCAAGATTGCCCGCGAAACCGGCAAACCGATTTATCCCATGATGTATGGAGCAAAAAACAAAATCGTGCTCAATACCTGGGACCGGTATGTCATCCCGTACCCGTTCTCCAGAGTGGTGCTTTTATATGGCATACCTGTATTTGTTCCGCCGGATGCATCAAATGAAGATTGTGAGCGTATCCGTCTTTGCGTCGAAAAGCAAATGAATGAGATGGCTGATTTCTGTGATACCTACTGGGGCGGAAAACCGGTGGGTAAACCCGGCTATGATCTGCCACCTGCCATCGACAGATCGGCCCGGCAGATGAAAAATTACGGGGCAAAATGGCAAAAAAAAAGAACAATTACCCGATAACTCCGGCCGTGCGTTTCCTGCGGCAGAACAAGATCGATTTCATACCCCATCTCTACACTTTCAAGGATCATGGCGGCACACGGCATGCCGCTGTCGAGCTCGACATACCCGAGCATATAATGATCAAAACCCTTGTCATGCGCACCGATTCAAGAAAATCCCTGCTGGTGCTCATGCACGGGGACCTCGAAGTATCGACCAAGTCGCTGGCGCGCGAACTCAATGAAAAACGCATCGCTCCCTGCGACATTGAGACCGCCCAGAAATACACCGGCTATCTGGTTGGCGGAATCAGCCCCTTTGGCACCCGCATACGTCTCCCGGTATACGCCGAGTCATCTATTTTTACCCATGAGCGAATCTACATCAACGGCGGCAAGCGCGGGTTCATGGTCGAAATCGACCCCAACGATCTGGAACGGGTCCTGCGCGCGAGCAGAATCAGCGTCGCCATAGCAAAATAACTGTTTTTAAGGGTGCAGCTAAATGCAATTCAAACGCATAGAAGTCGAATGCAAAAGCGCCGGGGGTATCAACGATGAACCCGTGGCCTTTACTTTCGGAAACAAACGGCGCATAGTATCTGAAATAATCGATCGCTGGATAGTGGGCGATGTCGATACCAGGCAACCCGAGTTCGATTATCTCAAGGTACGCACAAACAACGGGAAACTTTTCATCCTCAGAGACAACACCCTGTTCGATGCCTGGGCCATCAATGTGACACCGCTCGATGACCAATAAGCCTTATTAATTGTTTTATAACTCAAAAAACAGACAATGAACGAAGAACTGCAGAAAATAACAGCACGGGCACTGGATGCAAAACTCGAACTCCTGCCGTTTCTGCCGGAGCTGCTCTCGGATTTGTGGGCTTTGGGAAGCTACCCGGACCTGATTACCGCCATGCTCCGCTCTCAGAACTTGCTTGCAGCAACAACCAGGGTGCTGGATCTGGGATGCGGTAAAGGGGCCGTGTCAATCACTCTGGCCAGAGAACTGGGATATCGTGTCCTGGGCATCGACAGTTTCGAACCCTTTGTCGAGGATGCCAAAACCAAGGCCCGGGAACACGTGGTATCCGATCTGTGCTCCTTTGAATGCGGCGATCTGCGCGACAGGCTGAAACAATCCGGGGATTATGACGTAGTGATATATGCTTCCGTAGGCCAAGTTCTCGGCAGCATGGAAACCTGCGTGGCCGCACTGTGCCGGGCAGTGAAACCGGGCGGATTCATGCTGATCGACGATTGTTATCTGGCCGATGCTGAATCAACCGAGCGCAACGGTTACGAAAATCTGGGCTCCCATGCGCAAACTCTCCGGCGGCTGGGCGCATGCAATGACGACCTGATCGAGGAAATCATTATTCCTGACCGGGATGTGCGCGCAATGAACCGGGCCTACATCGAATGCATCGGCAAGCGGGCGCAGGGCCTGGCCCGACGGTATCCTGACAAGGCCGACATCTTCCGCTGGTACGTGGAAAACCAGAAATCGGAAAGCATGTTCATTGAAACACATCTGAAATCTGCGATCTGGCTTGTAAGACGATGCGCGTGATTTGACATGATTGTCTCAACCCACCAGCCCTATTTCGCCCCCTACCCGGGTTTTTTCTACAAGATCATGCGCTCCGATATATGTGTGCTGCTCGACAGCGTCCAGTTCCCGCAGGGCACTACCTGGGTCAGCCGCAACCGTTTCAAAAACGACCAGGGCACGCTCTGGCTGACCATTCCGGTCTGGAAAAAAGGTCTGGGCCTGCAGAAAATCAACGAAATCAGGATATATCACGAAGGGCGCTGGGCAAAAAAGCACCTGGAAAGCCTGCGAAGCGCATATGCAAAGGCGCCGTATCTGCCTGATCACCTGGATTTCCTTAAAGGCCTCTTTGAGAGGGGCTTGGAAAAACTCATCAATTTCAACCTGGAACTTATCAGGTATCTCTTACAAGAGCTCGACATAGAAACCCACCTTGTTCTGCTCTCCGATCTGAAAATCACAAGTTCGGGCACCAGGCTGCCGGTTGATATCTGCTCCGCTTTAGGTTCGAAACATTTCCTGGCGCTAAACCCTTCCCGAAACTACCTGGACGAAGGTCTGTTTTCCGAAGTTGGTATCGATATTGAATACACCCAACCCCCATCCCCGGTTTACCCGCAGCTCTGGGGAAAATTTCTGGCAAATCTCTCCATCCTTGATCTGCTGTTCAACTGTGGCCCCAAAACCCGCGACATCGTTCTGGCAGGGTAGATAACTTATTTGGAATCACTTATCTGCCGAGTCGATTCTCAAAACGAACCCCAGGATGTATAAAAATGGCCATTTTCGGGTAAAATCCGATAGCCATTCCAATGTATTCCGTATTGAACTCCTTGCAAATCTTCATTCTTTGATTGTATGAAAGGTATTAATGTTTTTGTTCATGAAAGAGGTATCAGGACCATGAAGATCAAGTTTTTCACAGCAGGCGGAACGATTGACAAGGTATATTTCGATCGCAAGAGCGAATACCAGGTGGGCAAATCACACCTGGTTGAAATACTTGAGCAGGCCCAGGTGACTGTGGCCTATGAGTACGAATCGCTGTTCCGCAAAGACAGCCTCGATCTGACCGAAGATGACCGGCAGGTCATTTACGAAAAAATCAGGGCCGATCAGAATCGCCATATCATCGTGACCCACGGCACCGACACTATGATTGAAACCGCCCGAAGGATCAAAGGCATCCCGGGCAAAATCATCGTGCTGACCGGGGCCATGGCTCCGGCCTCGTTCAAGGGCACCGATGCCGATTTCAACATCGGCCTTGCCGTGGCCGCGGTGCAGGTAATGCCGCCCGGTGTATATATCGCCATGAACGGCCGCATCTACGACCCGGACAAGGTCCGCAAAAACATCGATCTCAACCGGTTTGAAGACATCTGAGACAGCACCGGCATAAGTATTTCCCTCCGCCGGCTTTTCTCAGCCGGCCATCTTACTCACCGCAATAAAGCAAGACAATAACTAGGCTCGAATTCTTACGCCTTGCAAGGTTCGGCCTTAAAGCGGCCGTCGTCGGGTCCAACCCGGAAACCGGATGACAGTGGCCGGGTGGGTTAATAAAAACGTGTATCCAGAGCGGATTAAAGAAAGCAATCTTTACGCCATAACCACGCCGGCTTACAATATCTTTTTGCATACACCAGGATAAAAACTGCGGAGCCAATGAATCTCCTGGTTGAAGAAAGAGAATTTTGTATTGACTTCATTCAGATTCTTGTTATGAATGAACAATTGAATGCTTTGTTCATTCATTCATTAAGTTATGGATAGAACAGAAAAGCTGAATAAGATTCTTGACGCATCGCTTAAGGTCTTTGCCCGTTTCGGCTACAAAAAAGCCACGGTCGAAGATATCGCCCGACAAGCCGGGATGACCAAGGGCAATCTCTACCTGTATGTCAAAAACAAACGTGACATGTATGAAAAAACAACTGCGCATGCCCTTTTGCGCTGGCAGGCAAAGGTTTCCGAAGATGTTGCAAAACAGGATGATGTCGAAGCGATGTTTGTCACCATGTGCACCAAGGCCTTTGAATACCTCGCACAGGACAATGATCTGCGCACAGTCCTCATGAATGACCCGGCCATCTTTCCCCTCTCCCCCCGGGAAGACCGCTTTGCCGGAATCAATCGGGCCTCAATGAACATGCTCAGCAGCATTATTCAAAAAGGGATCGACCAGGGACGCTTCCGCAGGATCGATATCGAGCATGCAACTGGATTCCTCTTTTCCATCTACGTGATGTTCATCATCAAGACCTATGTCAAATCCGAAGGCAAATCCACCCGCAGGATGTTCGAAGAGGGTGTCCAGCTGGTGCTCAACGGCTTATTATCACATGGTAATGAACCGGATCAGGAATAATCATTTGCCTGATCACAGGACGATAAAAATAGTGCAAGGAGGTGTAAAATGACGGAAAAGGTTGGGTACTTAAGTCCTCAATGGCGTGATGAGGCCGAGAAACGGCTCAAGGCAGAGATCACACCTGAAAAGATGAACCATCTCACCACCTCGGTCTCGTATAACTACACCAATTGCCCGGACGGGGTAGACAAGTATCTCTATTTCAAGTGTGTAAACGGTGAATTCGCAGAAGTTGGTGTGGATTCAGGCGAACCGCCAAAAACCGATTTTCGCATTACCGGCTCCTACGATATCTTTTCCCAGGTTACCCAGGGCAAGATCAAGGCGCAGAAAGCACTGATGACAGGCAAGCTCAAACTTAAGGGAAATATGGTCAAGGCCCTGAAACTGGCATCGCTGGCAGACCGTATCAACAAAGTACTGGTAACCATCCCTACCAACTACTGAAGGAGGCTTGTTATGAGTACATCATCTCAAAACGACCCGTATTTTATCGATTTTAAAAATCGCGTCACCCAGGTTCAAAATTCAATGGCATCCGAAAACATCGATGTCTATCTCGGCTCGCGCCTGCGCACCATTTCCTGGATCAGTGACGCCTTCTGTCCATGGCGAAGCTACGTGGTGATACCTGCCGCAGGAGATCCTACGGTTTTCACCTTTGTCATCGATACAGCCAGGGTAACGGATGATTCCTGGCTCGATGAAGATCACGTGCTCGGCTATGCCCCGATGGGCGGCATGGATCAGATCACCCTTATATCCGAATTTATCAAAGATGACCTGGGTGTCACAAAAGGACGCATCGGGATTGAAAACGGGATGTCCAACTACCTGCCGGAAGGCAATCTGACCCACTATGAGTATGAAGCCTTCAAATCAGCTTTGTCTGAGGCTAAACTGGTCAATGCTCACCAGATCATCGACCTTCTGTCCCTGATCAAGGACGAAGGTACCATCAATCGCTTCCGGGAGGCGTCGCGTATCGTCGATGTCGGGCATAAAGCACTAAAAGAAGCCCTGCTGGACGGCGGTTGGAAAGGCATGAGTGAGACTGAAATAGCCGGCATTGCCGCGCTGGCCATGCGCAGGGCCGGCAGTGAATGGGAATGGTCGTTTACCGGCGGCAACGAGATCGCCAGCGGCTACCGCACCGGCCTAGCCGGTGGTGCCTGTACGCCCGCATCCAGGAGAGTGCTCAAGGAAGGCGAACCCCTCATGGTCGATATCCACGCCATGTTCAAGCTGGGCCTGGGAGATCACTCGCATAATTATTTCATCGGCAAGGCGACTGAGCGGCAGCGCTGGCACGCAAAGAATTTTGTGGATATCGTAAGTTTGACATTAAAATCATACAAATCCGGGATATCACCATCCTCACTGGCGGAAGTGATGATGGATTTTGCCGAAGAGCGCGGATTTGCCGACTACATGGTTCCGGGATTCGAGCATGGGATCGGCATGATGGGCGATGAATGGCGCATCGGCATGAATGACGGCCCGTTTGCCTACTGGACCAACCCCGACCACACCTACCGGCCAGGCGAAGTGCTGATCTGCGCCATGCAATATGCCTGCCCGGCCGAAGACATCGGTTTCCGCTATGAAAACCCGATCCTCATCAAGGAAGATAAATGCGAAGTGCTTTCCAAATTTCCGTTGAAGATTGAAGAAATTTACTAAAGCCGGGATATCGGTGTTCCTGGGAGAAAGGTGGTTATCACGCATTACTGCCTTTCTCCTGTTCAATTAATGTTTGATCCAACCAGGCGCCCGGCCAGTTGTCTACTTGAGCGCTCGAGATTGTCACTATCCAGTTGCATCTGCCTCAAAAAGTTCTTATATAGTATTTTCGCTCCCGGTTCCACCCCGGGGATCAAAACATTTCCCGTGGTTAAATCAGCAGTTAAATCCAGAATATCCACTGCTGTATGCACAACCCGGCCCTCCTTCATGCACATGATGGTATCGGCAGTTTCAAGATCGTCGAGCCTGTGGGATATATGGATAATGGTCTTACCGTAGTTTTTGTTCAGAGACCGGATAGTATCCAGCAAAGACGCCCTGTTGGCCGGATCGAGCATGACCGTACCCTCATCGAGCACAAGTATGTCTACATCCATGGCTAACTGGCCGGAAAAGACTATCTGTGACAACTGCCCTCCCGATAGCGCAGATGTCAGGGAATTTCTCAGACCCTCACTTCGGGTGATTTTCAAAGCATCATCGATGCGTTGGCGGATCTGATCGCTTGCCAGTCCCAGATTTTCGGGACCAAAGGCGACATCCTCTTCCACCAAAAGTGAAACAACCTGATTTTCGGGATTTGAAAGGACAAGTCCCACTTTGAGCCCGTGTGTATCGACATGACCTTTTTCGGGTGCAAGGATTCGGGCAATAATGTAGGCCAGTGTGGTTTTACCCGATCCATTCGGCCCGACTATTCCATAGTATGAACCCCGGGAAACCTCAAAACTGATATCAGCAAGCACATTGCGCCGGGCGTATGAGAACCGCACGTTAGATAACGTAACTGCTTTGGCTTCATTCTTTATTATCAAGGTCCTCTTTTTTAGGTTTCTCCGCGCTTATCGCTTCCACCCACTCCATAATAACCAGGGGTGCGCCATCGCCTTTTCTGCTGCGATAGTGTATAATTCTTGTATAGCCACCGTTGCGACCCTGAAATCTTGGGCCAAGTTCCTTGAAAAGCTTCCCCAGGGCTTCTTTGGATTTCACCGATCGAGCCGCCCTCCTGATTGATGCCAGATCACCTTTCTTGCCCAGAGTAATAATTCTGTCCGCATATCTTCTGAGTTCTTTGGCCTTTGCTTCGGTAGTTGTAATTCGTTCATGAAGTATAAGCGATGTCACTAAATTCTTAATCATCGCCTCTTTGTGATCGGTTGTCCGCCCGAGCTTTCTGCCGGTTATCTGATGATACATTTTC